>ENA-UEQL01000983-UEQL01000983.1-human-gut-metagenome-genome-assembly--contig:-NODE-983-length-20543-cov-9.285938_pt1 | contig 20543 bp, 18 predicted proteins | sample MGYA00242905_ERZ507926 | MGnify/ENA primary metagenome ERZ507926 (study PRJEB26167, sample SAMN06115531) | human gut metagenome | host: Homo sapiens | place: China:Henan | collected 2015-09-09 | study...
ATCTGGTAGTAAAACATTTGATAATACTTGGCAATTTTTGAGTAAAAACTTCTCATTCAACGCTGGAGGAGGAAAAGTGGTAAATGGCAGTAAATAGTGGTAGATAGAGCCAGATAATTGTAGATGTTTTTTATCTACCACCATGGATTAAGTATCCTAAGACCAGATGATTGCAGGGATAGTTGTAGATGTTGTAGCAAATGGGCTTGTAAATTATATGGGAGAATTGAAAGTTAAAGCGATGAACGAATAACTTTCAATTCTCCATGTTTCAATTAAATGGTATAATATTGTTCCCATCCTTTGCGAGGCGGCAAACCACACAGCATCTTATTCGCTTCCGGATCGTTCGTGATCTGTTTCGTGTCACGATCGAAGACGAGCTTGCGGTTCAAGCGCTGGCTTAATACGCCGAGACAGAATACCTGACTTAATGGGCCGGCGATCGAGAACGGTGAGCGGGTTTTCTCCTTACCCATACAGCTTAACAGGAAGTTCGCGAAATGGTTAGACGGGCTTTTCGGCACTTCCGGTAAGCGGGATTCCATCTCTTTCGCTTTCTCATCCGGGATGATAGATAAGGTACTTCCATGAGAACCACCCTTGAAGGTTAATTCTTTCGAGTAGATTTCCTTGCCCGGGTTCAACTTCGCCGGTTGTATCTTCCCTCCGGCTACGGTCGGGATGTTCGGGTCGAGCTCCGAGACACCATAACCTTCCGGTACGGCGGGGATATTGTCCAGTCCATCGTACCAAGTGATATCCACGGCCGGCATATTCCCTCTTTCCGGGAATTTAAACAGAAGGGTGGATGACATCGGGAAGAAGAACGGGTTATGGTCTTTCAAATAAAGCGGATTTATTTCTGTAGGCAATCCTAAATCTAGGAATTCATGTGCCGTATCCAAAATATGCGCTCCCCAATCTCCTAAGACACCCATTCCGAAGTCGTACCAACAACGCCATTGTCCCAAATGGTAGTCATGGTTGTAATCATGATATTGAGCTACGCCGATCCATGTGTCCCAATCCATCGTCTCGGGAACCGGTTCTCCCATAGGCATATGCCTAATATTCGGGTTCCATCCGTGCCAGCGACGCGGATTATTCATATGGGCGGTAATGGCGGTAACATCCTTGATAATACCGGCCTCTTTCCATGCCTTGAATTGGAAATAGTTCGCCTCGGAATGTCCTTGGTTACCCATTTGGGTGACAACGCCGTATTTCTTCGCTCCACGCATCATGATCTCTATTTCTTGGAACGTGCGGGCCATCGGTTTCTCTACATATACATGTTTGCCGTGCACCATCGCCTCGATCGTGATCGGGAAGTGGGAATGATCCGGCACGCCTACGCTGACGGCATCGATCTTGTCCGCCATCCGGTCGAACATCGTGCGGAAGTCCTGAAAACGGGCCGCTTTCGGGAACATGTTGATAATCTCTTGCGTGTGAGGGGCTCCCATGTCCACGTCGCAGAGAGCTACCACGTTACACAGACCTGTGTTATACAATTCCTTGGCGATCTCGCCCCCTCGTTGTCCGACGCCGAGGAAGATGAGCGGCGGGAAGATTTCGAGCAGTACGCCCATCTGTATGTAATAATACAGCCCGCCCGTGCGCGCGCTGTACACGTCCACGAGCTTCTGGCCGTTGGCGACGGCATCTCCGGGCCTGGCGAGCACGGCGTCAACATCGCCGGTTGCGGAAGCCCAGACGAGCCTGTCCTCGCCTTTGAGGGAAAGCTCCCTGCCCTTGTAGCGCACGTTGAATACAACGCCGGCTTCGGCGGCTTCGAGCTCCGTCTGCGGATTGCCCTCCGCGGGGCGGACGACGCAGACCAAATCCGGAATGCCCTTCGACTTTTTAAACGTGTCCTTACGCGCTTCCGCCGATGTGACGTCCTCGAGCATGGCGAAATACTCCGCCACGTCCGACTGCGCGGTTTCCTTTGAAAGCGCTATGTCCGAAACTTTCGCGGGAACCTGGCGGACGACGCGCGGGGCGAAAACTTTCCCGCCCTTCTCGGCGAACACCGAAACAACCGCGCCCTTTGCGGGCGAAACCAAATAGGAGGCCGGCTTGTTTACAACCCCCTCCGTGGGAAGGTTTGCGAGCAGCGCGCCGAAAGCTATGGGAACGAGCAAAAGGGGCTCGAACTGCTTGAAAACCGCCAGATACAGGAGAACGCACACGACCGCCCACATGACTATCATGCGCCAGTCGACGTAAAAGAATCCCGTATCGAGAACCAAGTCGATTAAACTTTGCAACATAGGAAAGAAATTTGGCAATAAAAGTTATGAAACGGACATTGGCGGGACGAAAAGCCGCCCGCCAATGCCACGAAATTTGCGAATTCTTAGCTGAGGCTCAGAAGGACTTCGCCCTCGTTCACGCTCTGGCCCGCGCTCACGCAAATCTTTGCCACAGTGCCGTCGGCGGGGGAGTTGACGGGGGTGTTCATCTTCATGGCCTCGAGCGTGACGAGCAAATCGCCCGCCTTGACCTGCTGGCCTTCCTTGACGTTTACAGCCACCACGACCGCCGCGAGGGGGCAGGCGACGTCGTTGGCGCCGGCCGGCGCGGGAGCCGCCTTCTTGGGGGCGGGAGCCGCGGGAGCGGCAGCGGGTGCCGAAACCACGGGAGCGACAGCCACGGGAGCGGCAGCCGCGGGAGCGGGGGCCGCCGCGGGAGCGACGGACGCGATTCTCGAGCCGAGAATTTCAACTTCGACTTCGTACGTTTTGCCTTCTACTGTTATGCGCAACTTTTTCATAAAAACGGTTCCTTTTAATTGAATTTAACGGGTGTGTAATTTTTTGACGCAAAAATCTGCATTCTGCCCTGGCGCGCGAAAGACATGTCAGGGGCGGCGAGCTTCACGGATACGACCCTGCACTCCTCCTCGATAGCGACTGCCGCCGCCGCGGAAAGAACCGCGATCAGCTCGGCCCGCTCGTCGCGGAGCTCGGGGAGCACGGAGGCGACTGCCGCGGAAATAGCGAACGCGTGGCCTTCAGGAATCTCGTGCTTGGAAGCTGCCGCGGGTTTCGCTGCGGCGGGCTTGGAAGCCCCCCCCTGGGCGAGGGAGAAAAACTTTCCGATGAACGACGTCATTAGCGACAGGAACATCAGAACAAAAAGCACTACCAGAAATCCGACAGCGGAAAACATTGCCATCTGCTCGAAGTTCGGGTGCGCCGGAATCAATGTGGCGATTGTCTGCATAAGCTTTCCTTATTTTGCCCTCCCGCAACTCCACCCGCTGCCGCCGGCGCCCGTGCGGCGCGGCCGGCGGATGCGGCGGCGGATTCGGGGGCGGGCGGTCTTACATGGGAATGTTGCCGTGCTTTTTGGGCATGCGGGTTTGGCGCTTTCCTATCGTGGCCCTGAGCGCGTGCGCGATGACGCCGCGCGTTTCGGCGGGCTCTATGACGTCGGTTATCATTCCCTTTTCCGCGGCCTGGTAGGGGCTTTCAAACTTCTCGCTGTACTCGGCGCGCAATTTGGCGGCGAGCTCCTGCGGGTTTTCGGCGGTTTTGAGCTCCTTGCCGTAGAGCACGTTCACGGCGCCCTTTGCGCCCATGACGGCGATTTCGGCGGTCGGCCATGCGAACACCATGTCGGCGCCCATGTCGACGCAGCACATAGCAAGATACGCGCCGCCGTAGGCCTTGCGCATGATGAGGGTAATCTTGGGAACCGTCGCCGAGGCGTAGGCAAACAGCATCTTGGCGCCGTGGCGGATAATTCCGCCCCTCTCCTGCGCGAGCCCCGGCATGAACCCGGGAACGTCCACGAGGTTGACGATCGGCACGTTGAAGGCGTTGCAGGTGCGGATGAAGCGCGAAGCCTTGTCGGAGGCGTCGATGTCGAGGCACCCCGCCTTGTATGCGGGCTGGTTGGCGATAATGCCGGCGACTATCCCCTGGAAGCGCGCAAATCCCACAACTATGTTGCGGGCAAAAGAGCCCTGTATCTCGAAAAATTCGCCGTTGTCCACAATTCTGTTGATTACCTTGTAGACGTCGAGAGCCTCTTTGGAAGTCTCGGGGACGATTTCGTTGAGCTCGGGGTCGTAGGTCTTTTCGAGCGGCACGGAGAAGTCGTGCGGGGGCTCCTGCATATTGTTGGACGGCAGGTAAGACAGCAGCTTGGCGGCGAGCTCGAGCGCGTGGCGGTCGTCGTTGGCAACCAAATGTATGTTGCCGGAAACCGTCGCGTGGGCGTCGGCGGTGGCGAACATTTCAAGGGCCGCCTCCTCGCCCGTGGCGGCCTTGATGACCTGCGGACCGCAGATGAAGAGGTTGGAGTTCTTCTTCGTCATTATGATGAAGTCCATCAGCGCGGGGCTGTACGCCGCTCCGCCCGCGCAGGGGCCGGCGATAATCGAAACCTGCGGCACGACGCCCGAAAGGTTGACGTTCTGCCAGAAGATTTTTCCGTAGCCGGAGAGGGATTCAACGCCCTCCTGAATGCGCGCGCCGCCCGAGTCGTTGACGCCGATTACGGGCATTCCGTTTTCGCCGGCAAACTTCATGAGGTCGCAGATTTTCTTGGCGTGGTTGGAGCCGAGCGACCCGCCGGCGACCGTGAAGTCCTGGCTGAACGCCGCGACCTGCCTGCCGTTGACGGTTCCGATGCCGCACACTATGCCGTCGGTGGGGAGGACTTTCTTCTCCATGCCAAAGTTGTGGCAGTTGTGCTGGACGTGCATTCCGAACTCCATGAAAGAGCCCGCGTCGAACAGGGCTTCAATCCTGTCGCGGGCCGTCATGAGGCCCTTCTGGCGGCGGGCTTCAAGTTTAGCCTTTCCGCCCGCATTGTACGCCTCTTCGCGGCGCCTTGCGAGCTCTTCCATCAATTTTTTTGCTATGGCCATTTTAAATTAAGGTTTCGATGAGTGTTGTTTAAAAAATCCCGGGGTTTGCCGCGCGGCAAACCCGCGCTTCCCGCAAAAACGGGGCTATTTGCAACCGCAGTCGCCGTCCTGGCAGAATTCGGTGAGAACCCCCTTGGTGAACTTGGGGTGCAGGAATGCTATTTTCTTGGCGTGGGCGCCGATTTTGGGCTCCTCGTTTATGAGGCCGACCCCCTGGGCCTTGGCGTGGGCGAGGTCGGAGACGATATCGTCGGTGTTGAAAGCGACGTGGTGAACTCCGCCGTGGGGGTTCTTTTCCAGAAACTTGGCTATTGGGCTGTCGGGCGAAGTGGGCTCGAGCAGCTCGATGTGAACCCCGCCGATGGAGAAGAAAGCCGTCTTGACTTTCTGGTCGGCGACTTCCTCGACGCCCTCGCACTTGAGTCCGAGAACGTTTTCGTAATAGGGAACCGCATCGTCAATCGATTTAACGGCGATGCCGAGATGGTCAATTTTCTTCAGCATAATAATAACCTTTTTTTAAAAAATTGCGCCGATTACCTCACTTGCGGCAAATTTTGTCAACACTTTTATGACGCGCCGCGCATGCGGACGGGAAACGGATCGGCGGGAATTTTCGCTCGCGCTTGCAGCGGGCGCCCGCGCCCCGCCTCTCCACTCCGAAACGAAAAAAATCCGGAGCGGAGGCGTGCGCTCCGCTCCGGAAAAGGCGCCGCGCCCGAAAGCTTCGGGCGCGCGGGGGAAAAGCCGGAAAAAACCGCCCGTCAGGAGAGCAAAATTCCTCTGAATCCCGCGCCTCCCCCGCAATCCGAAGCCCGCCGTCCGCGGCCGGCGGGCTCGAGGGACGAGTCGAACTCGTAAAGAATCGGGACGCCCGTCGGTATTTCAAATCCGGCGATTTCGTCGTCGCCCATGCCGTCGAGAAATTTGACGAGCCCCCTAAGGCTGTTGCCGTGGGCTGACACTATGGCGTCCGCGCCTCCGGCTAGCGCCGGCGCTATGCGGTCGAACCAAAACGGCAGAACGCGCGCGACGGCGTCTTGCAGGGACTCGCCTAACGGCAGCGCCCTGCAATCAATGCCTGCGTACTTTTCCTCAAAGCGGGGGTTTCGCGGGTCGTCGCTCCGCAGGAGGGGCGGCCTTGCTGCGTAGCTCCTGCGCCATATCCTGACCTGCTCCTCGCCGTGCTTCGCAACGGTTTCCGCCTTGTCGAGGCCCTGCAAGGCCCCGTAATGGCGCTCGTTGAGCCTCCAGCTCTTTTCGAGCGGAACCCACATCCTGCCCGAAACGCGCGAGACTATGTTCCAAGTCTCGACGGCGCGCCTTAAAACCGACGTGAACGCGACCGCGGGGCGCAAGCCCTCGCGGCTCAAAATTCTGCCGGCGTTTTCGGCCTCAGCCATTCCCGCGTCGGACAAGCCGACGTCGGTCCAGCCGGTAAACCGGTTTTCCAGATTCCACTCGCTCTGGCCGTGCCTCAAAAGTATAAGTTTGGACATGCAGCTTTCGACAGCGTAAAAAGCGTTTTGTTCGGGACTCAAACGCCGGCCGCAAGCGCGGCGAGCGAAAACAGGGCCGCGGCAATCAGCGCATTGCGCCCAAAATGCGGGTATTCCTCGCGCACCGACCTGCGGAGAATCCCGAAAAACTCCGCGCGGGAAAGCTCGTCGCGCCACAGCCCCTCCCCCTTTGGGGGATTGTCCGAAAACGAACGCACCGCGAGCGTCCAGAAGAGAAAAAACAGCGCCGCGTTTATAGCCGCCGCCCCCAATCCGTACGGTGAAAACCCGCCTGAAAAAACCTTAACCGCAAATTGGAAAATCGGGGGCAGAAAGGCGGCCGCCACCGCAATCTTCCAGACCGTGCAATACTGCGGGGCGCCCATGGGGGCGTTGCGCACCGCGCGCGCGAAAATATATATTAAGAGCCACTCGGCGGCAAACGCCGCGCACGAGAGCGCTGCGGAATTGAAGGCGAAAACGAACGCCCCCGCGACGCTCCGCAGGGCGTGGGACGCCGCCGCCGCCCGCGATTCAAAAACAAATCCCGAACCGTTCAAAAAGGTTTCCGCCGCTGCGCAGGCCAACCTCCACGCCCCGAACGCGAACCCAGAAAATGCGCCCGCTAGCAACCCCAAAAAGAGCGTCCGCCCAACGAGCGATTTCGGCAGGGCGCATATTCGGGGCAATCCTTTTGGATTCGCATTTTCCACGCATCAAATATCGCTCCCTTACCCTCAAAAGGCAAGCGTATTTTGAAGTTTAATGTCAAAATATTCCAAATAAAAATTACTTGCGTGCATTGCAATTTTGGAATACTTCCCCTAACATATAAAGCGATTCAACGCATATCGCACAAAAGGAATACATATGACAAGAAACGACTTTATAAAAACGGCGGCCCTCGCGGGGGCGGCGGGGCTTGCCATGCCGAAATTCTCGTTCGGCGCGGCAAAGGGTTCGGACAGGATAAAAATAGCAATCGTCGGCTGCGGCGGGCGCGGAACGGACGCGCTCAGAAACATGATCTCCGCCGACAAGAACATCGAGATCGTCGCCGCGGCAGACCTCTATTCGGAAAGGATCGCCGCGTGCGCCGAAAGCGTCAAAAAATTCGCCAAAGGCGCGGGGCTCAATCCGGACGAAATCTGGAAAGTATCGCCCGACACCTCCTTTACCGGCCTCGACGCGATAGACAAGGCATTGCAGACCGACGCCGACGTCGTCGCCCTCGTCACCCCTCCGGTATTCCGCACTTCTCACATAGAAAAGGCGCTCAACGCCAACAAGCACGTGTTCGCCGAAAAGCCGATATGCATCGACTGCGTGCAGCTCAGAAAAATCTACGACGAGCTTATTCCGCTCGCCGACAAGAAGGGCCTGAATGTGCTCTGCGGAACACAAATGCGCTACCAGACCGCCATCAGGGAGGCCGTTGACCGCGTCCGCGACGGGCAGATAGGCGACATCACCTCCGTCGTCTGCCTGCGCTACGAACCCACCTACCTCACGGGCTGGTACGAAGTCCCCGACAGCCTCGAGCCCGAAGACGTGCGATACCAGCTGCTAAGGTGGCTCGCGTTTACGTGGACTTCCGGAGACCAGTTTGTGGAGCAGTACATCCACAACCTCGACCTCGCCCTGTGGGCGATCGGCAAGCTCCCAGTCGAAGTGGTGGGCAGCGGCGGCAGGCAGACAGACATACCCTACCCGAAATTCGGCGACAGGCAGTCAAACACGCACGCGCACTTCGAGTTCGACGGCGGAATTTCCCTCACGGCGGCTTGCCGCCAAGAAAACGGAACCTCGCCGTTCAGCCCTCTAAAAGTGTACGGCACGAAGGGTGTTTTGGACATGACTTTCGGAAGGCAGACCATCACGGGCGAAAAGCCGTGGAAATCCGAAATGCCCAAAAAGCAGGCGCTCGTCTGCGAGCACGAAGCGCTCTTCGGCGCGCTCAGAAGCGGCGGGCATCTCAACACGATGAAGCAGTGCGCGGATTCGTGCTTTGTCGCAATAGCGGGGCGCGAAGCCTCCTATGCGGGCAAGAGGGTGAAAACCGCGTGGTTTAGGGAAAAATCCCGCCTGAGCCTGCTGCCCGAAAACCTTTCCCTCGACGCGAAAAAGCCTGTCGCGCCGATACCGAACCCGACAAACTACAAGCTCGTATAAGCCTATGCCGGGCTTGACCGAAAACGCCGCAACTCCAAAGGAACGGCGTTTTTTTTCAGCGCGAGACGGGAAGATCCGCCCCGGCCGCCGCGAACCCAAGCATGCGGAAAATCTCCGGCCGCCTCCCCGCGCGCCGGTCTCGCGCGGCGCGGCAAACGGAGCGGGCGCGGCGCGCGGAATGCTGCGGCCACAATAGTGTTGAAAACGGGAAAAAATTCCTGCAATCTCGTCTCATTATGACATTAAATGTACTGATAGATATCTTGGTATTCGCCGCGTTCGTCGTGGCGGTCGTGGCTCTCGGCCTCTACAAGAGCCGCGGCGAAAACGGCAGCGAGGGGTACTTCCTCGCAGGCCGCGGCCTCACGTGGTGGCTGATAGGCATATCGCTCATAGCGGCCAACATTTCCACAGAACAGTTCGTGGGAATGAGCGGCAGCGCGTCGGGGCTCTCGGGGCTGGCGATAGCAAGCTACGAATGGATGGCGGCTATCACGCTCGTGTTCGTCGCGTTCCTATTCCTGCCGAAATTCCTCAAAAGCGGAATGTACACGGTTCCGCAGTTTCTGGAATACCGCTTCGACGCGCTTTCGCGCTCCGTCATGTCCTTCATGATGGTGGTTGTGCTGGTGCTCGTGAACATCACGGCCGTCATATACTCCGGCGCGACCGTCGCCGACACGGTGTTCGGCCACAGCGCGGATTTGCCGTTCGACTTGGACGTCGCCACGTGCTGCTGGGCGATAGGCCTGATAGCGGCGGTTTACGTCTGCGCGGGCGGCCTCAAAGCCTGCGCATGGGCGGACCTGTTGCAGGGCACGGCGCTCATAGTCGGCGGGGCGCTGATTGCGTACTTTGCGTTCGACGCTTTTGCGGCGCGGCCCGTGGCGGAAATCGCGACGACCGCCGCGGTCTCCCCCGAAACGCTCTCCTCGCTCTCCGACGCGGGCGTCTTTGAAAAGTTCTTCAAGCTCAATACCGACAAGCTCACGATGTTCCTGCCCGCCGACCATCCGGAAGTCCCGTGGACGGCGCTTATCATAGGGCTCTGGATTCCCAATTTCTACTACTGGGGCTTCAACCAGTACATAATCCAGAGAACGCTCGGCGCATCGAGCCTCGCGGAGGGGCAGAAGGGCGTCATATTCGCCGCGAGCCTCAAGCTCATAATTCCGTTCATCATCGTAATCCCCGGAATCATCGCTTTCAACCTCTTCGCAGCAGACCAGGCGAAATCCGCGATGAACGACCAGAAAATTCTCGCGACAAACGCGGGAAGCTATTCCATAGTTTACTTCGACATGATGGAGGCGATGAAAAAGCCCGTGACCGCCAAGGACACCGTCGCCCGCTTCACCTACACCATACAGAAGTCGGAAGCCCCGTCAAAAGTTGCCGTAATCAGCGAGGCGGAAGCCGGCGCGCTCTACGACTCCTACAAGGCGGCAAAAGCCGACGGGTCGCTCGCCAAAGTGCGCTTCGAATACGACGACGGATGGGCTAAAACCCACGGCGGCGAAAACGGCCCCAAGGTTCTCGTTGACCGTTGGAACCAAAAGCACGCCGCCACAAACGGAGGCGGCGACGCCGTTGTCAAAAAGCTCTACGGCTATAAGTACGACTCCGCATTCGGGCTTCTCATCAGCAAGGTTCTCCCCGAGGGATTCGGGATGAGGGGCTTCATATTTGCCGCCCTCCTCGGCGCGGTGGTGAGCTCTCTGGCCGCCATGCTCAACGCCGCGAGCACGATATTTACGATAGACATATACAAGAAGTTCATCGTCCCGAGCGCGGGCGACAAGCACCAGGTGCTCGTCGGCAGAATCGCCGTGATAGTGTTCGCAATCATAGGCTGCATCGTGGCCCCGATGCTCGCCAATCCGAAACTCGGCGGCGTGTTCACCTTCATACAGGAATTCCAGGGGTACCTCTCGCCGGGCATTCTGGCGGTGTTCATCTTCGGGATGTTCTCCAAGAGGGCGCCGCGCTTCTCGGGCGCAATCGGCATATTGACGAGCCCCATAGTCTACGGCTTCCTGCAATGGCAGTTCGGCGACATCGCCTTCCTGAACAGAATGGCAATCACCTTCGCGTGCTCGCTCGGCATAATGGCGGCGCTCACGCTGGCAAAGCCGCTCAAACAGGACATCGAAATGCCCGTAAACACCTCGATGGACCTATCCTCCTCAACGGGGGCGAAAATCGGCGGAGCCGCGGTGCTCGCGATAAGCGCGCTGCTTTACTTCATATTCTCCGGCCTCTGGTTCTAACAGCGAAAACGGAGGCAAACAAAAGGGCGCGGACGTTGTCCGCGCTTTTTTTTTGCAAACCGGACATTCGTTTTTTTTTAAAACGCGGGCGCAGAAAGCCGCCTTTGTGCGGGTATTGCGGCCCGTCTTGGAGTGACGCCGCGCTGCGCGCCGACCGCGCGCGGAGAAAAGCCTCCGCGCATCGAAAAAACGGCGCGCATCTGGCGGAAACATTTTATTTTAAGCGCGCGCGGAATGAAATCCGGAAAAATTTCGGGCGGTAAAATCCGCCCGAAAAACAATCTCAAAATGTCCGAAATCCCCCGCGGGACTGCCGTGATTCCGCCGCGGGCATTCGGAAAAATTTCGCGCGCGCGGAAAAATTTTCGCAACCGCTGCAGACCATTTAAAAAGAGGCGCGCCGCTATTTCCCACGGCCGCCGCGAGAAAAAAAACGCTCCCGCGCGGATTGCCGCTGGCGAGCGTAATACAAAAACCCGCGCTCCGGCAAACGCGAAAGCCCCCGTCAGGCTCTGCGCGATTTGGCGAAATATGCGCGCGCGGCGGCGCGGTCTTCGGCGATTTGCGCTTTCAGCGCGCCCAGGCTTTCAAACTTTTTTTCGGGCCTCAAAAACTTTAGAAATTCCGCGCGGATTTTCGCGCCCGTCCCGAAATCGGGAGTCTCGAAGAGGTTTGCCTCGACGACGGGCCGCGCTAGCTCGCCCGCCGACGGAGCCACTCCGTAGTTTGCGACCCCCTCAAAGGCGCGCCCCCCTTCCAGAACGCGCGCGGCGTAGACGCCGTAGGGCGGACGGCACTCCGGCTCCCATGGCAAATTCAGCGTCGGGAATCCGATTTCCCTGCCGAGCCGCTTTCCGCCCTCTACCGCGCCCTCCGCTGCGTAGCTTCCTCCGGCGAGCCGCGCGTATTCGGGCATATCGCCCTCCGAGAGGCAGCGGCGCAGCCGCGTGGAGCTCACGCGCTCGCCGTCGCGGAAGAGCCCCCCGACGGCCCTGTATTTCCAGCCGCTTTCGCGGCATATCCTGCGCAGCAGGGCGGAATCGCCAGCGGCTCCCCTTCCGAAAAGAAAGTTTTCGCCGGTGACGATTCCGCGCAGATTCGGAAATTTCTCCCCCAGAAAACCCGCGAATCCCTCCGGCGGCAAATCCGCAAAATCGCGGTCGAAGCGCTTGAAGAAAACCGCGCCGAGCCCCGCTTCCAGAAAATGTCCGGCGCGCTGTTCGGGCGGGAATATCATGTCCACGGGCGGGCGGCCTGTCGAAATCACCCGCGAAGGGTGGGGGTCGAAAGTCAGCGCGCCCGCGAGCGCGCCCGCCGCGCGCGCCGTCTTTTTCGCGCACTCCAAAACCTTGCGGTGGCCGAGGTGCAGCCCGTCGAATATTCCGACCGCCAGAACGCACGGCTCCGCAAAGCCGGCCATTTCGTCGATCCGCCAAACGCCGCGCATGGGACGCTAAAACGCAAAGCTCGGAACCGCCGAGCGCACGGGTATTAAAATTTTCTTTACGGCGCTCGGATTCATCCGGGCGAGCTCGTCTAACGTGACGGCGTCGGCGACGTCGAACTTGTCGCTCGAAACCCTGCGGAGGGCGGTCATGCGCGCCCCGCAGCCTATGCGCCTGCCGAGGTCGTGGCAGAGCGTGCGCACGTACGTGCCCTTGCTGCACGAGAGAGCAAACCTCCCCTTCGGCCTGTTCCACGACAGAAGCTCGAAGCGCGAAACCCTGATGAAGCGCGGCTCGCGCGCGACCTCCTGCCCCTGGCGCGCGAGCTTGTATAGGGGGATTCCGCCGATTTTTTTGGCGGAAAACATCGGGGGCGTCTGGTATTGGTCGCCGATAAAGCGCGCCATGTGTTCTCGAAGGGAATCCTCCGTCAGCCCTTCGGGGACGGGGGATTCGGCGACGACCTCGCCGTCGGAGTCGTGCGAGTCGGTCTCCACGCCGAGCTCGAACTCGCCCTCGTAGGTCTTGTCGAGGCTCATGAGGTACTGCGACGCCTTTGTCGCCTTTCCGACGAGCAGTACGAGCAGCCCCGTCGCGTTGGGGTCGAGCGTGCCCGCGTGGCCTATCGAGCGCATTTTCAGTATGCGGCGCGCCCTGTCCACCACGTCGTGCGACGTGCAGCCCGCCTCCTTGTCTATCAGCAGAATGCCCTCGAAGTCTGAAAGCTGTTGTTTTTGCATCTTTTATTTCTTTCGTGAATCGTATTCGCGCAGATGTTCGCCAACAATCCGGACGATTTTCTCCCTGAACGTTTCGAGCCTCTCGCCCTCGGCGGTAAAGCCCGCCGCCGCGAGGTGCCCGCCGCCGCCGAAGCGCGCGGCGATTTCGTTGACGCGCATCTCGGGGGTCTTGGCGCGCAGGCTGCCCTTGACCCCGTCCGGCATCTGTTCGAGAAGCAGGGCGATTTCCACGCCGTCTATCGAGCGCGCGTAGTCCACGAGCCCGTCGCTGTCGGCCTTTTCGGAGCCGGTTTCCGCAAATATTCCCGCCTTCAAAACGCCCATGCACGCGCGGGAGTTTTCAAAGAGCTCGAGCGTCTCCAAAAACCTGCCGAGCAATTTCAGCTTGCCCATCGTCTCGCGCTGGTAGAGCTCCACAGCCACACCAGCGGCTTCCGCGCCGCATTCAAGCAGGCGGGCGGCGATTTCAAAAGTCGTCGGGCGCGTAGACGGGGTCGTGAATTGCCGCGTGTCGGTGGCTATCCCCATGTAGAGGCGGCCGGCGTTTTCGGGGGAAATTTCAAGGCCGGCGTCGAACGCCATTCCGGCGATGAGCTCCGCAGTCGCGCTCGCCGAGGGGTCTATTGCGTTTATGCGCGCGGACGAATGGTTTGAAAAGTGGTGGTCTATGCATCCGAGCGGCGACGGAAACCTTTCGCAAAGGCGCAGGTTTGTGCGCGCGTAGTCGGCGCAATCGACCGTCACGACCTCGAACGACCGGTCGTCAAACGCCTCGGCGTCGAGAAATTCGCGGCCGCGCGCGAAGTTTTCGTAGAGGCGCGGAAGAGGGTTTTGGTTGACGCATACAACCTCGGCCGCGCCCGCGCCGGACAGTATGTCCGCGAGCGCAAACTGAGAGGCCGCGCAGTCTCCGTCGGGGCGCATGTGGCCCGCCACCGCGATTTTTTTGCCGCGGCAGGCTGCGAGAAGTTCGGAAAATGCCCCTTCGAGTTCCGGAAAAAATTTCTTCATTTGCGCCATCTGTTTTTTGTGCAAATCCGCGCGGCAAAACCGCGAAGGCTAACCCCGCCCGCCGCCCTCCCGATGCCCTTCGGCGTCGAGCCCGTCGATTACGGAAAGGATTTTCATGCCGCGCTCTATGGACGGGTCGTAGGCGAATTCGAGCTCCGGAGTGTACTTCAGCACCACGTTTTTGCCGAGCATTTTCCGAAGCTCGCCGCGCTTTGACATCAGGAATTTCGCGGCCTTCGCCGCCTCATCGCGCCCGCCGAGGACGGAATAATATATGCGCGCCCTCTTCAAGTCGGGCGACACGTCGGCCTCGGTGAGCGTGATGCGCACCGCCTCCGAGCGCCACCTGCCGTGTATTATCCCGCTGAGCTCCCTCTTGACGAGCTCGCCGACCCTTATCTTGCGTTCGCCCATTTTTTCAATTCCGTAAAGCCGAATTCGCGCCGTATGCGACGATACCGCGTCAGAGCTCCGGCCTGATCTCGAGTATCTCGAAGCATTCTATCACGTCTCCGGGCTCGAAATCCGAGAAGTTGTTGAGCGTTATGCCGCACTCGTAGCCGGCGCGAACCTCCGAGACGTCGTCCTTGAACCTCTTGATTTCGGCGACCCTGCCCTTGGAAATCTCCCTGCCCTTGCGGAACACGCGCGCAAACTTGCCGTTCTTGACGATTCCCTCGGTGACCATGCAGCCGGCGACCTTTCCGCCCTTGGAGATGTTGAAGAGCTGCCTGACCTCCGCCGCGCCGAGCTTGTTTTCGCGCAGTTCGGGGTCGAGAAGGTTTTTCATGGCGTCCTTGACGGTGTTTATGAGCTCGTAAATTATGTTGTGGGAGACGATTTCCACTCCCTTGTGTTTGGCGAGCCCCGCCACGCCGTTTTCCTGCTTGACGTTGAACGCCACTATCGACGCCCCCGCCGTCGCCGCCAAATCGACGTCGTTCTTGGTTATCTGGCCGACCGAATCCGCGATGACCTCGAGGCCCACCTTGTCGCTCTTGATGTCTTTGAGGCAGGCGACGAGCGCCTCGACCGTTCCGGAAACGTCGCTTTTTACGACGCATTTGTATACTTTGTGGTCTTTATTCTCAATGGCTGCCATGAGCTCCTCGATGCTCGCGGGCGGCGCTTCGACCTCGGCGGACTCGCGCAGCTTGCGCTGGCGCAAGGCCTCCTCTGTTATGCGCTTCGCCTCCCTGTCGTTCTCGGCGCGCTCGAACGCGTCCCCCGCTTCGGGGGCGCCCGTCCAGCCCATGACGAGCGCGGGGGTGGACGGGGAAGCCTCTTTCATGCGCCCGCCCCTGTCGTCTATCAGCGCGCGCACCTTGCACCAGTTTTCGCCGCAGACTATGACGTCGCCCGTCTTGAGCGTGCCCTGCCTTACTATGACGGTGGAAGTCGCGCCCCTGCCCTGCTCGAGCTGGCTTTCTATGATGACGCCCTCCACGGAGGCCTTCGGATTGGCTTTAAGCTCCATTATTTCCGCCTGCAACAGGACGAGCTCCAAAAGCTTGTCGATGTTTTCGCCTTTTAGGGCGGAAATCGGCGTGCACAAAACTTCGCCGCCCCAGTCCTCGGATGTTATGCCGCGCTTCTGCATCTGCTGCTTCACGCGGTCTACATTCGCGCCCTTGGCGTCCATTTTGTTTATCGCCACAACTATCGGCACGCCCGCCTTCTGCGCGAAGCTCAGGGCCTCGTCGGTCTGCGGCATGAAGCCGTCGTCCGCCGCCACCACGAGAATCGCGATGTCGGTGACGTTGGCGCCCCTCTCGCGCATCTTGGAGAACGCCGCGTGCCCGGGCGTGTCGAGAAAAGTGATTTTTTTGCCGTTGCAGGACACCTGGTACGCCGCCGTGTGCTGCGTGATTCCGCCGGCCTCGCCCGCCACGACGTTAGTGTTGCGGATGGTGTCGAGCAAAGTGGTCTTGCCGTGGTCTACGTGGCCGAGTATGCAGACGATGGGCGGGCGCGGGACGTAGTTTTTAATGTCGTCCTCGGGCTTTTTGGCGGCCTCCTTTTTCTTGGGCTGCTGCTGTTCGCCCCTGTGCCTGATGTCGAGGTCAAAGCCGTGCTTCCTGGCGATTACTATCGCCGTGGCGTCCTCGAGCGACTGGTTCATGGAGGCGAATATGCCCATGTCCATGAGTTCGGAAATGAGCCTGAACGGCTTCAAGTCCATCGCCTTTGCAAACTCGCGCACTATGATGGGAGCCTTGAGCTGGATTGTTTTAAATTCCTTCTTTTCCGCATGCTGCTGCCGCGCGTCGGCGGGCTGCGGCGGGACGAGGGGGGCGGGAGACCTGCCCGGCATCGGCGGGACGAGCGGCGCCGCCTTGGAGACCGACGGAGGAACGAGCGGCGCGGGCGCCCTGCCTCCCGGAACGGGGGGGGTCGAAGGCGCGGGCTTTCGCGGAGCCTCCTTCTGCGCATCGGACTTCTGGCCGAACTTTATCACGACTTCCGGCTGGACTTCCCGCTTGGGCGGCTGGGGCGGCCTGACCTCCGGCATCGCGATTTTCGGGCGCGAAACGGGAGGCGGCGTGACGGCGGGAGCAGCTTTGGAAAGCGGGGGAGGAACGAGCGGCGCGGGCGCCCTGCCCGCGGGCGGAGGAACCGCCGGAGCTTTTCCAACGGTGGGCGGGACGAGCGGCGCGGGCCTCTTGGCAAAAGGCGGCGGCGCGAGCGGCTCCGGCTTCTTTTCAGACTTGGCGGGCGCGGGCTTGGACTCCTGCGCGGGCTTTTCCGCAGGCTGGGCGGGTTTTTCAACCGGCTTTTCCGCAGGCTGGGCGGGCTTGGACTCCTGCGCGCTGGCTGCGGATTCCGCCTTTTCCGGAGCAGCCGCCTCCGGAGATCCCGAAGCGTCCTGAGCCTCTTTCGCGCCCGCCGCGTGCGCGGCGAAATCCTTGCCAATCGCCTCGGCCGTGAACGGGTCGATTGCGTTGGAGGGAGTTTTTATTTCCAGATGGTATATGTCCTGGCGCTTATTGATGAAATCAATCAGCTCCTTGCTCTGGACGTTGAGCTCTTTTGCCAATGCGTGAATTCTAATGCTCATGAAAACGCGGTTGCTTGTTGTGAAAACTTGTCGCGCCGCCGCTGCGCGGGGAGCCTACTGCCTGTACTCGCCGATCTGCGCGAGTATAGACGCGGCCTCGTCCTCGGAAAATCCCATGCCGACGAGGTCGGAGAGCTCGACGCCCTCGAAGGCGTCGGAACTGTTGATGCCGTTGTTCGCCAAAATCGCGGCCTGCTGTTCGGTGAGGTTGGGGAGAATCTGCCCGAGGCTTCCGGCGGCTTGCGCGACCTTTTCGCGCAGTCCAACCTCGCCGGATTCCTCCTTGGCGATTTCGAGCTTCCAGCCCAAAAGGCGGGAGGTGAGCTTGGCGTTGGAGCCGCGCTTGCCTATGACGATTGAGAGGTCGGCTTCGGAGACCTCGAAAGAAATTTTCCTCTCGCGGGCGTCCACTTTGACGTTTTTGGCGACGGCGGGCTTTATGCACTCTTCGAGGAGCGACTGCGGATCGGGCGAGAATTTTATCACGTCGATTTTCTCGCCGCCGAGCTCGCGCACTATGCTCTTGACGCGCGAGCCGCCCGCGCCCACGCACGCGCCCACGGGGTCGATGCGCGGGTCGGAGCTGGAAACCGCGATCTTCGTGCGGTACCCGGGCTCGCGCGCCATGGCCTCGATCTTCACCGAGCCCTCGGCGATTTCAGACACCTCGAGCTCAAAAAGCTTTTTGACGAACTTGTAGCTGGCGCGGCTGAGTATGATTTCCGGGCCGCGCGGCGTGGTCTCGATTTCAAGCAGCAGGCAGCGTATGCGCTCGCCCTGGGCGTAATCCTCGCCCGGGACGGACTCGCGGCGCGGCAGGAGGGCTTCCGCCTTGCCGAGATCGACTATGGTTGTCCCCTTTTCGCGGCGGCGGACCACGCCGGTGACGATGTTGCCGACATCCCCCTTGTACTCGTCGAAAATCCTGTCCTTCTCAAACTGGCGGACTTTCTGGATTATGCTCTGGTAGACGTTTTTTGCGGCGATTCGACCGAGGTTGGAGAGGTCGATTTCGCGCTCGACGACATCGCCGACATGCGGGTTGTCGAGATAGAGCCTTGCCTTGTCGAGGTGGATTTCGGTGGCGGGGTCGGCGACGCTGTCGGTGACCGTCAGCAGCGCCCACGACTTCAAAGCCCCCGTCTTGGGGTTTATGTCTATCTTCAGATTGTAGCCCGCCTGCGCGCCCTTGGAGGCCGCGTTGCGAATCGCCGAAGCGATGGATTCTATCATGTCGGCGCGGCTTATCTGCTTCTCTTTTTCCATGTATTCGAGAATCGCCAATATTTCGCTGCTGTTGCTCATAATTTTTTCCTTTAAATAGATGGTGCGGGCGTGCTCCGCGCTCCTTTGCGCACTGACAAAAAAAGCGGGCAAAAGCCCACCGACACGGAGAGTCCCATTTTTCTTATTCTTAATATTGTGCGGAGGATGGATTCTGTCAACCCCTTTTTCGCCGCCAAAAACCGCGCGCCCGCCCGGGGAAATTCAGGGGAAAACCCGCGCGGCGAATATTGTTGAGCGGCGCGGAAAAATTTCCGACAATACGGAGCATGAAAAGAATATTGTCTTGCGCAATCGCAGCCTTCGCCCTCATGCCCGCCGCCCGCGCGGGCGGGGAAGCCGCGAATCCGCCGCCCGCCGAACTGCGCCTCGACGCCTCCGACGCAAAAAAGATGCAGGACAGCTTCATGAAAATGCTGTCGTCGCTCGACGGGGCAACGCAGCAGAAATTCGCGGCGGCCATGGCAACCATCGGCGTATACTACATGCAGAACGCCGGCAGGGGCGGAAACGCGGAAATGGGAAAGGCCATAGACGGAAAGACTGCCGACGAAATAATAGCCCTGTCGCGCAGGCTTTTTCCTGGAATCAAACAGAACACTAAAATCATAGACGGCTCTAGCCGCGACTCGTTCGGCAGGAGCATCGCGGAAATACTCGTGTCGCTGCCCCCCGAAAAGCAGACGGCCTTTTCGGAGGCCGTCGCAAAGGTGATGTACGACAACCAGAAGGCGGAAAAAAAAGAGGAGGAAACGATGAAGCGCCTCGACGGAAAGACAGCCGATGAGGTCATAGAGCTCGCCACCGGAATTTCCACGCCATTCGACAACCCGTCGATATCCACCCCCAAAAACTATACCCTGCGCGAAATGACGAAAGAGGAAATCGGCAGGCTGAAGCGGCCCGACGCCGGCAAAACCCTCCCGGACTACGAATCGAACCTTTCGCCGTCGTCCATAATAAAAAAATAGGCGGGCGCAAAAACCGCGCCGCCCGACCCAAAAAACAAACGGGCGGAAAAGCTTATTTCATGCAAATAAGGGCCTCGCGCCCCGACATTCCAACGCGGACGCCGAGAGCCGCCGCCGCGGAGCTCGCCGCCGCGACAGGCTTTTCGAGCATCTGTTCAAAATCGCCCACGCCGGTCACTATCGCGAGGGCGTCGCCGAGCTTTTCAGCCGTCTCGATTTTCAGATACCCGCACGCGAGCATTCCCGAACCCGCGCGAATGGCGAGAAGCGAGGCGTTGGGAGTCGGTATTTCATAGGCGTCGCAGGCCATCGCGTCCACAAAAATTTTTTTCATATACGGTTTTCTCCATTATTGCCGATTAAAAAGAAGTTTGAACATTATGCTGAAAATATCGTTCTAAAAAAAGAAATTTATGAAAATATTAAATTGCGCAATATCTATAGCGGCCATCGCGTGCGCGGGCTGCACGAGCTGTGAAACCGGCACTCAATCCGCCCAATGCGCCGCCGCGCCCGCACGGGCCTCCGCCGCCGACGCCGCAACCGGTTTGGATAAGCGGCTCGAAGGCACATTTTGGACGCCGACTTTCCTAAAAGACCAGGGCAACGCGAAATGCCCCGCCGCCTCCGACGACGGATGGGGGCCGGTATTCATCGCCTTCGGAGCCGACGGCAAGGTAAACGGCATGTCGGGCGTAAACTTCTTCGGGGGCTCATGTAAAATAAGCGGCGACGGGGCGGCGAAATTCTCGCAGATGATCTCGACGCGCCGCATGGGGCCTTTCATTGACTACGAAGGCAAATTCCTCTCCGCCCTCTCCCAGACCGACAGGATGTCCCTGTCCGGCGGCGAGCTCGTGTTTTTCAAGGGAACGGACGCTATTGTAAAATTCAGGCAAATAGAAAATCCGAAGAAGAAATGACGACCGCAAAACCCGTAATAGTGCACGCCGGCCTGCGCGTCAAAGACGGAACGGCCGACGAATTCATAAAGCTGGCCTCTTCCGTAGTGGAGGAGACGAGAAAGGAGCCCGGTTGCGTCAGGTACCAACTTCTCCAAGACGTTTTCGACAGGCAGACATTTTACTTTTTTGAAGAATACGCCGACGAAAACGCCTACCAGGAGCACCGGACAAAGCCTTACATGACCGCTTTCCGCCCCGAAAGGGAAAGGCTTTTGGACAAATATCTCGGCGTGAGAATAA
>ENA-UEQL01000985-UEQL01000985.1-human-gut-metagenome-genome-assembly--contig:-NODE-985-length-20506-cov-15.660727_pt1 | contig 20506 bp, 17 predicted proteins | sample MGYA00242905_ERZ507926 | MGnify/ENA primary metagenome ERZ507926 (study PRJEB26167, sample SAMN06115531) | human gut metagenome | host: Homo sapiens | place: China:Henan | collected 2015-09-09...
TTGGTGGGTTCGTATAACGGTTAGTACTCGGGATTTTCATTCCCGCAATAGGAGTTCGATTCTCCTACCCACTACAAATATTAAAAAATAAGAACGATGGCAAATCACGCATCAGCAAAAAAGGCCAATCGCCAAAGCGAGAGGCGCAGATTGCATAATAAGTATTATGCAAAGACGACGAGGAACGCGATCCGCGCGATTCGTAACACTACAGACAAGAAGGCTGCCGAGGATGGCGCTCCTAAGGTCTATAAGATGATTGACAAACTCGCAAAGATTGGAGTCATTCACAAGAACAAGGCTGCCAATCTCAAGAGTGGTATTGCGGTTTATATCAATAAGCTCGCATAAAGAAGCATCCGAAAGGCAGTCTCCCGAGGCTGCCTTTCAAGTCAAAAAAATTATCGGGATGTAGCGCAGTTGGTAGCGCACTACGTTCGGGACGTAGGGGTCGTCCGTTCGAGTCGGATCATCCCGACAAGAGGTTGGAGTTTCGCTCCAACCTCTTTCTTTTTCCGGCAATCCCGATCGTTACTCGACGATGGGACGATACGACACTTTCATCACTGTCAGTCTCGGCAACTGCTCCTCAAGTCTTGAGAGAAAATCTTCCCAGGCCTGATCACGGCCAACAGTCCAAGCCTTCTCTGCAAGCGCTACCGCCCGCGGGAAGGCCATGTAATGCATTCTCGCCTCAGACGGTATGAACTCACCCCAGATGTTCCCCTGCATGCCTTTCACAAGTTTAGCCTGAGCCTCCGACAGATCATCCGGCACGACGGCACCCTCGTAGAGGGACTTCATGGTCTCATTGTTCTGCGGATAATCAAAGTATCAGAATGGTGTCGGGCAGCAGATGACCTCGTTGCCACCGGCTGTGGAACGCTGAACTACATCGGCGTGATAGCCCTGCCACCAGTTGACGATCGCCGTCGGCGAGACTCCCCCCTCAAGAATCTCATCCCAGCCGATAAGCCTCCTGCCATTGGCGTTGAAGAACTTCTCCATCTCCTTGGTGAACCATGACTGGAGTTCCTCAAGTCCTCCGAGGTTCTCCCTGCGTATCCTTTCCTGACAGAGAGGGCAGCCTTCCCATTTCTTGCGGCTGACCTCGTCACCTCCGATCTCGGCGTAGGAGTAAGGAAAAAGATCGAAGACCTCCTTGAACACATCCTTGGCGAACTGTATTACCTTGTCACTGCCAAGACACAGAGGATCGGTGCCGTCATGTCCGCAGCTAAGCCACGGGTAGCACTGCGTGGCCATCCAGTTGTGTCCCGGCATGTCGATTTCCGGAACCACATCTATACCACGTACCGCCGCATATTCAACAATCTCCCTTATGTCCTCCTGGGTGTAGTAGCCTCCGTACAAGGTCTTGCCGTCCACCTGGCGCAGATGCTCCTTTGGCAGACGCATCGCCGGGTCATGCTCATTGTCGGCCCTTTCCTCACAAGCCTTGTCAATATATTCATTCGCAGGATCCCTCCAGGCACCCTTGTCGGTGAGAAGAGGGTATTTCCTGATCTCGATTCTCCATGCCTGGGAGTCGATCAGGTGCCAATGGAATTTGGAGAATTTGTAGAGCGCCATAAGGTCAAGGAAATCCTTGGTCTCTTTCACCGAATAGAAGTGGCGGGACGGATCAAGCATCAATCCTCTCCACTCGTAGGCCGGCCTATCCTCGATCCTCACGACAGGCACCTTCCAGTCCACGCCTCGAAGCACCGACGCACTCTCGATCTGGTAAGGAAGAAGTTGGCGGAAGGTTGATATTCCGTGGACAATGCCCTTGTAGCCGGATGAGGTTATGGTGACGCCCTCCGCGTCAGAGACGAAAGAGTAGCTTTCATCCTCGGCGGACTCCGGAGCCGCAAGCACCAGCCTGACATCCCCTTTAATCCCTTTTTTCAACCTGATCTCAAACCCCGTCGCCGGAGCGAGTATCTCTTCCAGATAGGCGGCTGCCTTGGCGAGAGATTTGTCCGAATAGCTGATTGTCAGCGCTGAAGGAAGTGTGTAGCTTCCCTCGCCCTCGACAACGCGAGTTGGTTTGGGAATGACATTGACCGCGGCAAAGGCTTCCGAAACAAGGAAAAAGATCGCCGCAACGACAAGAGTAATGCGTCTCATGCTTAAAATAATGATTGATTAGTACGAAAAAGCCCAGCGCCATGCACTGAGCTTCAATTTGTTTTCCGCGGAGAGGGAGGGATTCGAACCCCCGGAGCCTCGCAGCTCAACAGTTTTCAAGACTGCCGTAATCGACCACTCTACCACCTCTCCAGACTTTGTAACCGTCAGAAACTTACTTGCCGGATCCTCGGCGACTTTCAACGTTTACTTGATCCCGATGATTCGGGGATGCAAAGGTAAATAAAAAAATCTGTTCGGCAAAAATATTCGTAACTATTTTTGCCGAACGGAATGAATCTCAGTGAGTGTCGGAGGACGCTGGCGCCTCGCGGGTGAAGAAACGGTTCTGGAAAAGGATCAGATAGAATGCACCTACTGTGACGCAGCTGTCGGCGAAATTGAAGACAGGGGCGAAGAACAGCAGACGCTCCCCTCCTACGAACGGAAGCCAGGCGGGCCAGATCGTGTCTATCAGCGGGAAGTAGAACATGTCCACAACGCGTCCGAACATCAATGGGGCGTAGTCGAAAATCACGCCGTAGAACAAGCTGTCGATGATGTTGCCGAAAGCGCCGGCGGTGATCATCGTAAGACCCACCAGCACCCCGGCAGGAACCGCCGGCTTGCCATCAGGCAAGAGCGCCGGCTTGCCGGACGAGTCAACAGACTTGCGGGCAAGTGACGCGATCCACCAGCAGAGTACCCCGAAAAGGGCTATTCTGAAAAAAGAAAGCAGAAATTTCCCGACAGCACCGCCGAACTTCATCCCGAAGGCCATGCCTTCATTCTCGATGAAGAATATCTGGAACCAGTTCCCGATCACGCTGAAATGTTCGCCTATCTGCATGTTCGTCTTGACCAGGATCTTGATGACCTGGTCAATGACGACAAGTATGACTCCTAAGATCAGGAGACGCTTAGCCTTGGAAATCTTCACTAGTTCTGTCCTTTCTTAGCAAGCATTTCCTTAGCCTCGACTGTAAGCGTGGCATGAGGAACCAATCTGAGTCTTTCCTTAGGAATAAGTTTGCCCGTCTCACGGCATATTCCATAAGTCTTGTTCTCAATGCGCACCAAGGCGGCCTCAAGGTTCTGGATGAACTTGTATTGCCTCTGGGCGAGCTGGCTGGCCTCCTCCTTCGAAAGTTGGTAAGCGCCATCGTCCTCTACCGTCTTGAAAGACGGCGTGGTGTCCTCAATGTCGTTGCTTCCGTTGTGCATAATCACCCTGCGGAGGGTGTTATACTCCTTCCTCGCCTTGTCAAGCATCTCATTGATGATGGACCTGAATTCCTCCAACTCCTCATCACTGTACCGCACCTTCCTCACTTCAGAAGAAGCAGCGTTTTCTTTGATTAACTCTGACATTGTATGAATATTTATAGGTCAAAAAATTATCTTGACAGCACCATCCTCACGGCGCCATCGTCCCACTCGACATCGAGAGCCCCTTCCGGAGCGGTCTCGCCAAGCGTGATGGAAAGCGCCAGAGTCTGGGCCGCAATGTAGTCTTTGTAGTCCGCCATCGCGGAGCCTATCTCCTCCCTGGCGGCACCGTCGGCGAAGATCCTTACCTCAATCTTGTCAGTCACCTCGAAGCCGCTGTCCTTCCTGAGGTTCTGGATCCTGTTGATGAGCTCGCGGGCCACACCCTCCTTCTTCAGATCCTCGGAGATCTGGATGTCAAGGGCGATGGTCAGCTGACCCTCGGTGGCGACAAGCCAGCCCGGCATGTCCTCGGACGAGATCTCGTAGTCACCCGGCTTCAGCTCGACGACTCCGGACGGAAGCGTGACAGAATATGCCGCACCGGCAGCCTCGGCGTTCTGGATGGCGGAGATGGTGGCCTGGTCAAATCCGGCGAACGCACCGGCGATCTCCTTCATCTGCTTGCCGTAGACCTTTCCGAGAGTCTTGAAGTTAGGCTTGATCTTCTTGGTGATGATGCCGGTGGTGTCCGAGATGAACTCGGCCTCCTTGACATTCACCTCGTTGAGAATGATGTCCTTCACCTGTCCGAGCTGCTCCCTCACCTTGGCGGAGATCACAGGGATGATGAGCTTCTGGAGCGGCTGGCGAACCTTGATGGAAACCTTGCGGCGGAGAGCCAGCACCATCGAAGTGGCCTTCTGGGCGAGATCCATCCTCTCCTCAAGATCAGTGTCGATCACAGACTCGTCACAAGACGGCATCGAGACGTAATGCACTGACTCAGAGCCATCCGGAACAAGATCAAGGTAGAGACGATCCATGTAGAACGGAGCGATCGGAGCGGAAAGCACAGCCACATCGACCAGCACCTCATAGAGGGTCTGGTAAGCGGCCAGCTTGTCCTCATCCATCTTCCCTCCCCAGAAACGTTTCCTGTTCAGGCGGACGTACCAGTTGCTCAGGTCATCACACACGAAGTCCTGGATCATACGTCCGGCGGAAGTGATGTCATAGTCCTCATACGAAGCCACAACCTTCTTCTTCAAGGAGTTAAGCAGAGAAATGATCCAACGGTCAATCTCCGGTCTCTTGGAATATTCCACCTTCGCCGCCTTAGGGTCGAATCCGTCCACATTGGCGTAGAGGGCGAAGAATGAATAGGTGTTGTAGAGGGTTCCGAAGAATTTCCTGCGGACCTCATCCACACCGGCCTCGTCAAACTTAAGGTTGTCCCAAGGCTGGGCGTTGGTCAGCATGTACCATCTCAGGGCGTCGGCTCCGTACTTGTCAAGCTCCTCGAACGGATCCACGGCGTTACCCAGACGCTTGCTCATCTTGTTGCCGTTCTTGTCCAGAACAAGACCGTTGGAAATCACCGTCTTATAGGCAGGAGTGCCGCTGACCATCGTGTGGATGGCGTGCAGCGTGTAGAACCAGCCTCTGGTCTGATCGACCCCCTCGGCGATGAAGTCCGCGGTGCAGCCGAACTTCGGAGAGTTCAGCCCGCGGAGTCCCTCCTGGGCGTAAGGCATGGCTCCGGAATCGAACCAGACATCGATGAGATCCGTCTCGCGGGTCATCTTCTTGCCGGAAGGACTCACAAGAAATATGTTGTCCACATAAGGCCTGTGAAGATCGATCCTGTCGTAGTTCTCCTTGCTCATGTCCTTCGGATCGAAACCATTGTCCTTGAGCGGATTGCTTGTCATGAATCCGGCCCCGACCGCCTTCTCGATCTCAACGTAGAGCTGGGCTACGGTGCCGATGCAGATCTCCTCCCTGCCGTCCTCGGTGCGCCAGATCGGGAGCGGTGTGCCCCAGAAACGGCTGCGGCTGAGATTCCAGTCCTGGATGTTCTCCAGCCACTGGCCGAAACGTCCGGTGCCGGTGGACTCAGGCTTCCAGGTGATCGTCTTGTTCAGAGCCACCATCTCATCCTTCACGGCGGTGGTCTTGATGAACCAGGCGTCGAGAGGATAGTAGAGAACCGGCTTGTCCGTTCTCCAGCTGTGAGGATAGCTGTGGGTCTGCTTCTGGATCCTGAACACCCTTCCGTCCTCCTTCATCATCATACAGAGATCGACGTCGAGCGTCGGGGCGTCAGCCGGAAGAGAGTCATCAAAAGCATTCTTCACATAGCGGCCGGAATATTCCTTATAAGAAGGGTCCACGTGTGTGCGGACATATTCAGGATCAAGGTCTTCGATCGGGTAGAAGCGTCCGTCGTGGTCCACCTGGGCCTGGCGCCTGCCGTCCTTGTCAATGACAATCATTCCCGGCACGCCGAAGTTGGCGGCCACCTTCTTGTCGTCGGCTCCGAAAGTCGGAGCGATGTGGACGATTCCGGTACCGTCCTCCGTGGTCACATAGTCACCGGAGATCACCTTGAAAGGCTCTCCCTCATCGGCAGGCTTGAACCAAGGAATCAACTGCTTGTAGCGGATGCCTACGAGATCCGCGCCTTTGAACGAGCCGTCAAGCACCTTGAACGGCACAAGCTTGTCGCCAGGCTTGTAGTCCTCAAGAGGGATGTCGGCGGCCTTCGGATTGAACCACACGTTCAGCAAGTCCTTGGCCAGCACGTAGATGGCCTCATTACCCGTGTAAGGGTTGAATGATAGCACGCGGACATATTCATACCTCGGCCCCACGCAGAGCGCCGTGTTGGAAGGAAGCGTCCACGGGGTTGTGGTCCATGCGAGGAAATAGACAGGGAAAGCCTCCGTTCCGAAGAGCGGCTGCGACTTCCCGTCCTTTATGACCTCGAACTGGACGGTGGCGGTCGTGTCGGTCACATCCTTGTAGCAGCCCGGCTGGTTGAGCTCGTGCGAGCTGAGACCGGTACCGTCCGACGGGGAATATGGCTGGATCGAGTACCCCTTGTAGAGAAGCCCCTTGTCGTAGATCTTCTTCAGAAGGTACCACAAGGTCTCTATGTAGCGGTTGTCATAGGTGATGTACGGATCCTTCATGTCCACCCAGTAGCCGACACGCTCGGTCATGTTCTCCCACTCGGCGGTGTACTTCATCACCTCGCTGCGGCAGGTCCTGTTATATTCCTCGACCGAGATCTTCGTCCCGATGTCATCCTTGTGGATCCCGAGTTTCTTCTCCACGCCGATCTCCACAGGGAGTCCGTGGGTGTCCCATCCGGCGCGGCGGTTCACCTTGTAGCCGGACTGGGTCTTGAACCGGCAGATCGCATCCTTGATGGAACGCGCCATGACATGATGGATCCCCGGCTTGCCGTTGGCGGAAGGCGGTCCCTCGAAGAATATGAACTCGGGCGCGCCCTCCCTGACCTCAAGGGATTTCTCAAACGCGTGATTCTTTTTCCATCTCTCGAGAACCTCATTCCCGACAGAAACCAGATCAAGGCCTTTGTACTCTTTGAATGTCATAATTTTCTTTCTATTTTTGCATCAGAAAAAACATCGGTACGAATCTGATGCAATCAAGTTTGCAAAGATAGTTATTTCCATGTTTTTTATCAAATCCGATGACGATGAACTTTATAGACATCACCATACTCCTATGCTGTGTCCCGGCCATATTCCGCGGACTGTCCAAAGGATTCATAGCCCAGGCTGCCGCCCTTGTGGCCCTGGTGCTGGGGGCATGGATGTCATTCCATTTCTCGAGCACCGTCGTCGAATGGATAAGACCGGCGATGGATGTCTCCCCTGTGATACTCCAGGTCATAGCCTTCACACTGATCCTGATGGCCGTTTTTCTTGCGTTGACACTGGCAGGCAAGGCGCTTGAGGGACTGGTGAAAGTGGTGATGCTGGGATGGCTGAACAAACTTCTCGGCGTGGCGTTTTCCTTGCTGAAGGTCATTCTGGCCATCGGACTTGTCATCCTGCTCATCGACACTGTGACGCACGCGCTGGAGATCGACTGCTCGAAGACGACCGCGGAATCACTCCTCTACAATCCGGTCAAAAGCTTCGCCGACGTGTTTTTCCCTTACATAAAAGAATTGATATTCAATAAATAATGAATAGAATCATCCTCATAGAGACTTCCACCTCCCTCTGTTCCACAGCCCTTGTGGAGGACGGAAGAATCATCAGCGAAAGAATCAGCGGCGAACCTCGGGCGCATGCCTCAAAGACCGCCCTGTTCGTCAGCGAGATGCTTTCCGAGAAAGGGCTGAAGGTCTCGGACTGCGACGCCGTGGCGGTCAGCAAGGGTCCCGGATCCTACACCGGCCTCAGGGTCGGAGTCTCGACGGCCAAGGGGCTGTGCTTCGGGGTAGGAATCCCGATGATCTCCGTCGGCACGCTCGACACCCTGGTCTGGCAGGCTTTGGACGGGAATATGCTTCCTGACGGATGCCGCTACATCGTCCCGATGATCGACGCGCGCAGGATGGAAGTCTACACAGGAATATTCACACCCGACGGAAAGCAGGTCTCTCCGACCGAGGCGCGGATAATCGATCCGGACTCCTTCAAGGATCAACTGGCGGAAGGCCCGGTGCTTTTCATCGGCGACGGAGCCGGGAAATGCCAGGAGACGCTCACCAGCCCCGAAGCGCGCTTCATCCAGTGCTGCCCGAAGGCCGCCTCGATGGCGCGCCCTGCCACGGAAGCGCTGAACGCCAAGAGGTTCGAGGATGTGGCCTACTTCGAGCCATTCTACCTCAAGGAGTTCATGACCACAGTAAGCAAGAGGAAAATCATCTAAAATCAAGTAATATTATGAAATTCGGTGTTGCCAGCGATCACGCTGGATTCGAGTACAAACAGAAAATCGCAGCCCTGCTCAGGAAGAAGGGTTACGAAGTCGTTGATTTCGGGACACATTCAGAGGAAAGTTGCGACTATCCTGATTTCGCTCACGCCCTCGGCTCTGCCATCGACAAGGGTGAGGTTGACCTCGGCGTGGCCTTCTGCGGCTCAGGAAACGGAATCTGCATGACATTGAACAAACACCAGAGCGTGCGCGCCGCCCTCTGCTGGGGAACCGAGCTCGCGCGTCTGGCAAAGGCCCACAACAATGCCAACGTGCTTGTGATGCCGGCCCGCTTCATCTCCTACCAGATGGCTACCACCATCCTGAACAAATGGCTGGACACAGACTTCGAAGGAGGACGACACCAGCGCCGCATCGACAAGATTCCACTAAGTAAATAAATTGGAAATCAAAGCCTTAATAATTGACAAGGATTTTCTTTCGGGCGATCGTCGGCTCTCCTGCAGCATCGATGATTACCCGGAAGGAATCATCATTCCCGTGGACAAACCCTACCGCTGGACATCAGCCGATGTAATCCGCAAGGTCAAATGGGCGGCATGCCGGCATTTCCACAAGAAGAACCTCAAGGTCGGCCACGCCGGCACCCTTGACCCGCTCGCGACAGGTGTGCTGCTTGTCTGCATCGGAAAGGCCACCAAACTGGCCGAGACGCTCCAGAAAGAGGGCAAGGAATATCTCGCCGGCGTCTCGTTCGGCGCCACCACGCCATCCTACGACCTGGAGAAGGCCATTGACAAGGAATATCCCACCGACAATGTCTCCGAGGAGTCCGTGCGGGCCATCCTGCCGCGATTCCTTGGCGGACAGGAGCAGATCGCCCCTTTGTTCTCGGCAAAGTCTGTTGACGGCGTAAGAGCCTACGAGCTTGCAAGGAAACAGTACAGGGAAGCCCACAAGGAGAAAACGGACGTGATGACGGATTTCGACCACACCGTGACCGAGACTCTCAACAAACAGATGATCAATATCTCACGGATGGAATTGGTGTCATTCTTCCCGGACGGGGAGCCATCCTCCGGACCGGAGTCCGAGGATCTCAGGCCGAATCCGAGGATCAACGTCATCGACACATCGGACAGGCATTTCCCTCTCGCCAAGATCCGTGTCGCCTGTAGCAAAGGCACCTACATCAGAGCCTTGGCCCGTGATCTGGGAGAGGCATTGGGTACAGGAGCGCATCTGAACTCCCTCAGGCGTGAGGCCTCGGGAGGGTTCACTTCAGACTCTGCCCTGTCAATCAATATGATAGACGCTATTCTTTGAAACCTCGATGACCCCCTTGACCTTTCTGAAATGCTTCGCGCTCTCATCCAGCGTCTTACCCTCAGGAATCCGGATGCTCAACGCGTTGATGATGCTGTAGTCATAAAGGATCTCAGCGCCGAATTTCGCCACAGCCTTCACCAGAGGCTCCTTACCGACAGTCTCGTCATAAGAGATTATCAACGTGTTAGGTGAATACGCCAATCCCGCCTGCCGGGGTCTGAGCGGAGGAAGTTCCCCGATGGAGGGGATGTCGGGAGAATCGTACGAGTCAACCCTGGAAAGCTGCTTCTCCGTCTGGCTTATGGTGCTGCAACCACCGGCCACAAAGAAAGCTGTGGCCAGGATAATGGAAGAATCTGTCAATCGAATCGCCATCACTCAAGGAATATTGTCCTATTCCCTTACAAGATTGAAGCCAGAAGATACCCACTCTGCCATAGAATCACCATCGGCGTAGACAAGATAGCCCTCTATGTCTTCCGAAGACTCTATGAACGTTCTGGATTCCTCCAGTCCGATGACCATGCAATAGGTCGCATAGGCATCCGCGAGAGTCGCGTCAGGAGCCACTATCGTGGCGCTCAGGAGAGAATGGCTGACAGGGTAGCCCGTGCGAGGATCCACGGTGTGTGAATATTTCCGACCGTCCTTGACGTAAAACTTTCGGTAGTTGCCGGATGTGACCACGCCACACCCGCTGCCATCGCCCTGCCATATTCCCACAAGGCCAGCGCCGCCAAGCTCCATGTTTCCGTCCTCCGGCATGTCAACCCCTATCGTCCAAGGCTTGCCCGATGGATTGACTCCCTCGCAATAGATCTCGCCGATGTTCACCAGCATGTCCTTCACGCCAAGCGAATGAAGGTAGCCCGCGATCTTGTCACAGGTGTAACCCTGCGCTATCGAGTTGAAATTCAAGCCGGGACGGATCCGGGGATCCAGCGGAAGCATCCGGTCGTCCAGCTTGTCCATCCCGCATACGGCCCTAAGGCTGTCAACCTTCCGGGCCGAAGGCATTGAATCAGAGGTGAAACCGAAGCCCCATGCGTTAAACAAAGGGCCGGAGGCCATGTCCAGGGCTCCGCCGGTCTCCTCATAGAGCCGCTTCGAGACAGTGAATATCTCTCTGAACATTCCGTTAGGCTCAACCTGCGCCCCGGCGTTGTAACGGCTCAGCTGCGAGCCTTTGTTGTAGCCCGAAAGCGTCGTGTCAACCATGGTCAGGATCGAGTCCACCGCCCGTTTGATCTCATCCGTCCCGGTCTTGACGCCCCGGGTGCTGAATCTGACCGAATAGGTGCCGCCCTGGGCATAGCCGGTAAGCTCGTGATAGTCATTCTTCCGGCCACAGGAGACAATGGCCGCGAGGATTATGGAGCCGGCAATCAGGCTCCGGAATATTCTTTCAACAGCATTCATGGATGCAATAATAAGAAATAACCTCCAAATATCGGCATCATTGGACTAGTTTTTGCTTAATGCCTACCGATTTTGCGTTTTTTATGCGATATTTGTGTTTTCAATCAAAAAAGATGAAGATTAAGAATTTTATCCTGATAGGATTGTCCGCCTCGCTTATCGCCCTTCCTTCCTGCAAGAAGGACAAAGACGATAGCTCCACGAAAGAGTACCTTAAAGGAACACTCTCCTTCTCCATATCAAGCTACCTCCGCAAAGGTGAGGCTCTCACCCTGACTCCGTCAGGTGTGACTCATCCGGTGAGCGGTACAACCAAGGATGTGGGATTCTACTGGACAAGATCCTGGACCACGGGCAAAGACACGACAAAGACAGAGTCCGACGCCAACGGCGACGGAGCCCTCAAGCTGACAACGCCGTCAAAGGTCGGGACATTTTCCGTTGGCTGCGTGGCCTTCGCGAAAGACTACTACACATCTTCCAGCACAGTCTCGTTCTATGTCGTGGATCCGGCACGTGACTCGACGGTTTCCGGAGCCTACACCGGCAAAGACCTGACATTCAAAGATCCGAGAGACGGCAATCTTTACTACACGACCGTCTTCAACGGCAAGACCTGGATGAAGAACAATCTTTACTACGCCGGCTCGGGTATCTCCTACAAGGACAGCGAGGCTATGGACGCGATCTTCGGACGCTTCTACAACTGGAAAGAGGCAAGCGAAGCCTGCCCTGAAGGATGGCGGCTGCCTTCCAACGCCGACTTCAAGTCGATGGCCGACGCGCTTGCCAAAGAAGGGACGGCCTTCCAGGAAAAAGCCGATTTCAAGGGAGTGGCCGGCGGCCTGATGGTTGACGCGAAATTCCTGGGAACAAGGATGTGGGAGTACTGGCCGGATGTGAAGATCACCAACAAGGCCGGCTTCTCGGCACTGCCTGTCGGCTATGCCGTCAACACGGGATCAGCCTCAAAATACACAGGAACCAACAACTACGCCGCTTTCTGGACATCAGACCAGAACGGCGACGATTCGGCATACTACAGGTACATCTACGTGAAGCAGAACGACATCATGATAGGCTACGGCGACAAGGAATCATTCCAGGCATCCGTCAGGTGCGTGAAGGATTAGCGAAGATCCGTGACCACATAGGAAGAATCGAGAGTCTTTTCGTCGAAACGGAAAGACTCTTTTGATTTTCCCGCCCCTTCGAACTTGAGATTCGTTATCGTGAATTCTGACACCGAGCCATCATTAAGAGTGACTTCGGCTCCAATGAGAATTGTTGTACCGCTCTTGAAAAAGAGTTTCAGTCCGGCGATGTCCATTGAACCTTTCCCTTTATTGGCCGGAGTGAGGACAGACGCGTCCACGGCCTTTCCTCCGAACTTTGAACTTCCGAAAGATTCCTCCCTGAAAGCGTTGTCTATCGAGGCTATCATCAAGGCCGGATTTGTGGCATAGCTATCATACGAATCGTCAACAGACTCAACCAAAGCTTCTTCAGAGATTCTGTCTATCGTCCAACGGGTCTTCCCGTCACACCAGATCTCAAGCCCGTTTCCGTCCACTATGAATGAGGTTCCCTGAACCTTCACACTTCCGTTCCCGGTCATCTTGGCTTTCTTGGTCGGCATCGTGAAGGAATAGTCAAAAGACACGAGCGAAACGGAGACCTTGTCCACAAAGGCGCTCAATGTCTTACTCTTCGCGGACAACACCTGCGGCATGGCCAGAAGGGAAGCCACGGCGAAGGCGATTATTGTTCTTGCGGTTGTTCTCATACTCGGTGACGTGTCTGCACAAGTCGTGCCTTTAGGGGATGATTACCTGTTGTTCTTGTAGGCCGCGATGATCTGATCAAGCTCGTCAAGGCTGGACACAAGCACCTGACGCGGCTTGGAACCTTCCTGCGGCCCGACGATGCCGGCGGCCTGAAGCTGATCCATCACCCTTCCGGCCTTGGCATAGCCCATTCCGAGACGGCGCTGAAGATCGGATGTGGATCCGCGCTGACTCATCACGACCAGTTTGGCGGCTTCGTCAAAACGCTCGTCAAGCTTGGTCATGTCAACCATTCCACCAGACCCTTCCTCGGTGTCGTCATCCACCGGAGGGAGATAGAACGGGGTGTTGAAGCTCTTCTTGTAGCCGGACTGCGAGCCGATATATTCAGTAAGCCTGTTGATCTCCTCGCTGTCGATGTAGGCGCACTGGACGCGTTCCATCTCGACACCGGCGTAGTAGAGCATGTCGCCCTTGCCTATCAGTTTCTCCGCTCCGGACGAGTCCAGGATGGTCGAAGAGTCGGTCCGTGAGACAACCCTGAAAGCTATTCGTGTCGGGAAGTTCGTCTTGATCAGTCCGGTGATGACATCCACGGACGGCCTCTGGGTCGCAAGAACGACGTGAAGACCGGCGGCACGGCCTTTCTGCGCAAGCCTGATGATGGATGTAGTTATGCTCCTTGCCACAGCCTTGGCATCGCCGCTTCCACCGACTGACATTGTCAGGTCGGCATATTCATCAATGATGGTGACCATGTAAGGGAGGAAGCGGTGGCCTTCGTCGGGACGCAGCCTGCGATTGCGGTACTTCTCGTTGTAAGTCTTGATGTTAGGGACCGAGGCCTTACTGAGGAGTTCGTAGCGCTGATCCATCTCTATGCACAGCGAGCGGAGGATCTTGTCCGCCTTGTCGGCCTTCTTCACGATGGCGTTGTCCATCTCCTCGGTCTCGTCATTGCACGGAAGGACAGCAAGATAATGCTTCAGCAGATGGGAGTAGGCGGAGAACTCGACCATCTTTGGGTCTATGAAGACCAATTTCAGCTCCGACGGATGCTTCGAGTACAATAGCGATGTGACTATCACGTTGAGTCCCACGGACTTGCCCTGCTTCGTCGCGCCCGCCACCAGAAGGTGAGGAGCGTCGGCAAGGTCAAAGACCTTCACTTTCTGCTGGATGGTGTAGCCGATGGCCACCGGAAGCTCTGCCTTGCTGACGCGGAACGCCTCGTCGTTGAGGACAGCCCGCATCGGCACGATCGAAGGCCGGTCATTGGCGACCTCGATGCCCACGGAGTCGGTAAGGGTCACCACGCGCACTCCCCTTGCGTGGAGATGCATGCCAAGATCCTCCTGCAGCTTCTTGATCTCGGAGATCTTTACGCCGGGAGCCGGATAGACTTTATAGAGGGTGACCGTCGGGCCGACAATGGCCTTGACATCATTGATCTGGATGCGGTAGTTCTCCAATGCGGTACGGATCCGGGCATTGTTCCTGGAGAGTTCCTCATCGGTAACCTCGCTTCTGCCTGACGAGTAGGTGTCCAGCAGCTCAAGCGACGGGAACTTGTAGTCAGGGAGCTCGTCACGGACATTGATCCTCGGCAGGTCGCTTGTCACCTTTGTCGTCAGTTCCTTGCCCTTGATCACCTCAAGAGACTCTCCGGAGTCCTTTCCTGGCTCCTTGGCAGTTTCATCCTGTCCCGGAGCCTGTGGGCTGGACGGTCCCGGCACTGGTTCCGGTTCCTGAGCCTGCCGGAGGGACGGAGTGGAGACACTCAGGTTGGAAGTCCTTCCGCCAGAGGCTGTACCGGCTTGTCCGGCCACCGGAGTCTCCGGCTCCTGATCCTGAGGGACAGCCGGCTCATCAGGATCCTTCTTTCCGAGCGACATCAGCCAGCAGGAAAAGCGCCTCGAAGCGAAAACCAGCCACAGCACCACCAGAAAGACAAGCAGGAAACCCGTAAGAAAAGTGCCGAACACTACGGACGACCACCTGATGACGGACTCTCCGCACTCTCCTCCGAGTCCTCCTCCGAAAGCGTTGCCGAGTCCCGTCAGATCAGAGACGAAGGCCAGCGCGAAAGAGGCTACCAACGCTCCCGAAAAAGTCAGCAGCGTGGTCTTCAGCATCGAATACCGCCAGCGGCGCAGCAGCAGACGGACGGACACGGCGAAAAGTATGACGATGAAGGCCAGACTTCCAAGTCCGAACCACTTGCGGACAAGCAGATCAGCCCATCTGTAGCCAAGTTTTCCCCCGGCGTTGCTCACCTCCACGGTCGTGTCGCCGACAGCCGAGGTCAATGAGCTTTGGTCAGCCTTCCATGTGAAGAAATAGGAGACCGTTGACAGCAGCGTGAACACCGCCGCCAACGCGACCACAAGGCCGATGATCCTCACCAGCCTCGACTTGTCGTCATCGTCCATATTCCTCCAGAACCGGAACATTATTTTCTGTTCTTACGATTGGTTTTCTTGTTGTTCCTGCGATTCTGACCCATGTTCAGATTCAGTCCCGGACGGGAGAAGTTGGAGTCAAAGGAAATCTTGGAGAGTTCCATGTCGGCAGGCACCTGGATCCTGTAGCCGGACAGTTTCTCGATGTCGGCGAAGATTGTCTCGTCGGCCACGCTGTCCTTGTTCCAGATGAGGTACTGCTGCCTCATGTAGATGGCAAGTGATCGGAGCATCGCCCTTTTGGTCTCGCCTTCCGGCTCACCGGCGATCAGGTCGATGATGCTCTCGATGTTGCGTCCGTAGTGGTTGGCCCGCACCGGGGTCTTGTTGATCGGAATCTTCATCGGCGGCACATCCATAGCCTCTGGATGCGGTGCCGGGAACGGGGAGTCAATGTCGAGGTCATAGCCTGCGATCATGTAGAGATGATCCCAGAGTTTCTGCTCATAGTTGTCCTGCGTGTGAACCTGAGGATTAAGCAGTTCCATAACCCGTACGACGGCCTTTGCCTGCTCGCTTCTCTTCTTCCTGTCGGGAATGGCCTTGACCTGTTCAACCATATTCAAGACAATCCTCCCGTACTCAGGCATCTGAAGCTTCTCTCTCTCCGTGTTGTAGTAGAGCTTTATCGCGTTGTCAATTGCGTCCATAAATAATTATTATAATGTCAAATGGCAAATATACGAAAATTATTCCACCTCATCCGCAAGAACATACCAGATTACCGATGATATTTCCGAATATCCCATCCGACGGTAGATGTCGGCATAACGGGCGACCTGCCGGAGGTAGCGACGGTTTCTCTCCCCGAACTTGTAGTCGATGACCGTCACCTTGCCGTCTTTGACAAGAACCCTGTCAGGACGATAGGCTTGGCCATCAGTGTCAATCAGTTGAGTCTCATTCAAGACTTCAGTGCCGTCGGCAGGGAACCACTCAGGATGTGCGGCGATTCTTTGGGCAAGAATATTCAGATACTCTTCCTCCTGGCCGGCATCGATCTCGCCCGCCTCGAAGGCGTGCCTGACGGCAGCCGGAAGATCCGACGGGACGACCACTTCGGAGAGGATCGCATGCAGCACCGTGCCGTTGAGACGGGCCTCGTTCCGTGAATCGTCGCGGAAAAAGTCGATAGAGTCAGCGCTGAATTTGAGGCGGCCACGCTCCCTCACATCGGAGTCGCCATCCTCCTGTGCCGGGTTGAGCGGGTAGGACGGATAGCCGGGCGTCAATTCGGAGATGGTGTCCGCCTTGCGCTCCAACCCGGAATAGTCGTACAAATCTCCCTTGGAGAACACGGTGCTCTCGTCCGATTCTTCATTAGTGAATCCCAATGCGTTACCGTGACAGTAGAGATAGGCGTACAGGATCTGCGAGAAGTCGGAAAAGTCCACCGGGAGGGCTTCGACCTCCGCCCCGCCAGAAGCTTCGTCCGCACAGACGGGCACGAGGGCGTCAGCGATCTTCGCCGGCGGATCCGCCGCTATGACAGTCAGGCCTTTGACAGCCCTGGTCAAGGCCACGTAGAACGTGTTGATGTTGTCCACAAACTGAAACTGAAGCTCCTTCTGACTGCCATCCCTGAACAGGGAGTCCTCGTTCTCCGGCTTCCTCAGCCTTACGTTATAGACCCCGTCGGCGACACCCTCAAGCTCGGTCCCCTCAACCGAAGGACGAGTCCAGTGCTCTTCCGGACGGAAAAGCCCGATCTCCTCGGCAAATGGAAAGATAACATGATGGAACTCAAGCCCTTTCGACTTGTGAATCGTCATAACCCTGACCGATTCCGGATCCGACGGCGAGCTGATCTTCGGATCGGCCTCCTGCCAAGCCTTAAGGAAGCCGTCCACCGCATTGCCGTTGACAGCCACATAATCCTGCACAAAATCCATCAAGGCCTGGACGTACTGCGTCTCGGACTCGAACAGCTCCGGCTCCCTGCCCTTCAGAATGCGCAGAAGCTGCTCGCAAAGGTCGGACAAAGACAGACAGGACAGTCCGCCCACATCGATGTCCAGCTCTCCGGCAAGGAAGGAGCCGATCGTGTCATCCTCATTCCCCACAGAGGAGAGGAGCGACACCACCTGACGGGCCACAGCCGAGGACTTCAGATGCAGGGAATCGTCCGAGATCACACTCACCCCGTTGTCCATCAAGTACATGGCCACGTCAGACCCATGCCGGTTGCTCCTCACCAGCACAGTGATCTCCCCGTATCTCGCCCCTGCCTCGTGAACCCGGTTCACGGTGTCCAGTATCCTCGGCATCTCCTCGTCCTTGTCGCAGAAGACAACCTCGACGCTTCCTTCCGAGGAGTCCTTCGACCTCACCAGCTGGCCCGCGTCCGAGTATATCTCATGAACACTGAAACCCGACCCGCCGCCAATCATACCATCGAGGGTCAATGAGGAATATTCAAAAAATCCATTGTTGAATTCGACTATATTCCTGAGACTCCGGTAGTTGCTGTCCAGTGTCTCCACCCGGCAGCTCTGGAACTCACTCTGCACCTCACGCGCCATCATCCTCCAGTCGGATCCTCGCCAGCGGTAGATGCTCTGCTTCACGTCACCGACAAGAAGATTCTCCTTCCCCTGCGCCACGCTGTTCTCGATCAGCGGCCGGAAATTGTCCCACTGGATCCTGGAAGTGTCCTGGAACTCGTCCAGCAGGAAGTGTTCGAAACGGACACCAAGCTTCTCATAGATGAAAGGCGCGTCGGTGCCGTCGATGATGTTCCTGAGGATCACGTTGGAGTCATCAATGCTCAGGACATTCTTCTCCTTCATCAAGGCCCGGAACTCTCTCTCCAGATCCCCGGCGATTCCCAATTCATTCAGGATCAACAAGATCTTCGAAGCAGTGGAATAAACCTTGTACCTCTCAAGGAACAGTCCGCAGTAGCGCCGGAGAAGCGGCGCCAGTCTGCCCTGCGACGGCTCGAACCTCTTTATGTCGGCCTTCCTGAACCACTTGCCGAGATCCTCACAGTTTCTGAATATGGTCGCGGACGGGTAGGCCGGCTCATCCTTCGGATCCGAGGCGGCGCAGGCAAAGACCGAACTGAAGCACTTGCGCGAGAAATCCTCATTCGACAGACCCTCCTCGGAGGCGGCGTCCACAAAAGCCTTGGCGGCGGCACGCACATCCCTCCCGAAGGAAACCATCACCTCCGAAAGCCCTTTCTTCATCCTCGAAAGGTTCTCTTTTGAATATTCCTTCTCCTCGTCAATGCCATATTCCTCGACCGCGGCCCTGTGCTCGTCGGACTTAAGAGTCATCGCCACATCCTTCAGATTTCTCTCAAGATTGTACCGCCGGCCTTTCTCCAGATCCTCCATCACGCTCTGTGTCAGCCATCCAAGCAATTCCTTCCTGTCCTCGGAAAGGGAATCCAGAACCCTGTCCACACTCTCGGACACCAGGGACTCCTTGTCCAGCTCCACCTGATAGGTCGCGAACTGGCCGATCTCCCTTGAGAAAGCCTTGAGGGTCTGCTGGAAGAAGCGGTCGATCGTGCTGACGGCGAACGCTCCGTAGTCGTGCAGGATGTCGCACAGGACGGTCTCCGACCTGCGCCTTAACGCGTCCTCCGTCTCGAAGGATCCGACAAGTTCCTCATAATAAGGCGAATCCTTCGGTGAGGTCGCCAGCAGATGCAACTCTTTCAGGATTCTGCTCTTCATCTCGTCCGTGGCCTTGTTGGTGAAGGTCACGGCAAGGATGTGCCTGTAGGACCATCTTTCCTCGTCCGTAAGCAGAAGCCTTATGTATGTCTTGGCCAGATTGAAGGTCTTACCCGAACCGGCCGACGCTTTCATTATCCTGATCATCTTCCGCAAATCATTCTAAAGTCACACAATGAGCAGGTTTTCTCCTCGGCAGTGCGCCTGAAAGGAATCTCTACCGAGGCTATCTCCGCGAGAAGTCCGTGGAGCCTTTCCTCTGTAAGGTTCATAAAGGTCTCGCTGACAGGAACTTCCTTGACCTGCTCCGTGAATAGGTTGGCGGGAGGATAGATGACATTGACCATCCTCTGCCCATTGAAGAGTCCGGACTCCCGGCAGAACACATCGTAGAGATAGAGTTGCAGGGCGATCTTCGGCCTTCCCTCGTTCACGGGGCCGAACAGGGCATCGACAACCGCCTCCGCGTTCCCGTCGCTGATGTTGACATCCTTGTCCTCCACCCTGCCCGTCTTGTAGTCGATGATGCGGATCTCTCCCGGGCGCAGGCTGTCCATCCTGTCCACGTACCCGACGAAACGAAACCCGTCGATCTCCCGCTCGAACTTTTTCTCCAGCCCAAGGATCTCGAAGCCGTCCGATCCGGATGACCTCAAAAGTTCCCGGTCCCTCTTCAAGGTCTTGACAACATATTCCACAATCACATCCTCAACGACCAGGTCGCGTCCTGTAACCTCAAGGGAATGAAGCTGTTCTAGGATCAGCGCACGCACAATGCCCTTGATGGCGGATGTCTTGCCGAGGAGCGAGGAAAGATACTCACAAGTGACAACCTTACCTCCCGCCATCTCCTCCGAATAGAGCTTCTGCATCGTACCGTGGAACACGTTTCCCAACATGCCGGCATCCAGATCCTCCGACACCTCGTCGCGCTTCCGGAGCCTTTTGACCGTGGCATAGTAGAACCTGGCCGGACAGTCGAGGTAATTCTTCAGCGCCGAGGCTGAAAGGTTCGTCCGCCTTATGGCCTCGACATCCTCCGCCGTCTTGGCGATCTCCTTCGGGGAGAAGTCCCCGGACGCGTTCGCCTTGACAAAACTCCGCTTTATAGGCAGATTAAAGTGATACTCAAGCTGTTTGATGTAGCGGCTCTCCTCCCCGTTCTTCATTCCCTCTGTTCTGGAATCATACACCAGGGTCACTTTCTCCGTCCTCTGGATCAGCCTGTAGAAATAGTACGCCCAGACCGCGTCCTGGAACTCGTAGGTAGGCAGGCCGAAGCCCTTTCGCAGCTCCGGCGGGATGAAGGACGAGCTGACGCTCCGCCGCGGAAACATGCCCTCATTGCATGACAGGATCATCACCTGGCTGAAGTCCAAGGCCCTTGTCTCCAGCGGCCCCATGATCTGAAGACCTTTCAGCGGCTCTCCGTTGAAAGGGATCGAGACAGGAGCGAGCAACTGGTCCAGAAGCCTGACATAAGTCATCGGCAGGATCTCAAGACCGACCGCCTGGAGCTGGCTGACAGCGCTGTAGGCCGCCTTGGCGAACTCCA
>ENA-UEQL01000998-UEQL01000998.1-human-gut-metagenome-genome-assembly--contig:-NODE-998-length-20421-cov-12.449666_pt1 | contig 20421 bp, 15 predicted proteins | sample MGYA00242905_ERZ507926 | MGnify/ENA primary metagenome ERZ507926 (study PRJEB26167, sample SAMN06115531) | human gut metagenome | host: Homo sapiens | place: China:Henan | collected 2015-09-09...
GCTCTGGGCGCAGGTCTTGGCATCTGGGGTGCAATCAATCTGCTTGAGGGCTACGGCAACGATAACCCCGGCGCAAATGCTCATGTGCGGTAAAGAAGCTAAACCAAGACAAAGGCAGCCAAGGCTACCGCTATACCGTATAAGAATGGAGCAGTAACACCAAGATGTTGCTGCTTCATTTTCATATTTCCAAATTTCTTTGAACGCTGTTGACTTCTATTACGGTTAGTGATATATTTATTACAGTAACCGTAACAAGGAGGATAAACAATGCGTGATAATATGAAAGGTGGTGCGCTTACAGAAGTGACATTTTACATTTTACTTTCTCTCTATGCTCCAAAACATGGATATGCTGTCATGCAATTTATCGAAGAAAAAACAGGTGGGCGGCTTTCATTGGGAGCAGGCACTTTGTATGGTGCGCTAAACTCTTTGCAGGAAAAGAAATGGATTAAGCCTTGCGGAGATTGTGAAGGTAGAAAAAAAGAATACATCATTACCTCACTGGGAAAAGAAGTTGCGAAAAAAGAACTTGTAAGGCTTAATGAACTTGTAGAGGTTGCAAGTGGAATTATTGGAGGTACAGTATGAGAAAAAAATGTTATCATTTTTTTGGTGGTCTGTTGAATGCACAGGCGAATTGGCTGAATAAAATGTCGGAGAAGGGCTATCGTCTTATTCGAGCGGGGAAAATGTTATATGAGTTTGAAGAATGTAAACCTAATGAAGTAAAATACTGTGTAGAATTTATCGGAGAAAAATCGAAAGAGAATGCAAAAGACTATTCCCTCTTTTTGGAAGATATTGGCTATAAGGTATTTTTCAAAAATATCAATCTTAACTATTCTGTCGGTAAGGTGCGTTGGCGTCCATGGGCTGAAAAAGGCGGACGCATTGCGACCAACACTACAACCTTCAACCGTGAATTGTTGATTGTAGAAAAAGAGAATGATGGAAAGCCGTTTGAACTTCATACTTCCTATGAGGACAAGGAAAACTATTACAGAAATCTGCGTAATCCATGGTTGTTGATACTGCTTATGTTTGCAATATTTGCAGTTATAAATCATTCGATTGTTTTTGGTGTGCTTGCTTTGATTTCTCTTATTCCCGTTCTTGTATATCAAATACAAATCATGCACAACAGACAAGAAGCAAAAACACAAGAATGATAATATAAATAGCAAATCCAGCCGAGTCAGTCAACCGCAAGTAAATGGGCTGCACCCACCACCGTTGACAGCCCCGCCTGTCCTTGCTGGTGGGTAATCAAGGGGCGACAGCAGAAAATGCTGCCGCCCTTTCCCATAATCGAAGAAAGGGGGATTTTCCATGACTGAATACGAAGCCTATCAAGAACATATCCGCTATACCCATGATACCTATTGCCGGATTGTTATTCGCCATGCGTCCTTTGACGCTGCCCGTATGCTGGCGGCGAGGTGGAAACGGGAAATCTCCCTTGAATATTTGACCGAAGAAAAGTTTGTCCCACCAAATCACCCCATGTGCCGAACACGACCACAACCAAGGCAAAACCCAACCACACGGGCAAACTGTAGCCCGAAGGTATCCAACGCCAGCATGCCACCGAGGCCAACAGAGTGAAGATGCCGCCTCCGATGCTGCCTATCCACGACTTGCCGGGAGACACACTGGGGAACAACTTCCAGGGGAACCAGCGGTGAAAGAGGCTTCCCGACAGGTAAGCGCCCGTATCATTGACCCAGATGAAGATGAAGACAGCCAAGGGGAGCTGCCAACTATACACCGCACTGTCGGCTCCCAACACACCCAGCACGGGCAGGAGAGCGAAAGGCAGAGCCACATAGATCTGGGCGGCAAGCATCGCCATCCAGTTCTGCAAGGGCTTGACAGTACGGCGATAAAGTCCCACAATGGGCATCGCCAGCATAAGCAGACCATAGAGAGCCAGCCAATGAAGCGACATCTCACTGCCGAAATTCCACAACCAACTGAACGCCACAAGCAGGAATCCCGCAGTGGCCGTCAGCAGTCCGAGCACATGCAAGCCTGCATGGCGGTTGAGTACGGTGCAGAACTCCAGAAGAGTAGCCCACGTGACAATACCGAAGAAGATGAATGCCGTGAAGGGGCCAAGCAACAGGCTGCCCACCAGCAGTGCCACATAGGCAATGCCTACAACAGTTCTCAAAAGGAAATTATTCATGCCTTCTCGTTTTCAGATGATTGCTCCTCAGTGCCGCTCTGTGCACCGCTTTCCTTTGCGTTCTTGTCCTCAGGCTTCGCGTCAGCCTTGGCCTCATCCAGAAGCTCCTCCGTGCGGCTCACCCAGGGACGCGGACCGAAGATGCGCTCAACATCCTCGGCAAAGACAACCTCACGCTCTACAAGCAGTTGAGAGAGCTTTGCATGACCCTCGCTGTGCTCGGTGAGCAGACTCTTGGCACGTGCATACTGAGTCTCTATCATATTCTGCACTTCCTGGTCGATAAGCTGTGCCGTGTGCTCAGAGTAGGGTTTCTGGAAACTGTATTCCTGGCTGTCATAGTAGCACAGGTTGGGTAGTTTCTCACCCATACCCATATAGGCAATCATGCCATAAGCCTGCTTGGTCACACGCTCCAGGTCGTTCATGGCACCGCTGCTCACATGTCCGGTGAAGATTTCCTCAGCCGCACGACCACCCAGCAGCGCACACATCTCATCGAGCATCTGTTCGCGTGTGGATATCTGACGCTCCTCGGGCAGATACCATGCAGCGCCCAAGGCTCTTCCACGTGGTACGATGGTCACCTTGACCAATGGGTTGGCATACTGAAGCAGCCAGCTGATGGTGGCATGGCCAGCCTCGTGAAGCGCGATAGTGCGCTTCTCCTCCACGGTCATCACCTTGGTCTTCTTCTCCAGGCCGCCCACGATGCGATCCACAGCAGCCAGGAAATGGTCCTTGGTCACTATGGGAGCCGAATTGCGGGCTGCTATCAAGGCTGCCTCATTACATACATTGGCTATGTCGGCACCGCTGAAGCCAGGTGTCTGGCGGGCCAGGAAGTCAATATCGAGTGATGCATCGGTCTTGAGAGGCTTCAGATGCACCTGGAAGATTTCCTTTCGTTCATTGACATCAGGCAGATCCACATGTATCTGACGGTCAAAGCGACCGGCACGCAAGAGAGCCTTGTCGAGGATATCGGCACGGTTGGTGGCAGCCAGAATGATGACTCCGCTGTTGGTGCCAAATCCGTCCATCTCGGTGAGCAACTGGTTGAGAGTGTTCTCGCGCTCGTCATTGGCACCCATCTGAGCACCCTTGCTACGAGCCCTTCCCACGGCATCTATCTCATCTATAAATATGATACATGGAGCTTTCTCCTTGGCCTGACGGAAGAGGTCACGCACTCGGCTGGCACCCACACCCACAAACATCTCCACGAAATCACTGCCCGACATGGAGAAGAAGGGCACATCGGCCTCTCCTGCCACAGCCTTGGCCAGCAGCGTCTTACCTGTTCCTGGAGGGCCCACAAGCAGTGCTCCCTTGGGAATCTTACCGCCCAACTGGGTATATTTCTGCGGATTGCGCAGGAAATCGACTATCTCATGCACCTCCTGCTTGGCGCCTGCCAGTCCGGCCACATCCTTGAATGTAACCTTGGCACGCTGGTCTTTCTCCACCAGTTTGGCACGGCTCTTGCCCACATTGAAGAGGCCCATGGCGCCACCGCCGCCTCCTCCACCGCCTGCTCCGCGCAACATGAACATCCAGAAGAAGATGATGAGCACGAGGGGACCAAAGGACCACAGGATGTTGCGAAACATGTCGTCACCCTGCTCATAGGACACTTCACCCTTGAAGTTGCCTGCCTCCTGCTGTTGTTCCAGGAAGGAGTCCAACTTGTCGGCAGAGGGGAATTCGGCTTCCACAAAAACCTCTATGCCAGGCTGTACCGAACTGGTGGGGAACACGTCGCGCACATGCTCGGGACTCACATACATGCAGAGCGAACCGTCACGCTTGTTGGCCACAATGCGCGAAGCGTATCCCTTGCTCACATAAGTCTTGAACTCGCTGTATGTCACCTCCTTGTTCGACGAAGAGAGCAGCGAAGGCCCGCCGCTCCTGATTACCAGGAAGCCCAGCAAGAGAGCAATGCCCAAATAGATCCACATGAAATTGAAATGCGGTTTGGGTGCTTTGTTATTATCCATAAAGTCTATTGTTTACGTGAATAGATTAGACCTGTACCCTATCAGTCCAGGTCTGGAATGCTCTCGATGGCAGCATCTTCCCACAGATGCTCGATGTCATAGAAGGCACGCTCTTCCTCCATCATGATGTGCACGATGACCTCTGCATAGTCCATTGCCACCCAGCGTGAGTTGCGCAAGCCATCCACAGCCAGCGGCTTGGTGTTCTCCTCGATGCGTGCTTTATCGGCCACAGAGTGTGTGAGAGCCTGTATCTGAGCCGGCGAACCGCCTGTGCATATCACAAAGTACTTGCACACCACATCCTCCAAGCCCGTGAGATCCACCACCACGATGCCCTTTCCTTTCTTGTCCTGCAGGCCATCCACGATGGCAGAAACCAACTTGTCTTTTATCTTCATTAAATACGTATAACTTGTTTTACCTAAATCGTATGCAAAGGTAAAGATACTTATCGGAATAAACAAAGCATTAAAATTTTTTAGCAGAAAGATTTGCAACTTCAGAAAAAGTCAGTACCTTTGCACCGCAATTCAGCAATTGCGAAGGTTATTGGGCTATGGTGTAATGGTAACACTGCAGATTCTGGTCCTGCCTTTCCTGGTTCGAGTCCGGGTAGCCCAACCTTCCACCAGCTGGCGAGAGCGTCCCTGGGATGCCGCCACCATCTTCTTGGGCTATGGTGTAATGGTAACACTGCAGATTCTGGTCCTGCCTTTCCTGGTTCGAGTCCGGGTAGCCCAACGAAGCCAAAAGAGAGTTTGTTCATCACGAGCAAACTCTCTTTCCTTTTTATATATACTTCCGCATCCTTATATAGACAATGCCGGCGGTGGCCCAGGCCGTCACCCGAACCGACTCAAGCCACCCGACAAGATGCGAGCCCGCAGCCTCCCCTGCGCTGGGGACCAGCCACAGGCTCGCACCTGTCTGTTATGCAGCACGTCAGTATGCCACTTCGACGGCTGCAGGATAGACGCGGAAGGGGTCGAAGAACTCGATGCAACTGTTGACCATCGCCTGCAGATTGGGCTGGACAGTGCCGTGGAAAACCTCACGGCCATTGATGCAGACGGTGACGGGACGGGTGAAATCAACCAGACTATCGTTGAGATACACCCGCAGCTTGCCGCCTGTGGCTTGTTCATAACTGCGGTCGAACTTCAGGTCAATACCCCAGCGTTTGTCCTTCAGCGTGGTGGTATATAGCACGTTGCTCACTTTGATGGAGACCACATTCCGGTCGATGTCCATCTCGTAGTAGGTCCGCTGCTCCGACGGACGCTCCAGCACCTGCAGGTTATAGAAGCCCGAACGGCGGCGGCCATCCATCTCATAGTCCTCCCAAAGTACGGTCTTGGGATAGGGGTTGCGCACAAACTGCTTGAGCCAGGGTGTCGTAAGCCCATAGGTGATGTGGTGCTGCATGCCGGGCAGGAGATGAATGCGATGGCGGAAAAGGGGTGCCTTGTCGGCCGACAGAGGCCGTGCCAACTGTGCAGAGTCGAATGCCACCTGGGTGTAATAGGTAAGCTCGTTGCGGTAGAAGCCCATGTCATCGGCACCGGTAAGGAATGAGAAACCGATGTTGGCGCAATTCTCCACAGGAGCATTCTTCAGCGGTTCGCCTCCTGCCATCGGTCCGGCAGCCGCCCAATAGTCTGCATAGAACGACGCCAGACGCTGGCTGCCATAACCTCCCTCGCTGATGCCGAACACATACAGGCGGTTGGCATCCACCTCACCGCTCACCAGTCCCTGGCGGATAAGCTTCTCGAAGGCATATTGCTTGGACAGATGCCACCAGCGATAGTACTCGCCCTCGTTGGGTATCTGCGGTATGAAATAGACGGAAGGAGCATCCTGGAAACTCTGCCCCAGCTTGATACCCGTCTGCCACTCTGCTTCCTTTGGTCCCGAGCCGTGCAGATACAGGTAGAGCGGCAGCTTCCCGTCGGCCGCCCCCCCCTTCTTGCCATAATAATAAGGCATCACGGCATTGGGCTCCAGACAGCCTGGCAGATTCCACGCATCACTCCGGCCCAACTGGAGGTCTTCGGCTCCTATGAGTTTCTGCTCCTGCAGATTTCTGTTGGCATCGCACCAAGCAGCCCACACCATCTCCTGATAGCGGGCTACATCAGCACTCTTCACCGTCTCCTGCAAGCGGATGTCAGCTGGCAGGTTCTGCACAAACTCCTCTCTGCCACCCTTTTCGAGCATCGCCTGCTGCGACTTTAGCGACCGCAGGAAACAGGCACTCACACGCCTCTGCATGCTCTTCGACTGTGCCGATGCAGGAATAGGGCAAGCCAGCGAAGCCAGAGCCAGCACCATACATGTCAGTTGTCTCATCTCGTATATGATGTTTATTTGTTTTTGTCATAAGGATGCCACCAGCAGTGCAAGCCCAATCCGCAGACAGCCTCTGCGCCTGGAGCGAAATGCACAACGGGGCTAAAACAATCAGAGGAGCCACTCTATTGAGTAACTCCTCCGCTTTTGCAGTGGTGCCACCAGGAATCGAACCGGGGACACAAGGATTTTCAGTCCTTTGCTCTACCAACTGAGCTATGGCACCATGCGCTTTTCTTAAGCGAGTGCAAAGGTAAAACAAAGTTTTCGTTCCCGCAAATATTTTTGCCACAAATTGTCTTCACATCTGTTTCCACCCTGTTTTCACAGGGAGAGACGAGGGCCAGAAAGCCCATGGGAACCCCTATGGCTTCACCACACGGATGACTGTCTGGGCCGAGAGAGAGGGCAGGTCCTTGCAGGTGACGGTGAGTACTGCATCGCCACACTTCCTCGTGGAGCGCACCAAGACCACCAGCTGACCATGGAAGAGGCGCATCTGGGGCTTCTCGAAGGGTTCCAACGACGAAGCGTCACCATTACATGCCGCCTGATACTTGGCACCCTTGACCGTGAAGGACAACTCCTGGTCGGCATCGGGACACTCATTGCCGTCGGCATCCAGCATTCTCACCGTCACAAAGGAGATGTCATCGCCGTCGGCCTTTATCTGCTGGCGGTCGGGCACCAACTCCAGTCGGGCCGGAGCGCCAGCCGTGTGCACCACCTTCTCGGCAGCCTGCTTGCCATGGGCATCATAGGCCACCACACGCAGTTCACCCGGCTCATAGCGTACATCCATCCACTTGATACGATTGGCCGAGAACAGTTTCGTGGGGTCTTTCTTCACTCTGCCCTGGCTCTTGCCATTGACAAAGAGTTCCGCCTCAGGGTAGCTCGTGTAGCACATCACGGGTATGTTCTTGCCCTCCATACCGGGCCAGGTCCAGTGGGGAAGCACGTGCAGGGTGCTGCTCCCGGTGTTCCAGCGGCTGCGGTAGAAGTAATATCTGTCCTTGGGCAAGCCCGCCAGATCGACTATACCGAAGTAGCTGCTGCGCGAGGGCCACATCCCCTCGGCATTGTAGGGATAGTTCTCGCCCAGATAGTCGAAGCCTGTCCACACAAACTCGCCCAGCAGCCAAGGCTTGCGGTCTTGGTACCACGCATCATAATCGGGCACGTTGCTCCAATTGCCGCTATACAGATCATAGCTGGACACTTGCCTGTCCTCGTGCGTACTGCCGTCGGTGGTGAGCACCACGGGGAAGTGATAAACGCCTCGGCTACTGAGTGTTGAGGCCGTTTCGCTGCCTATCAGGAAACCCTTGGAGAGCGAATCGATGTAGGTCTCATAGCAATGGGTGTGGTAGTTGAAGCCCGGTATGTCCAGTTCGTTAAGGAAGCCGCTACGCGTAGCCCGCTCCACCAGATCCACTCCGGCAGTCACTGGACGCGTGGGGTCGAGCCTGTGCATCAGGTTCACCAGCCTGCGGCAAGTCTCCACGCCGTCCTGTGTCACCTGGTCGGGAATCTCGTTGCCGATGCTCCACATCACTATGCTGGGGTGATTGCGATGATTGAGATAGAGGTTGGTAAGGTCACGCTCGGCCCACTCCTTGAAGAAGCGGTTGTAGGCGTTGGCCGTCTTGCCCGTCATCCAACTGTCAAACGACTCGGCCATCACCAGCATGCCCAGCGAATCGCACAGGTCCATCATCATGGTCGAAGGCATGTTGTGCGAAGTGCGGATGGCATCGCAACCCATATCCTTCATAATGCGTATCTGCCTGGAGATGGCTGCCTCGTTGACCGCAGCGCCCAGCGGACCCAGATCATGATGCAGGCATACGCCCTTGAACTTGCGTGTCTTGCCGTTCAACTGGAATCCGTTTTCACGCGAAAAGGCTATACTGCGCACGCCGAATCGGGTGCGGTTCTCGTCGATGACCTTTCCGCTGCCCAGCACACGGGTAACCAGGGTGTAGAGGCTGGGGCTTTCGGGCGACCACAGGGCTGGCCGGTCCAGCGTGAGCGTATGGCTCAGACGACCTCCCGAGAACTGTCCCCTGCCCGATGCAACTGCCTTTCCCCCGGCATCCAGCACCTCCAGCTGCGCTTCCAGTCCATCGGCCGACCCCTCGCGCAGAGCCACCTGAGCCTGCACAGTAGCTTTCGACTCCGACACCTCTGGGGTAGTGATGCTCACTCCCCATGTATCAATGGCACTCTCACCGCTCAGGATGAGCTTCACCGGGCGGTAGAGTCCGCCTCCGGGATACCATCGGCTGCTCAGTTCCACATTATTCAGCTTCACTTCCAGCACATTGTCTCCGCTGCGCAAATAGGGTGTGGCATCCACGCGGAAAGCATTGTAGCCACAAGCCCATCTGCCTGCCAACTGCCCGTTGACATACACCTCGGGCTCTGCCATTGCTCCATCAAAGAGCAGTTCGGCATGTGTGTAGGGGCGCGGAACGCGGAACTTCGTGCGATATTCGCCCTTGCCGGGCCAGGGCAGACAACCGGTATTGCCCGCCGACTCGTGTGTCTCTTCCTTTCCATTCACCCATCTCTTGCTCTTCCACAGGTCGATATTGCGGTCAAACTCGCCCGAGATGGCCCAGTCATGCGGCAGAGTCACTGTCTGCAGCGGTCCGCCGTCCTTGGAGAACTGCCATCCGTCACGCAGGGTTATCGACTTATGCACCTGGGCCAACGCGCCAGGTGTGAGGGCCAAGGCAAATGCCAGCCCGGCCAAGAGATGCTTGGGAGTATTCATATATATATAATGTGTAGCCACGCGGGCAATTGACAAATCGGTTTCAACGTCCCCGCAAAGTTAACGAAAAATATTGGTACAGGCACACCTGCACAACAGAAATCTGTCCCAACCGTGCTCGCATTGCCCTTTTAGCAGCCTGATGGCAAGAGACAGGCGAGCAAGCATCCCCAAGGGAGCAAAGCCCATGAAAACATGCAGTGCGCTGCATAGAGCTTCGCAGCACGCTGCGATGACCGATGCAATGCGCTGCGATGGGCAACGCAGCGCATTGGCTGAGATATGGCGAAAACAATAAGAGGAGCCACCCTGCTGAGTAACTCCTCCTGTGCTGTGTGGTGCCACCAGGAATCGAACCGGGGACACAAGGATTTTCAGTCCTTTGCTCTACCAACTGAGCTATGGCACCATTATTTCTTGTTTGCGGTTGCAAAGGTAGTGAAACTTTTTTAAACTGCAAACTATTTCTAAAAAAAAACACTGATAAAAACATAAGATGCTTATTATCAGTGTTGTTTAATTAAAATTATTTTTCTTTTAGTGGATTCCAACCTTGCGCTTTCAGCTCAAACTCTTGTCCGTCACGGGTAATCAGGGCACATCCCAGCTCCGGTTTGGTGATGTGACCAATCACTTTTATACCTTCTATAGCCGAAACTCGTTCATGCTCTGTTAAAGGTACAGTAAATAATAGCTCATAGTCCTCACCACCATTTAAAGCGCATGTTGTCACATTCATATTCAGCTCTTCCGCCATTACAGCCGTTTGGTAATCAATGGGAATTCTTTCCTCGTAAACGCGGCAGCCGGTATCGCTTTGTGAGCATATATGCAGCAGTTCCGAAGAAAGACCGTCGGAAATATCCATCATAGCGGTGGGCTTGATTCCCGCTTTAGCCAGTTTCTCAATGATATCCTTACGTGCTTCAGGCTTTAACTGACGTTCCAAAATATATTCTTTTCCGGAAAAATCCGGATTTGCTTCTTTTTCTCCTTGGAAAACAGCCTTTTCACGCTCTAGAAGTTGAAGTCCCATATAAGCTCCCCCCAAGTCACCGCTGACACAAATCAAGTCTGTATCTTGTGCGCCGTTGCGATAAACCACTTTGTCCTTGTCCGCTTCACCTATGCAAGTAATACTGATGGCGAGCCCGGTTACGGATGAAGTTGTATCTCCACCCACAATATCTACATGGTGTAGTTCACAAGCCAGTTTTAGCCCATCATAGAACTGTTCTAAATCTTCAATACAAAAGCGTTTGGACAGTGCGATAGAAACTGTGATTTGTTTTGGAGTACCATTCATGGCATAAATGTCCGAGAAGTTTACGATGGCCGATTTATATCCCAAATGTTTCAATGGGGTATAAACCAAATCAAAATGTACCCCTTCCATCAGTAAGTCTGTGGTTACCAATACCTCTTTATCTTTAAATTCCAATACGGCTGCATCGTCTCCCACACCATATTGGGTTTCCGGATTTTTTAACTCGATATCCTTCGTTAGATGTTTAATGAGGCCGAACTCACCTAAGGTCGCTATTTCTGTTCTGTTTATTTCCTGCATGTCCTTAAATTCGATTAATCATTTCACGCATAATGGTAGTCATGCGCGGTTGCGCTTCATCTGCCGCTTTCTGAACCTCTTCGTGTGAAACTTCCACAATTTTTCCCTCCACGCCTAGGTCGGTGATAACCGATACTCCAAACACTTTGATGCCACAATGGTTTGCTACAATAACTTCGGGAACGGTAGACATACCTACGGCGTCAGCTCCAAGAATGTGGAACATCTTGTATTCTGCCGGAGTCTCGAAGGTAGGTCCCTGTGTACCGATATATACTCCTTGTTGTACTTTGATACCTTTTTCTTTAGCGATCTCCAGTGCTTTGTCTATCAGATCTTTGGAGTAGGCTTCACTCATATCCGGGAAACGGGGACCGTATTCAATGTTCTTGCCGTGTAACGGATGTTCGGGAAAAAAGTTGATATGATCTCTGATAATCATCAGATCACCGATTTCAAAGTCTGCATTCGTACCTCCAGCTGCATTGGATACGAACAATGTTTTGATGCCTAATTCACGCATCACCCGTACGGGGAAAGTAACTTCTTTCATGGAGTATCCTTCATAGAAGTGGAAACGTCCCTGCATAGCCATGATGTCTTTATTACCTAATTTGCCGAAAATCAATTTACCGCTATGTCCCTCTACGGTTGAAACAGGGAAATTAGGGATATCTTTGTAACTGATCTCGTATTTATCGGTAATTTCGTGTACCAGGCTTCCTAAGCCGGTACCTAATATAATAGCAGTTTCGGGACTGGTATGCATCTTTTCTCTAAGAAAAGTTGCTGTTTCTTGAATTTTTTCTAACATAGTCGGTTATATTTGAGTTAAACAGTTCTTGTTGGTCTTGTAAAAAGACTACCTCAATGGGCAGCATATATATATAAGGTTTTAGCGCTTCGTCCATCAGTGGATGGGCTGCTAGTCGTACAGAGTCTTTTTCAGTGGTGATAATCATGCGTTTACCTTCCGGAAGTTTCATGAAACGCTTCTTTATCAGTTCCATATCTCTTGCTGTAAAGTCATGGTGGTCACTGAAAGCCAGTGACTCAATGTGCTCATTGTATGGTGATAAATCTTGAATGAGTTTTGCTGGGGAGGCTATGCCTGTCACCAATAGGATATGCTTGTCTTTTTCTATCTCTTTTAATGAAACTGCATTCCCTGCTGTAAACAACGGATGCAGCTTGCCGTATGCTAATGTTGTGAAGTAGAGCTGCTGATAGGGGTAAAGTTCCATTTGCTTGCTTAAGACTCTTAAATCCATAGGGGTGATGTCCTTAGGACATTTAGTGACAATGACAATATGTGCCCGGCTTTTTCCGTTTTCAGGTTCGCGCATTCGTCCGGCAGGCAGCAAGGTGTCTTCGCAAATCAGTCGGTGGTAATCTACTAATAAGATGTTTATTCCGGGCTTTACATATCGGTGCTGGAAAGCATCATCCAAAATAATCACTTCTGTTCCAGGGGCGATGTGACTATTGCATAACTGCTCTATGCCATGACAACGGTCCCGGTCTACTGCCATATGGATATCCGGAAACTTCTGTTTCATTTGGAAAGGTTCGTCACCTATCATCTGTACGGACGTATCCGGTCTGGCAAGTACAAAGCCTTTGGATTTGCGTTTGTAGCCGCGGCTCAGTACGGCTACTTTGTAATCTTTCTGCAATAATCTTATCAGGTATTCTGTATGGGGGGTCTTTCCGGTTCCGCCTACGGTGATGTTGCCTACCGAGATGACCGGAATATCAAACTTACGTTCTTTGTATATTCCCCAGTCAAACAATTTATTACGCAGCCATACACCGGTTCCATAAATCCATGAAACCGGATATAGCCACTTGTTTATCTTGATAAGATTACCTTCCATGTGCAATTTATTGGATATTAGGGTCAAACGGCATACGTGCCTGTATACAGTTGGCGTCTTTTATGTTCTCCAGCGCCTTGAAGCTGTTATAATAGCTTCCCAAATATTCTTTAATTTCGCTGTTTATATAATGTTTTTTCTGATTGCCCAGCAGGCTTGCGAAAATATTTTCTTTTTCAGGATAGCCGATAATACTGTAATTTTCGATACCGGCTTGGGTGGCGGCGGCATTCAATGCTTTGTCTATACCTCCCAGCTCGTCTACCAGACCAAGGTCTTTTGCCATGGCACCGGTCCATACACGGCCTTCAGCAACTTTTTCAATAGCCTCTGTAGACATTTTTCTACCTTCAGCGCAACGGTTTACGAACAACTTGTATCCTCGGTTGACATAGTTCTGCATTAATTCTTGTTCTGATGCATTTAGCGGGCGGGTGAGAACCGGACCTAGGCTGGCACCCAGATCAGCCATTTTATTAGTTTTCACTACATCAAAATTTAGTCCTAAAGTTTCAGTAAACAGTTTCTCACCTGAATACATCATGCCGAATATGCCGATAGAACCAGTCAGCGTAGTCGGGTCAGCGAAAATGCGGTTTGCAGCGCAGGAAATGTAATAGCCTCCTGATGCAGCATAATCTCCCATAGAAACGATTACCGGTTTTTTCTCTTTCAGTCTTACTACTTCACGCCATATTTGATCTGAACCGTATGCGCTGCCACCCGGTGAGTTGACGCGTAATACAACAGCTTTTACGTCATCGTTGTCACGTAATTTGCGCAGGTCTTTACACATCTTTTGTACATCAATACAATCTTCTGTGGAACTGCCGGGAGCATCCAGGATCTCGCCGTATGCATAATATACGGCTATTATATTTCCACTTTTGTCTTTGGGCACATTTTTCTTGACGTTTATCATGTCTTCTATGAAAAGACTGTTCAGTTTGTCGTCTTCGTCACGACCGCTTAATTGTTTCAGATAGGAAATAACCTCATCTTTATACATCAGGGTATCTGCCAGTTTGCATTGAATATATTCTTCTGCCTGACAAAAATCCATATATCGGTCAGCATAAGCATTCAAAGTATCTGTCGGGATGCGTCGTGAGTCGGATACATCTGCAAGAATACGATGCCAGACAGATTCCAGACATTCGGTCATCTGTTCGCGGTTGGCCGGACTCATTTCTGTAGCGATAAACGGTTCCACGGCTGATTTGTAAGTACCCACTCTGAATACCTGTACTTCCAGTCCTAGTTTGGAAACCAGATTTTTGAAGAAAACAGGTTGCATGCCTGCTCCGTGCCATCCAATACTTCCTTGCGGATTGATAATTATTTTATCGGCCACGCTGGAAAGATAATACATCCCCTGTGCATATTGGTCTGCATAAGCAACGATGAATTTGCCGCTTTCTTTGAAATCCAGTAATGCATTGCGTATTTCCTCTAAGGAAGCGTATGATGCTTCCAAATAAGAAGGTTGGATATAAATACCCTTGATTTTGTCATTGTCTTTTGCCTTCTTGATAGAAGCTAGAATGTCATCCAAACCGTATGCTTCAAATTCTTCTCCCAAAAGTTGTTGGAGTGGGTTTTCCTGTACACGTTCGGACAAACTGCCTTTAAAGTCGAGTACGAAGATAGAGTTGTCTTTCACCACCGTTTCAGTATCCGATGAGGCGACTATGCCAACCAGAGTGATAATCCCTAGTATAGTGAACACTACGCCTGCCAGAATGACGCCGATGACGCTGGCAAACGTAAATTTTAGAAAATCTTTCATTGAATGTGTTGTTTTAATGTTAATAATTAGCTAACAAAAATAGGTTATTGCATTGAAAAAAGCAAAAAAAGTGAACTTCTTTTGTTACCTGTTTGTTCTTCATTTATAATAACCCATAAATACGTTGTTTTATATGACAAAAAGTTTTAAGGAGGCTCTGAAAGCCCGTCGTACATTTTATCGGATCCAAAACAAATCGACATTGTCTGATAAAGAAATAAGAGATTTAATTCGTTTTGCTGTAGAATTTGTCCCCTCAGCTTTCAATTCTCAAACCACTCGTGTTGTGTTATTAACAGGTAAGGCACATGAAAAGTTGTGGAACATTGTAAAAAATGTCTTGCGTAAGCGGGTTCCGGCTGAGGTATTTGGCAAGACCGAAGAAAAGATTGATGGCTGTTTCGCTTGTGGATATGGTACTATTCTCTATTTTGAAGATATGGCTATCGTTCGCTCTTTGCAGGAAAGTTTCCCCACTTATAAAGATAATTTCCCTATCTGGGCAGAGCAGACCGATGCTATGCATCAGTTGGCAGTCTGGACCATGCTGGAAGATGCAGGAATGGGGGCGTCTTTGCAACATTATAATCCGCTGATTGATGATGAAGTACGTAAAGCTTGGAATTTGTCTGATGACTGGAAGTTGATAGCGCAGATGCCATTCGGTGTGCCTGTTACACAACCGGGCTTTAAGGAAGTGATGTCATTGGATGAGCGTGTTTTTGAATTTACTGATTAAAATTCATGTCTTATCTTTTGGCTTATTAGGGGAAAATAAGCATCTTTGTGTGCAATAAAAACAAAGATGTGCTATGAAAAAATTATTATCACTTCCCCCTAATCTGGTGGAATGTTTTCATGATATAGAGAAAGCGGACCAGACAGAGTGGTTTTGTACTTCCGATCCTATAGGTAGTAAGCTAGGATCAGGCGGGGGGACTGCATGGCTGTTGGAGGCTTGTTGTCAGAAAGTAGCTCCTGACAGCGATTTTCTTACTTGGCTGGGAAAAGAAAAACGTATTTTACTTCATGCAGGCGGGCAGAGTCGTCGTTTGCCCGGATATGCGCCATCCGGCAAAATTCTTACTCCCATTCCTGTATTCCGGTGGGCCAGAGGACAACGGCTGTCACAAAATCTGCTTTCCCTCCAGCTCCCTTTATATGAACAAATCATGGAGAAAGCTCCGTCTTCTCTTCATACATTGATTGCAAGTGGAGATGTTTATATCCGTGCGGGCCAACCGCTTCAGACTATTCCTGATGCGGATGTGGTGTGTTACGGTTTATGGGTAGATCCTAATCTGGCAAAAAACCATGGTGTTTTTGTTTCTTCACGGGCTACTCCCGATAAGCTTGATTTCATGCTTCAAAAACCTTCGGTGGAGGAATTGGGGAAATTAATGCAAACCCATCTTTTTCTGATGGATATCGGAATTTGGCTGTTAAGTGACCGTGCGGTTAGTCTGTTGGTAAAACGATCTTATAAGGAAGGAAAACTCTCTTATTATGACATGTATTCTGATTTCGGACTTACATTGGGAGAGCACCCGCGTATGATGGACGATGAACTTAACAAGCTGAGTGTGGCTATTCTGCCGTTGCCCGGAGGGGAGTTTTATCATTACGGAACCAGTCGTGAACTTATTTCTTCTACATTGGCAGTACAAAATCTGGTAAACGACCAGCGGGAGATTGTGCACAAGAAGGTAAAACCGCATCCGGCCATGTTTGTTCAAAATGCTGAGGTAGGTTATCAACTTACCTCACAAAATTCGGAAATATGGATAGAGAACAGTTATGTAGGAGCAGGATGGAATATCCATCACCAGACCATCATAACAGGGGTTCCCGCTAATAATTGGAACCTAGAGGTTCCGTCCGGTGTGTGTATTGATGTGGTTCCTTTTGGAGAATCTGGCTATGTAGCGCGTCCATACGGCTTCAATGATACTTTCAAGGGAGCTTTGGCTAAGGAAGAAACATATTATCAAGGAATGTCTGTAGGTGAGTGGTGTGCTGTACGCGGCATTTCGGTGGAAGAAATAGAAAACGGTCACGACTTGCAGGCCGCGCGTTTGTTTCCGGTTTGCTCATCTGTAGAGGAATTGGGAGCAGTTATGCGCTGGATGGTCTCTGAACCGGCATTACAGCAAGGAAAAGAAATATGGCAACGCTGTCGTAAGTTATCTGCCGATGATATATCTGCTTATTCTAATCTTTATCGTCTGGCAGAACAGCGTGAAGCTTTCCGGATAAAGAATTGGCCGGCATTGGCGCATAATTATGAACGAAGTGTCTTTTATCAGCTAAATTTGGAGAATGCTGCTGGAGAATTTGCTCGGTATGATCTGTCGTTGCCTGAGCCTTTATCAGAATCGGCTCCGCTGATGACACGTATCAGTGATAATATGTTCCGTGCCCGGGTGCAGCAGCTTAAGGGGCTGGCTTATCGGGAATATGAGAATGAGGCTTTTCGTTTGATGCGCGACGGACTTACTGCTTCGGCTTTAGCCAAGAGGCAGCAACCGCATTTGTCAGTGTACTCCGATCAGATTGTCTGGGGGCGTAGTCCGGTCCGTATTGATCTGGCCGGCGGATGGACGGATACTCCACCTTATTGCTTGAATGAAGGGGGGAGTGTGGTGAATATTGCTATTGAGTTGAACGGGCAGCCTCCTCTACAAGTTTACGTGAAACCCTGTCGGGAGTATAAGATAATTCTTCGTTCTATAGACTTAGGCGCTATGGAAGTGGTTACAACTTACGGGGAGGTAAGGGATTTCATGCAAGTGGGATCCCCATTCTCTATACCTAAAGCGGCATTGGTGCTGGCAGGTTTCCAGCCGGGCTTTTCCACCGAATCGTATGTTTCATTGGAAGAGCAGTTGAAGGCGTTTGGCTCCGGAATGGAAATCACTCTGCTTTCTGCGATTCCTGCGGGCTCCGGTCTGGGTACAAGTTCTATTCTTGCATCAACTGTGCTGGGGGCAATCTCTGATTTTTGCGGACTGAACTGGGATAAGAACGAGATATGTAACCGTACGCTTATTTTGGAACAGTTGCTGACTACCGGAGGGGGGTGGCAAGATCAATACGGAGGTGTGCTTCGTGGAGTGAAATTATTGCAGACTCATGCAGGTATGGATCAGAGTCCGTTAGTGCGCTGGTTGCCCGATTATTTGTTTACAGGTGGCGAATATCAGAAGTGCCATTTGCTTTATTACACGGGAATTACCCGTACAGCCAAAGGAATTTTAGCTGAAATCGTGCGTAGCATGTTCCTCAACTCCACAGAGCATTTGTCTATACTTGGCGGTATGAAGGGGCATGCTCTTGACTTGTACGAAGCCATTCAGCGTGGGAATTTCGATGAAATGGGGCGTTTGGTTGGTAAAAGCTGGAAGCTGAACCAAGCGTTGGATCCCGGCACTAATCCCGAGGCAGTTGAGACTATCATTCGCCGGATTGATGATTATTGCCTGGGATATAAATTGCCAGGTGCGGGGGGAGGCGGCTATCTTTATATGGTGGCTAAAGATCCTGAGGCTGCTATACGTATTCGAAGTATTCTTACTCAGAACCCACCCAACAGTTGTGCCCGTTTCGTTGATATGGCTTTGTCCGACAAAGGCTTGCAAATTAGCCGAAGCTAGTTATAACTGAATAGAGTTGGGAAACCAGCCGGGTGATATTTTCTTTAGCAAACTCCGGTTCCATTGCCTTCTCCAGGGTGATGGGGCCGGGGGCTATAGAGAATATACCTTTGAATCCCGCTTTGTTTAATTCCGGCAGGTTTTCTATACTGCCTGCCAGTACAATAACGGGAATATGTTCTTTTTGTGCTTCCTTTAGTATTCCGTATGGTACTTTTCCCATAGCTGTCTGCCGGTCTGCTTTTCCCTCGCCCGTAATAATGAGGTCTGCTCCTTTTATTTTTTCGGAGAAGTCGATGGCTTTCAATAATAATTCTGTTCCCGGTTTTAGCTCTGCGTTAAAAAAAGCCAGTAGTCCACCACCCATGCCTCCGGCTGCACCTGCACCGGGGTAGTTCGTGATATCTTTTCCTGTCGTTTTCTTTATAACTTCGGCTAATGATTGCATGCCTTCATCCAGTCTTTGCACCATATTTGAATCGGCTCCTTTTTGTTGTGCAAAGATATATGCCGCTCCGTCAGGGCCGTAGAAAGGGTTGGCTACATCACATGCTACCATGAAGTGTGTTTCTCTTAGTGCGGGGTGAATACCGGATGTGTCTATGTTTGCCACGGCTTCCATTATTTGGCCTCCTGTACCTAAGGTATGCCCTGATTTGTCTAGAAAGCGGAAACCTAGTGCCTGTAGCATTCCTAATCCTGCGTCATTAGTCGCGCTTCCGCCAATACCGATTATAAAATTTCTGCATCCTTTGTTTAATGCGTCTTTTATCAATTCTCCTGTACCAAAGGTTGTTGTCAGCATAGGATTTCTTTGTTCCATAGGTACGAGAGGTAGTCCGCTGATGGCAGCCATTTCTATAATAGCTGTTCTGCCATTACCGGACAGACCGTAATGTGTTTTTGTCATTTTCATTAGCGGTCCATGTGCCGATAAGGTTATATATTTCCCTTTAGTGGCTGTGATGAGTACGTCCAGTAAACCTTCACCGCCATCAGCGATGGGAATAACTGAAGTGTGGCAGGAAGGATTTATGCTTTTGATACCTTTTTCGGCAGCTTTTCCTGCTTCTGCTGAAGTTAGACAGCCTTTGAATGAATCGATGGCGATAATTATTTTCTTCATTGTATATCTTTATATAGTGCAAATCTACTGAAAATTTTTCTTCTTTAAATAGAACAGGTTGTCTTTTATTTGTGGATTGGAATATGTGTAGCTTGATGGATAAAGTAGATGTTTTTTGCTTTTGTTTGGGTGTAAGTATTGGTTCTTGAAGTTGATGGTGTTTCCGAACAACCGTCGAGATGTAAGAAAATGATTTTTTTCTTCTCTGCATTTCCTTGCTTGGAGTTTTTCCCCTGTGTTTGCGGAGTCAGCACTTTTGAGAGCTCTGTGGTTTGTGTTTCGTAACCTGTCCGGTTGTCCTTCGGACTTGCTTCTTTTCCGTCTTTCCTTGTTTTTCCGTCTGCTGTTTTCGTATGGGTTCCTTCCTTTTTCCGTCCTTATACGCGCGTGCGAATATTATAATGTGTCTGTCTTTTTCCTTCCGTGTCCTCCGTTATGAAAACATGCTTTGTAACACATCTGTCATTCAGTGTATTACAAAAAAGTTTCAGGAAATCCGGATAATTTTTCCTTCGTATGTTTGCTGGTTCTCGTTAAAAGGTCTATCTTTGCATCCGCAATCGAGAGAGATGCGGCACTTCAGACAGTGTGTGACTGACTTGGTGAAACAAACGTAGGAGAGTTTTCCTTGACAGCGGTCTGCACCCAGTATCTTACCTTAGCGGGGCTAAGGGAGCGAGAACGGATAAGACCTGGGGAGGATGGACGTCCCGCCTTTTATGGAAGTTTCGAAAAAAAAACTTTTTCAAAAAAAACTTTCGAAAACATTTGGTGGTTACGATAAAATCTCTTACCTTTGCATCCGCTTTCGGAAACGATGGTAAAATATAAATGAGAGTTCTTTGAAAGATTTAAGATAAACAAACAAGTAGTACAAGCCGGTGCACCGTATGTAATATATATATGGTGTACGGAAAAAACAAGAACCGTCAATATTGATATTGATAGATTTGGAATCCTTGAGCAGATTATCAACTGAACAGTTGGAAAAGATATTATTACAATGAAGAGTTTGATCCTGGCTCAGGATGAACGCTAGCTACAGGCTTAACACATGCAAGTCGAGGGGCAGCAT
>ENA-UEQL01000999-UEQL01000999.1-human-gut-metagenome-genome-assembly--contig:-NODE-999-length-20417-cov-11.613225_pt1 | contig 20417 bp, 13 predicted proteins | sample MGYA00242905_ERZ507926 | MGnify/ENA primary metagenome ERZ507926 (study PRJEB26167, sample SAMN06115531) | human gut metagenome | host: Homo sapiens | place: China:Henan | collected 2015-09-09...
ATGAGAGGCTCCGTGGATGGATGGGATTTCAAATCCTACATCTTGGGGATGCTCTTTTACAGATATATCTCTGAAAATATCACAACCTACATAAACAAAGGTGAATGGGAGACAGAAAACAGAGACTTTAATTATGCCGACCTTAATGATTCTCAAGCAGAAGGCATAAGGGAAGAGATGGTGAATGTCAAAGGTTTTTTCATACTTCCTTCACAACTCTTTGAAAACATCTGCCGGACTTGTGATTCTGACCCCAACCTGAATATGACACTTGAAGGAATCTTCTCCGCCATAGAAAACTCAGCTAAGGGAACTGCAAGTGAAGATGACTTCAAGGGGCTGTTTGCAGACCTTGACGTAAACAGCAACAAGCTGGGAGCTACCGTCATCAAGAGAAATGAAAAACTGGTCAAGCTTCTGAGAGGCATCCAGTCGATGAAACTTGGAGATTATCAGGACAATACCATCGACGCCTTCGGTGATGCATACGAATACCTGATGGGAATGTATGCTTCAAATGCTGGAAAGAGCGGTGGTGAATACTATACTCCGCAGGAAGTAAGTGAGCTCTTGACTAAGCTCGCCACCGTGGGCAAGACGGAAGTCAATAAAGTTTATGACCCGGCCTGTGGTTCAGGTTCACTGCTCCTAAAGGCTGCAAAGATACTTGGCAAGGATAATGTCCGCCAAGGCTTCTTCGGGCAGGAAATCAACCTTACTACATATAACCTGTGCAGAATCAATATGTTTCTTCACGACATCGACTATGACAAGTTCGACATAGCCTGTGAAGACACACTTCTTTCTCCACAGCATTGGGATGATGAGCCTTTCGAGGTAATCGTCTCTAACCCACCTTATTCGACCAAATGGAAAGGAGATGATGACATAACCCTTATCAATGACCCGAGATTTGCCCCTGCGGGCGTGCTTGCGCCTAAGTCCAAGGCTGATCTTGCATTCATTATGCACTCTCTTTCCTGGCTCGCCAGCAATGGCACGGCTGCCATAGTGTGCTTCCCGGGTGTGATGTATAGAGGTGGCGCGGAGAAGAAAATCAGGCAGTATCTGGTGGACAACAATTATGTGGATTGCATCATCCAGCTGCCGGATAATTTGTTCTTCGGGACTACCATAGCGACCTGCATCATGGTCCTCAAGAAGGCCAAGAAAGACAACAGCACCCTGTTCATAGATGCTACCCGGGAGTGCGTCAAGGTTACCAATTCCAACAAACTCACTGATGAGAACATCCAGCATATATTGGCCATTTTCACAGACAGGAAAGACGTGCAGTATGCCAGCAGGCTTGTGGCCAATGATGACATAGCCAAGGCTGACTACAACCTGTCGGTTTCTACCTATGTGGAGCAGGAAGATACGCGCGAGAAGGTGGATATCGTGAAACTCAATGCCGAGATTGCCCAGATAGTGGAGAGGGAGAATGTGCTTAGGGCTGAGATTGACAAGATAATAAATGAAATAGAAATATAATGTCTTTGTGCCAATTCAGAATGGTCTCAAATGACGAAGCCGTCCGTGTGATGGACGGCTCCGATACAGACGGGTATGCAGACAAGGCCGAGGGGCTACCTTTTACGGTAGTGGGCCTTCACGTAAACCTTTTTGTCTCGGACCATTCTGAAATGGCCTCTGACTTTAATAGGTTTATGAGCATCTTTGCACTCTGTGCAGGAGCGCTCGTCAAACTGAATTTTGATTGAAATGTTAAGCATCTATATGACGATTTTTTGTTTGAGAGTTGAGAGCGGCCTTAAAGAGTACATCCGTTCTGTATATTTCTAAATAAAAAGCACTTGCCCGAAAGCAAATGCTTTAAAAATCAAGTTTGAAGAGCGCTTCAATCGTCTTGATTAACATTTCCGACACAAAGGTAAGCAATTAAAAGGGAAAAGCAATACTTGACAGAAGAAAATATGAGTAAGTTGGAAGAACTGATACAACAATACTGTCCTGATGGGGTGGAGTGGAAGACACTGGGTGAGGCTACCATAATGAAAAGGGGAACTTCTGTAACAAAAGGTATAATGCAGGAAGGCAATATCCCTGTCATTTCTGGCGGAAGGCAACCAGCATTTTATTGCAATGTCTCAAATAGAACAGGGGAGGTTATTACAGTTGCTGGAAGTGGGGCTGGTGCTGGATATGTTCAATACTGGAATGAACCAATTTTTGTTTGCGATGCCTTTTCAATACAAGGAAATGAAACTTTGAAGACCAAGTATGTCTATTATATCTTGACCAATATTCAAGAGAAAATATATTCTACAAAGAAAGGTGGTGGTGTTCCACACGTTCATATATCAAGTATCGAAAAGTTTGAAATCCCCGTGCCGCCCCTTCCTGTGCAGGAAGAGATTGTGAGAATACTGGATAATTTTACAGAATTGCAAGCAGAATTGCAAGCAGAATTGCAAAAACGTAAATTACAGTATAATTACTATCTCGAGAACCTGTTGAATTTCAATAGGGGGGGGTATCAAGCAGAAGTAAGATGGATGAAGTTGAAGGACATAGGTAAAGTATGTATGTGTAAAAGAATACTGAAAAGTCAAACGTCATCATCTGGTGATATCCCATTCTTCAAAATCGGGACTTTTGGTGGTAATGCTGATTCGTATATATCACAGGCTTTATTCAATGAGTATAAGGCCAAATATTCATACCCACAAAAAGGAGATGTTCTTATTTCTGCGGCAGGTACTATTGGCAGAACCATTGTATTTGATGGTACACCTTCATATTTTCAGGATAGCAATATAGTGTGGTTGAAACACGATGAAAGCATCGTGCTAAACTCTTATTTGAGATATTGCTACACGTTGAAACCGTGGGTAATATCAACGGGAGGGACAATAGCCAGATTATACAATGATAATATTCTTGAAGCAACTATTCCAGTTCCCTCCTTAGCAGAGCAACAAGAAATAGTCTCCATCCTCGACCGCTTCGATCGCCTCACCACTGACCTCTCCCAGGGTCTCCCTGCCGAGATTGAGAAACGCAGACAACAGTATGAGTATTATAGAGACAAGCTACTAACTTTCAAAAGAAAAGCAGCATAACAAAACACAAGAAACATAATAATGGCACAATACAATATCATAGCTGAAAGCCAGGAATACACTGTGGTCTCGGAGTATGACCACGTGGCCACTCCTGCGGAAAATTACCAAAGCGAGGCTGATTTGGAGAAAGAGTTCATCCGGCTCCTTCAGGAGCAGGGGTATGATTATCTACCTATCCATAAGGAGGCAGACCTTATCTCCAACCTCAGAGCCCAGCTTGAAAAACTCAACCACTATCATTTCACAGATAGTGAGTGGGAGCGCTTTTTCAATGAGTGCATAGCTAACCAGAACGATGATATTGTAGCCAAGACACAGAAGATTCAGGATGACTATATCCAGGTCCTTAAAAGAGACACCGGCGAAAGCCAGAACATCAAGCTAATAGATAAGGACAATATCCATAATAACTCCCTTCAGGTCATTAACCAGTATGTGGAAGAAGGAGGAAGCTATGATACCAGATATGATGTATCCATTCTTGTCAATGGCCTCCCACTTGTGCATATTGAGCTCAAAAGAAGAGGCGTCCAGCTAAAGGAGGCATTTAACCAGATAAACAGATACCAGAGGGACAGTTTCTGGGCGGGATGTGGCCTGTATGAGTATGTGCAGATATTTGTCATATCCAATGGAACAAATACCAAATACTACTCGAACACCACCCGCGCCAATCACCTCAAAGAGCAGGAACCTGGTGGAAGAAACAAGTCCAAGAAGACATCCAACTCCTTTGAGTTCTCATCTTTCTGGGCGGACAGTAACAATAAGACTATCACTGACCTTTTGGACTTCACTAAGACGTTCTTCTCGAAGCATACCTTGCTGAACATCCTTACCAAATATTGTGTCTTCACCAGCGAGAAGATGCTTATGGTGATGCGTCCTTACCAGATCGCTGCCACGGAAAGGATAATCCAGAGGATAAATGTTGCAAACAACTACAAGTTTTATGGCAGCATCAGGGGTGGAGGATACATCTGGCACACCACAGGCTCCGGCAAGACACTGACGTCGTTCAAGACGGCCCAATTGGCCTCCAAACTCCCTTATATAGACAAAGTTCTGTTCGTGGTAGATAGGAAGGACCTCGACTATCAGACGATGAAGGAGTATAATCGTTTCGAGGAAGGGGCTGCTGACGGAAATACCTCTACTGCCGTACTTCAGAGACAATTAGAAAACAGGGATAAGAATGGCGGTTATCACGATTACCGAATTATTGTCACCACCATCCAGAAGCTTTCCATTTTCGTGCAGAAGAATAAGAACCATCCTGTATTTCAGCAGAGGGTGGTCATCATCTTCGATGAGTGCCACAGGAGTAACTTCGGTGAGATGCACAGTGCCATTACTAAGAACTTTAAGAAATATAATCTGTTCGGCTTCACCGGCACTCCTATTTTCGCACAGAATGCAGGGACTGGTGGAGATATGAGACTGAAAACTACTCAGCAGGCGTTTGGGGACAAACTCCACACGTACACCATAGTGGATGCCATAAACGACGAGAATGTCCTGCCTTTCAGGATTGACTATGTGAATACCATCAAGGAGAAAGAGGGCATTCTGGATCAGAAGATTTCCGCCATAGACAGGGAAAAGGCTATGGCCTCTCCTGAAAGGATATCTCAGGTGGTAAAATACATCCTGGAACACTTCGACCAGAAGACGAAACGGAGTTCGTACTATTCTTTCCGTGTGCTGGATGATATAAATAAAGTGGCAGGTGCGAAAAGAGGGGAAGTGGTCCCCGAGCATAAGACAGAGCAGAAATTGAATGGCTTCAACGCTATGTTTGCCGTGGCTTCCATTCCTATGGCCAAGGCCTACTACAATGAGTTCAAAAGGCAGCAGGCAGAGCTCCCGGAAGCACAGAGACTGAAGATAGCTACCATATATAGTTATGGTGCAAATGAGGAAGAGGTGGATGGAATACTCGCAGAAGAGAATCCTGAGAGCACCACTCAGCTTGACCAGCAGTCAAGGGATTTCCTCGAGGGGGCTATTCAGGACTATAATAAGATGTTCTCCACTAATTACGACACTTCTTCTGACAAGTTCCAGAATTACTACAAGGACCTGTCACTCAGGATGAAGAATAGGGAGGTGGATTTGGTGATAGTGGTGAATATGTTTCTTACTGGCTTTGATGCCACTACGCTCAATACCCTGTTTGTGGATAAGAACCTAAAGCAGCACGGACTTATACAGGCGTTTTCTAGGACAAACAGAATACTGAACTCTGTCAAGACCTTCGGTAATATAGTCTGTTTTAGGGATCTTCAGCAGGCTACCGATGATGCCATCGCCCTCTTCGGGGACAAGGATGCAAGCAGTATTGTGGTGCTGAAAGATTTCCTGTCTTACTATGATGGATACGACACGGAAAAGGGAAAGCACTGTTATGGCTATAAGGAACTTGTCGAGCAGCTTCAGGATGAGTTCCCTGAAGGACAGGCTATCTTAGGTGAAGAAGCGGAACGGAGGTTCGTGGCGTTGTTTGGTAGCCTTCTCAAATCCATCAACATTCTTTCCACCTTTGACCAATTTGAGGGACAGCAAATAATCACTGACAGGCAGTTGCAGGATTACCAGAGTAATTATCTTGACCTACAGGAAAAGTGGAGAAGACGCAGACCCGCAGACAAAGAGAATATTAATGATGACCTCGTGTTCGAGACTGAACTTATAAGACAGGTGGAGATAAACATTGACTATATTCTCCTACTCGTCCAGAAATATCACGACAGTAACTGCACGAACAAGGAGATACTTGTAAATATTTCCAAGGCCGTAGGTTCAAGCCTCCAGCTCAGAAGTAAGAAAGAGCTTATCGAGAATTTCATAGGCAGTGTAAGTGCCGATATCGATGTAGAAAAGAGTTGGAAGGACTTCGTTCAGCAGCGGAAAGATGAAGATTTGAAAGAAATCATAGATAGTGAGCATCTCAAGCCACAGGAGACGAAGACATTCATCGACAATAGTTTCCGAGACGGGCAGGTGAGGACCACGGGAACGGATATCGACAAGATACTCCCTCCTATGTCCCGCTTCGGCGGAAGCGACAACAGGCAGGAGAAAAAGAAGACTGTCGTCGAGAAGCTGCAAGCCTTCTTCGAGAGATACTTTGGGTTATAAAAATCCCATAACCTATCATATAATATAGAAAAAGTGGTCATTTCATATACGTAATGATATGTTGTGGGTCATGGGGAAAACCCTGTGTTTCTATACAGAAACTGATTCTGGTCGTTCTGCGAAAACGCTCACCAATTTCACTTTGGCAGCCAATGTGCCATAGAACGCGTATATCGATACCTTCCTGCCAAGGTGGAGCTAAAAAAGTCTCACTTTGGCAAGCAATCCTTCACCGAGTGCGCTCTACGCTATCCGCCCTGCCAAAGTGAATTTGCGGAGCTCCAGCGAACAGGCAATACACCCTGATATTTTTCGTTCCCGTCCGAGGGGTGTCTTTGCCGCGAGCGACCCTCTCTAAAACAGCGACAGCGAAACCATATCGGTCTCGCTGTCGTCGTATTAATGTATGAATAATTGAAAACTATTCTGTAACGGTGGCCTTAACAGTCTCGCTCAGCTTGTTATAGAGAGCGTCTGTTCTTTCAAGAATCTCTTTACGGAGAGCGTTATAGTAAGCCTTCTTACTCCCTTCGGCCTTTCCGTAAACTTTGTCCTTAAGCTCGTTATAAAGGTCAATGGCCTCTTCCATAAGTGCAGCTACGGTCTCATCTGTCTGAGGTCTAACGGCAGCTACAACGGAACAATCCTCGATAAACGCACCGAGAACGTATTCAATGTCTTTTTTTATGTCTCTAAGATTCATTTTAAAAGTAATTAGAGTTATCGTAGCGGGGGCGGGGCACGATCCCGCGACCTCCGGATTATGAATCCGACGCTCTAACCAGCTGAGCTACCCCGCCATCCTGAAAAGAGTTGAGATAGAAGGATTCGAACCCTCACTGACAGAGCCAGAATCTGTAGTGCTACCATTACACCATATCTCAATGGGTATTTCAATTCTTCAAAAGGAACGCAAAGATAGCAAGAGATTTTGAAAATTCCAAAAAATCTTAAAAAATTAATATGCAAGAAAAAAATGTTATATTTGTAGGTTATGAGAAAAAGCGGAATATTCCTATTTGCTCTTTCCCTTTTAGCCTTAACATCTTGTAATTCGTTTCAGTCCCTGATACATGACGACGAGGTGGTGGCGAAAGTAGGAAAGCATAAACTATATAAATCGGAGTTAAGGAAATACATCCCGTCCGGCGTGTCCGGTGCGGATAGCACTAACTTGGCCCTCCAGTACATTAATTCTTGGGCTTCGGGCCAAATCTACAGCGATATGGCACAGAGTCAGCTCTCGAAAGCCGATCAGGACGTCTCTGCCGAGCTGGAATCCTATAAGCGCTCGCTTCTAAGATATCGCTATGAGCAGCAGTTCGTTAATGAGCGACTCGACACCTTGATCACGGAAGCGCAGATGCTTGATTTCTATAAAGCCCATCAGAGCCTTTTCGAACTGGAACGTCCCATCGTGAAAGCGCGCTATCTCGACATCGTAAAGACATCGGAACATAAGGATTACCTTATTAAGAAGATGTCGTCCAACAGGCCTTCCGACGTGGTGGAAGTGGATAGCCTCGCCAGGAGTTGCGCCATACGCTATTTCGACAAGTCGCAGAGCTGGATAGACGCTTCGACGCTTGCGAAGGAGTTCAATACGGACTATCTCACTATGCTTTCCCGCTTGAAGAATAACTATATAACTTTCGAGAATGCGGAGATGTCCGACATCAAGACGGCATATATCAGAGATATCAAGCGAAAGGGTGTGGCTCCATTCGAGTTCTGCGAGGAGCGCATCAGGGAATATATTTTAAGTGACAGAAAACGCGAGCTCCTGGTTTCTTTGGAACAAAGCTTGCTTAATGCGGCCTCGGATAAAGGTCAGTTTGTAATTTACTAAGTATGAAGAGAAGTTTAACTGTAATTGCCTGCCTGCTGATTTGCCTTGGCGGTAGAGCGCAGAAATATGACGGATTGGCAGATAAAACGGTCGCCGTCATCGGAGGGGAGTTCGTAATGCTTTCGGACATCGAGCAGGAAGTCAGGATGATGCGTACGCGCGGATATTCGTCGGACAAATCGCTCAGATGCGACATATTGGAGCAGATATTGGCCAGTAAACTCATTCTCTCGCAGGCGAGGGTGGATTCGCTGAAGGTCAATCACGAGGTGGTCGCGGCTAATCTCACGGACCGTATGAACAGCCTGCTGAACGATTTGGGCGGCGAAGAGGCCGTGGAGGCGTATTTCGGCAAATCTGTCAGCAAACTGCGCGAAGAGTGGAACAGGCAGCTCGAGGAGATGTCATTGACTCAGCAGGAACAGCAAGAGATAGCGAAGAAAATCCCTGAAATCACTCCTTATGACGTGAAACAGTTCATGGACACGACGGACGTCCATAACATCCCGCAGATTCCGGCACAGTACCAGATGAGTCAAATCTGCATCTATCCGGACAGGGATGCGGCCAAATTGGCAGCGAAAGAAAAACTGCTGGGCATCCGCGAGAGAATCGTGGCCGGCGAGCGCTTCTCGACCTTGGCGCGTCTGTATTCGCAGGACCCAAGCAACGCACGTCTGGGCGGCGATCTGGGAATGGCGAACAAGTCAGTTTTCTGGACCTCGTTCTCGGATGCGGCGATGGCTCTAAAGCCAGGTATGGTTTCGAATATCGTGGAGACCCCGGACGGATTCCATATCATCGAAATGATTAGTAAAAAGGGAGATATGTTCCACGCGAGACACATCCTCATAAAGCCTGAATACACTTCGGAGGACATGGAGAAGGGATATGCCGTTCTGGACAGCCTTAAAAACGAGATACAGGCAGGAAACATAACATTCGAGAAGGCTGCGCTGCGATACAGCCAAGATGCCCCTACCAGGACCAATTCCGGCCAGATGGCAGACCCGAACACAGGCTCGTCATACTACGAGGTAGACCAGATGAAACCTGCTGATTATAAAGCCATTTCCACCTTGAAAGAGGGCGAGATTTCTCAGCCGTTCACTTCTACCGATAACGAAGGTCGCGGCGCTTTCTCTACGGACGGAGGTAACTTGGTCTATAAGATCATAAGGCTCGATAAAATCATCCCGGCACATGCTGCCACATTCGAGAAAGACTATGACGTGCTCTTTAATCGAGTTCAGCTCATCAAGCAGAACGAGGCCATAAATGATTTTATAAGTGAAAAAGTTAAGAAGACTTATATCGTAATCGATCCGATGTTTGCGGATTGTGAGTTCTCAAGAAGCGAATGGGCCGAAAAAGTAAGAAAATAATAGTAGCGCTTGCCCTGCTTTCCGGCATCTCGTTTTTTCTTTTCGCCCGTGCCGACGAAGAGGAAAAATATGTTCGTTTGGTAAAGGCCCAGTCGGTAAACATAATAACCGATGCGGACGGAAAGGCATTCCGAAAGGCGGTCGATGCCACCTTCCTGCATAATGGTACCCTTCTCATCTGCGACACGGCTTACTGGAGGGTCGATGAAAATATCATCAATGCTAAGGGTAACGTGCGCCTCTCGCAGGAAGGCACGGAACTGACTAGTGAAAAACTGGACTACTATGTTAACGATAACCTCGCGCAGTTCCGCGGAGGCATAGTTCAGCTTAGAGATAAGGAAAACAACATCCTAAGAACGCACTTTCTCGATTACAACACGGCGGACAGCGTGGCCGTGTTTTCGAAAGGCGCTTCTATGAAGGACAAGGACGGCCAGATTATAGAGAGTCTGGACGGAACATATAGCTCGAAGGCGAAACTCTTCACTTTCGAAAAAGACGTGAACATGTTCACGGACTCTGTCTTCATCAAGACTCAAGCGCTTGACTATCATACCGATTCGCAAAAGGCAGTTTTCCGCACTTACATAGATTTCTGGAAAGACGACAATATGCTCACCGCCTCTTCCGGCTGGTATGAACGTAATGACGAGATCTTCTTCTTCACGGGAAACGTCCATGGCACTACCGACAAACAGGAGACTTGGTGCGACTCGCTCTATTTCTACAGAATCCCGAACAATGTCCTGATGAAGGGAAGCATCCAGCTCCAGGACAGTCTGCATAACACCACGGCCGTATCCCGTTACCTTTTCTACGAGGACAGCCTTTCGACGGTGACCCTCCGTAAGGAAGCTGCAGTGGCGATAGTGACGGAAGACGAGCTTTCGCAAAAGGACACGCTCTATTTCGGCGCCGATACCCTCGTGTACTACACGCTGAGACACTGCGACATACCTAAGTCGGAATTGGCCAATTCGACCGCGCGTATCTCCGAGATTATGACGGACCCGGTGGGCGAGTATAGGAAAAAGGCGGCGGAGGCCGCGGCCAAGGCTCAAGCCGAGGCATTGGAGAAGGCAGCGGGCACCCGCCCGGGACTAAAGCCGGATGCTGCTTCGAAAAAACAGCCCGCGGACCCCGATGCGGCGCCGGAAGACAGCCCGAAGGCTCCCGAGGATGTCGTGAGCGCCCCTGCGGATAATGTGGCAGCGCTGAAGGACAGCATTGGCGTGGCAGCGGATAGTCTGGGAGTAGCGGCAGACAGCGTAAAAGTAGCACTTGACAGCGTGAATGTGGCGGTAGACAGCCTTGGTGAGCCGAAGGACAGCCTTAGCGTGACGGCTGATAGCGCAAAAGTAGCACTTGATAGCCTAAGTGTGGCAGCAGATAGCGTCAGCGTGGCAGTGGACACTACCAAGTATGGTTTCGCCTTCGCTCGCGGAAACGTGAAGATTTTCCGTCGCGACATTCAGGTGCGATGCGACTCCATGCATTATAGCGACCTGGACAGCATAGCTCGTTTCTATAAGGACCCGGTAATCTGGAACGAGGAAAATAGACAGTATTATTCCGACTCCTTGGCCGTTCTCATTAAGAAGGGCAGGGTAGATAGGGCCTCGCTTATGTCCAATGCATTCGTCGTGACCCAGGAAGACAGTCTTCTTTATGACCAGATAAAGAGTGCGGAGATCATGGCCTTTTTCGATTCCACATCGGCGCTGAAACGTTTCGATGCTCTGGGAGGTGCTACGGCAGTCTTTTTCTTACGGGAAAATGACCGTCTGGCCACGGTCAATAAGGTGGAGAGCAAGATGCTTTCAGGTAATTTCGTAAAGGGAAACATAGACAGGATCTACTACTACGACTCTCCGAAGAACGATGCCTACCCTGTGGTACAATTCCCTCAGCAGGAGCGCTATCTTAAGGGTTTCAGATGGATTCCGGAACTTCGGCCTACTGGCAAGCAGGACATAACCACCCTGTCCATACGTCCTTCGCAGCGTAAGATGTATGCGGAGCGTCCTCGTGCCCGCTTCAAACAGACCGACATCTACTTCCCCGGCTACATAAAATCAGTCTATGCGTCTATCGATGCGCGGGAGCGCGCGCGTGCGGAGGCGGCACGGAAAAAGCGTGAACAGCAGGCGCTTGAAGGGAAGAACGAGAACGTCATAGATACATTGGCCGTAAAGGACAGCACGATGGTGAAACTGGATTCTACGGCTGTTACGAAGGTAGATTCGCTGTCGGCGCAGGTGGATTCCACCTCTTTCGATGTGTTGCAGGACAGCCTGTCGTCGAAGAAGTCTTTCATCCAGAAGATTAAGGATAAGTTCGAGCAGTGGAGGAAGCAGCGCGAGGAGCGTTGGGCCCGACTGGACGAGAGAGATGCGGCACGAGAGGCTGCGAAGAAGGAAAAGGCACTGAAAAAGCAGCGCGAGAAGACCAGAAAGGAGCTTATAGAGCGTCAGAAACAGGAACGTCGCGAGAAGGAGATTCTCGACAAGTATATAGAGTATTACGAAAAACAAAAGAAAAATGAATAATTTGGTAGAAAGATTTTTGCGCTATGTATCGGTAGATACTCAGTCAAACGAAGATTCACAGACTCAGCCGAGTACGATGAAGCAGCTTAACCTGCTGTCTATGCTTAGAGATGAGCTTCTCGCCATGGGAGTGGAGGCTACACTGGACGAGTATGGATATGTGATGGCCAGAATCCCGTCAAATGTCGATGCGCATGTGCCTGCAGCGGGCTTTATCTCTCACGTGGACACATCTCCCGATGCGAGCGGCGCTGACATAAAGCCTCAGATTATTCACGATTACGACGGCTCTGCCATAGCGCTCAAGGGCGTGGACGGACTTTATCTGGACCCTAAGGATTTTCCGGAATTACTCCGTCATAAGGGCGAGGACTTGATTACTACCGACGGAACCACCCTTTTGGGAGCGGACGACAAGGCCGGCGTGGCCGAGATTATGAATGCGGTGGAATACATAATGACCCATCCCGAATTCAAGCACGGTCCTATCTGTATAGGATTTACTCCGGACGAGGAGATAGGACGCGGCGTGGCTAAGTTTGACGTGGCACGTTTCGGTGCCGACTATGCCTATACTATGGACGGAGGCGAGGTCGGAGAATTGGAATTCGAGAATTTCAACGCGGCGGCAGCCACAGTCACCATTCAGGGACGAAACGTTCATCCGGGCTATGCCAAGGGCAAGATGAAGAACGCAATCTTAATAGGTATGGAGCTTAACTCGCTTCTCCCTATAGAGCAGCGCCCTGAATACACCTCCGATTACGAAGGATTCTTCCACATCATATCATATAAGGGCACGGTGGAGAATTGTACGTTCTCATATATTCTTCGCGAGCACGACCTCGACAAGCACGAGGCTCAGAAGGCGGAGCTCCGCAGATGCGTGGACTTCATAAATGCCAAGTACGGCGAGGGTACGGCCTCTGTCGAGATAAGACACCAATACTACAATATGAGAAAGCAGGTGGAACCTCACTATCATATCGTGGAGAAAGCCATAAAGGCTATGGAGATGGAAGGCATAAAACCAAAAGTGCAGCCTATTAGAGGCGGCACTGATGGAGCAAATCTTTCATTTATGGGTCTGCCTTGTCCGAATATATTCGCCGGAGGACTTAACTTCCACGGAAAATTCGAGTGGGTATCCATCCAGTCTATGGAAAAGGCGAGCAAAGTAGTGCTGAATATAATCAGCCTATTTGCTCTCTAAATGCTTCTGCCATTCCCAAGCGGAACGTAGAGTATCTTCGATAGGACGACAAGCTTTCCAGCCGAGTTCCTTCTCGGCGAGGGAAGGGTCGCACCATACCGCGCATACGTCTCCCGGACGGCGTGAGGTTATCTTGTGATTGACCTTTACACCGTTAACCTTTTCGAAGATGGTAACCAATTCCATAACGGAAAGAGGTCTTCCCGTACCTACGTTGAAAATCTCGTAGTCCTTCTTCATCTCCCCGTTTATCATACGGCTCACGGCGCAGACGTGGACCTTGGCCAAGTCGGTAATGTCTATATAGTCCCTAAGGCAAGTTCCGTCAGGGGTAGGGTAGTCGTTTCCGAAGATGCTGAGGCATTCGCGCTTGCCGGCAGCGGTTTGGGTGATGAAAGGAACCAGATTCTGAGGTACTCCGCGAGGCAATTCTCCGATAAGGGCTGAAGGGTGAGCTCCGATAGGGTTAAAATATCTGAGCGCTATGCCCTTAATCTGTGGATATGCCTTTACGCAGTCCCTCAGGAAATCCTCGCATATCTGCTTCGTATTGCCATAAGGAGAAGTGCAAGGCTTTCTCTGCGAAGACTCGCTTACCGGAAGGTGCTCAGGCTCTCCGTAGACGGTAGCCGAAGAAGAGAACAGGACATTACATCCGTGCTCCTTCGAAACCGTCAATATGTTAAGGAAAGAATTCAAGTTGTTCGTGTAGTACTTGAGCGGGTCTTCCACGGACTCACCTACAGCCTTGAAAGCAGCGAAATGAATCACCGCGTCGATTGTGTTTTCGTTAAAGAGCTTTCTTACCGCGTCCAAATCGCAGAAATCCATCTCCACCAGAGGGAGCGCCTTTCCGGTAATCTGGCATACACCCTCATAGTTAGTCTTATCGCAGTTTGAAAAGTTGTCCGCGATGATAACGTCGTAGCCGGCAGCATCTAATTCTACCGTTACGTGGCTGCCGATATAGCCGGCACCGCCTGAAACAAGAACCGTTTTTCTCATTTTTCAATTATAATTGCAAATCCGCCGCCCGGAGCCATATGAAGCTCCAGAGAAGTAGATGAATCGACATTTATATTCTCTATGACGTGGTCCGTAGCCGTAACGTCGGCATTTACGCCATCTTTATAGATACGAGCTCTCCAAGTGCCCTCGCTCAGGAAATCAAGAGGAATGTCTATATCCCTTTCGTCCCAGTTCGTAAGCCCGCCAATATAGTATACACCGTCTTTTTCGCGCAACGTCACTATGCTCTTGCCTATTTCGCCACTTAACACAGTGGTATTCTGGAAGGTAGTAGGGATGGACGTTATGAAGTCGGTAGTCGCCTTGTCCTCTTCGTAAGCCGAAGGCGAATCGCAAAGCATCACCAGCGGAGCATCATATACTATGTAGAGCGCGACCTGGTGTGCGCGGGTGCCTTGGCTCATAGGGCGAGAGAAGATTGGCCTGAATTCCTCGCGGCGGGCATTCCTCATCGCACCGGGAGTGTAATCCACCGGACCGGCGGCCATTCTTATATATGGAATCAGCACGTCGTTAAGCGGCATATCCGCGTCGTCCGCACTCGTCCATTTGAGCTGCTCCAGACCGAACACTCCCTCGAAATTCAGCAGGTTCGGGAAGGTCCTAGTCAGTCCCGTAGGCTTATACATTCCGTGCAAATCCAGAACCAAGTGGTATTTGGCAGCTATTTCGGCCAATTTGTATATCTGGTTCACGGTCTTCTGGTCCTGCGCATCGAAGAAGTCGACCTTGAATCCGCCAATCCCCAAATTCGCATAGTGCGAGCAAATCTCCTCGGCATTATTGAAGAGGAGCGAGCTCGAAATCCACAGAAGCAGCTTGACGTTCGACTCCTGCGCATATCCGCACAGGTATTTGACATTCACATCGTCCGAAGTGGTGAGAGGGTTCAAATCCTTATACCACCCCTCGTCCAATACCGCGTACTTCAGCCCGTTGGCGGCTGCGAAGTCGATGTGGTGCTGGTAGGTGTCGGTGTTTATGCCGGCCTTGAAAGGCACGTTATAGAGAAGATTGGCATTCCACCAATCCCAAGCGCTCTGTCCCGGAGTTATCCACTCGATCTCGTCGATTCTGCTCGGCGAGGCCGTCTGGTAGACCATATTGTTAACGGGAAGGTCCGAGTCGCTTTCCGCATAAGCTATTATTCGCCACGGGAAACTGCGAGACCCCGAAGTCTTCGCGATTATGTTAGAATAGCTGACTGGCCTTTCCACACCTCTGTCCGAGGTCTTGTATTTAGTAGGAACCGGAGGGAACACGGCCTTGAATCCCTTGTCGCTGAGCTTTACGAACATTCCCGGATAGTCTTCCACGTCCGATTCGGTAAGCAATATGTTTCCCCACTTTTCGTTACGCACCACGATAGGCAAAAACGCGAGTCTGTCCTTATTCTCGCCATATTCGCCGATTTTCTGGAATGCGTACTGATTTTCGAAGCTCGACTCGTAAGGGTCGGCCGAAACATCCAATTTCCACGGAATTATGCTCTCGAAAGCATCAGTAAAGTTAAATTGAACCGTCTCGTCCACTACCTCTATGGTCTCCGGGAAGGAGGTTACGAAACGGTAGGCGATACCGTCGTTATAAGCCCTCACCTGAAGGGTGTAGTTACCGTCGTACCTGAGGCTCAGGTAGTTATAAGAGGCTTGGAAGGCGCTTTGTCTGTAGAACGGAGCGCTTATGTTTTCTGTTCTGGACCCCCTGGTGTCTTTACGGATTTTTGCATTTACGCCTAAAACCGTGCTGTCCGCCAGGCGCATCGCCACCTTGCAGTCCTGCATCACGGTGACGCCCTTCACGATAACGGAAAGCGTGGTGGTACTATCCACCCTCACTACCGTAGAAATGTTCCCCGAAGGACTGGATAGAGTGTAATCCTTCGCGCTGACGGTCAGGGCGGACAATAATACTAAAACACAAGCGAGTATTCTTTTCATTTAACTAATCTTTTTTAAAGATGCCTTTATCATATAAATTACAAGTAGTACCAGTGGGATGATGGCTATAGCCTCCGCGCCACTGCAGATCGCACCATCGGCACATTTGTTCCAATCGTACATAAACCAGTCCGCACCCGCAAATTTGAGCACGGCTGAAACTACGCCCATCAAGGCGCCACCGGCTATAAAACCGGATGCAATAAGCGTTCCTTTCTTTACTCTTGCCTCATTTAATTCCTTATCCTTGCTTCTGCTACCTACCCACCAAGAGATGGCCCCACCGAGCAGGAGCGGCAAGTTCAAGTCGATAGGAATGAACATTCCCAGACAGAATGCCAATGTAGGCACCTTGCAGAAATTCAGCAGCAGTGCGATGGCCGCACCGATTCCATAGAGAATCCAAGGCGCGTTGCCGCCGTTCATCATAGGCTGGATGACGGCAGCCATGGCATTGGCCTGAGGGGCTACGAGCGCACCCTCGCCGGTAAATCCGTAGGTCTTGTTCAGCACGAGCATCACTCCACCCACGGTAGCCGCTGCCACGAGCGTACCCACGAACTTCCAAGTTTCCTGCTTGGCCGGGGTCGTTCCGGTCCAGTACCCTATCTTCAAGTCGGTTATGAATCCGCCCGCCATAGATAGAGCCGTGCATACCACACCGCCGATAATCATCGCAGCCGCCATGCCGCCGTTCCCCTTAAGACCCACTGCCACCAGCACGAGAGCGGTGATAATCAGCGTCATAATGGTCATACCGCTGACCGGGTTCGAGCCCACGATCGCGATGGCATTGGCCGCTACGGTAGTAAAGAGGAAAGAGATGACTGCGACGATCAGAAGACCTATCAGAGCCTGCCAGATATTGTCCACCACACCGCCGAAAGCGAAGAAGGCGAAGATGGCAAGCAGGGTGATGATGACTCCTACCACCACGATTTTCATTGACAAATCCTTATCCTTCTCGTCCACGGCCGTCTGTGCGCCGGATTTGTGCGAGAATTCGCCCACCGCCAGACCGACGGCGCTCTTTATGACTCCTGCACTTTTTATTATGCCAATTATACCTGCGGTCGCGATGCCTCCGATGCCTATATGCCTGGCGTATTCCTTAAAAATCATATCCGGCGACATCTCTCCGACGGTCTGCGCGATGCCCGTACCCATCAGGTCGATGACCTGGTTTCCGAAGAGCAGGTTCATTCCCGGGATGATTACGAGCCAAACCAGAAACGAGCCGCAACAGATGATGAATGCGTATTTCAAGCCCACGATGTATCCCAGGCCAAGCACTGCGGCGCCGGTGTTCAACTTCAAGACTATCTTCGCCTTGTCTGCCACTACCTGTCCCACGTGTGTGAATGTGGTACTGATGGTCTCGGCCCAAGCTCCGAACGTGGAGATGACGAAATCGTACAATCCACCGATGAGACCCGCCGTAATCAGGGTCTTGGTGCTATTTCCGCCTTCCTCGCCGCTCATCAGCACCTGAGTGGTGGCCGTAGCTTCAGGGAAAGGGTATTGGCCGTCCATCTCCTTCACGAAATACTTGCGGAAAGGGATTAGGAACAGAATGCCCAGGAATCCTCCCAGGAGCGACGACAGGAACATCTGCGTGAAATTCACGTCGAGCCCCAGAATATAGATGGCCGGCAGGGTAAATATGGCTCCTGCCACGATGACTCCCGAGCAAGACCCGATGCTCTGGATGATGACGTTTTGGGCCAATCCGTTCTTCTTGTTCAGTGCGCCGGTCAGACCGACTGCGATTATGGATATGGGAATGGCCGCCTCGAATACTTGGCCGACCTTAAGTCCTAAATATGCCGCTGCCGCGGAAAAGATGACTGTCATAAGCAGTCCCACACCTACAGAATAAGCTGTAATTTCCTTCTTCTCTTTCATTTAAGTCAATGTTTCTATTACTTGTAACTAATCAGGCTACAAATATACGATTTTATACCTATATAATAGTAAAGTCCCGGCAGAAAAAATTTTCGAAAAAAAGTGAAATATTTTTCAAAAAAATTTGCAGAATAAAAAATAATGCTTACCTTTGCAATCCCTTTCGCGATGAGCGGATGGGAACAACAAAGTTCTTTGAATTATTGAGAGAGATAACGAGGTAAAGAAAGAAGAAAAGATTAGTCTAATATTATAACGCATACGAGTTTTTTCGTAAGTTGAATATGGGACTACAATTTCAAGGCAAGAGTTATTGAGGCAGAGTATCGAGAGATACTTTGAGTAAATGATTCACGAAAGAGAAAGAGAAGAAGAGCGAACGGAGGATGCCTAGGCTTCTAGAGGCGATGAAGGACGTGGTAAGCTGCGAAAAGCTCCGGGGATTTGCAAACAGGAATTAATCCGGAGATATCCGAATCGGGGAACCGGCGCGATTGAAGATCGCGCACACTCTACGGAGTGAGCCAACCCAGGGAACTGAAACATCTTAGTACCTGGAGGAAGAGAAAGAAATATCGATTCCCAAAGTAGTGGCGATCGAAATGGGAAGAGCCTAAACCGGTGGCGTTACGGCGTGACCGGGGTTGTAGGAGTGATCATAAAGATTTCATATCGAACCAGAACTTACTGGAAAGTGAGACCGAAGAAGGTGAAAGTCCTGTACGGGTAAACATATGAGATTGAGAGCACCACCTGAGTAGGGCGGGACACGTGGAATCCTGTCTGAATCTGCGACGACCATGTCGCAAGGCTAAATACTACTAGAAGACCGATAGTGGACCAGTACTGTGAAGGAAAGGTGGGAAGAACCCCGAACAGGGGAGTGAAAGAGAACCTGAAACCGTTCGTTTACAAGCGGTCGGAGCCCGAGAGGGCGACGGCGTGCCTTTTGGATAATGAGCCTACGAGTTACTTCATACCAGCAAGGTTAAGACCTTAAGGGTTGTGAGCCGAAGCGAGAGCGAGTCTGAAAAGGGCGAATAGTTGGTATGAGTAGACGCGAAACCTAGTGATCTACCCTTGACCAGGTTGAAGGTGCCGTAACAGGCACTGGAGGACCGAACCAGTTTCCGTGAAAAAGGGCTTGGATGAGTTGAGGGTAGGAGTGAAAGGCCAATCAAACTGGGAGATAGCTCGTACTCCCCGAAATGTCTTTAGGGACAGCCTTTGTTATGATTGCATGAGGTAGAGCTACTGATAGGAAGCGAGGGCTTCATCGCCTATCAATTCCTGACAAACTCCGAATGCGTGCAATTTAGAGACAAGGAGTGAGTCGTCGGGTGCTAATATCCGTCGGCAAAAGGGTAAGAGCCCAGACCAACAGCTAAGGCCCCCAAGCGCAGTTTAAGTTGAGACAGAACGAAGTGACATCGCAGTGACAGCTAGGATGTTAGCTTGGAAGCAGCTATTCATTCAAAGAGTGCGTAACAGCTCACTAGTCGAGCGAAGTTGCGTGGATGATGAGCGGGCATCAAGACTGCCGCCGAAGCTTTGGACACGAACGCAAGTTTGTGTGGTAGGGGAGCATTCTATTCAGCGTTGAAGGTTTACTCGCGAGAGGGACTGGAGCGTATAGAAAAGCAAATGTAGGCATAAGTAACGATAATGAATATAGAAATATTCACACCGAAAACCCAAGGTTTCCTGAACAACGTTAAACGGATCAGGGTTAGTCGGGGACTAAGTCGAACCCGAGAGGGGAAGATGATGACAAACTGGTTAATAATCCAGTACTCGCTATACAGGATTAATAGAGACCGAGGAGTGACACTGCCGCCATCTGACGGAATAGATGGTTAAAGACCGTAGGGAGACTGAAAGTCGACAGTATCGAGAGGATTCGTCTGATCGAACAGCGCAGGTAAGCAGACTTGCAAGAAAATCTAAGAATCGTGTAGCGTATAGCGACCCGTACCGTAAACCGACACAGGTGGGTGAGGAGAGGATCCTCAGGTGCTCGAGTGAATCATGGCTAAGGAACTAGGCAAATTGACTGCGTAACTTCGGGATAAGCAGACCCTACGCGAGTAGGGCGCAGAGAAATGGTCCAGGCGACTGTTTACCAAAAACACATGGCTATGCTAAATCGTTAAGATGAAGAATATGGCCTGACACCTGCCCGGTGCTGGAAGGTTAAGAGGGGGACTTAGGGTCAAACCAAAGGTCTGAATCGAAGCCCCAGTAAACGGCGGCCGTAACTATAACGGTCCTAAGGTAGCGAAATTCCTTGTCGGGTAAGTTCCGACCTGCACGA
>ENA-UEQL01001006-UEQL01001006.1-human-gut-metagenome-genome-assembly--contig:-NODE-1006-length-20343-cov-26.380539_pt1 | contig 20343 bp, 9 predicted proteins | sample MGYA00242905_ERZ507926 | MGnify/ENA primary metagenome ERZ507926 (study PRJEB26167, sample SAMN06115531) | human gut metagenome | host: Homo sapiens | place: China:Henan | collected 2015-09-09...
TTCCTTCTCCAGTAAATGACGGATGTAGCTTTCCGTATCGCGCCGGATGATGTCGTCTTTCTCTTCGGGGTATAGGTGATGAAGTGAGCGGTGAGTGGTGCCGTATTTACAATCATGATGCTGCCCAACTCCTTGATGTGGTGAGGCTGCAGGATGATGAAGGCAAGACTCACATAGTTGATCAGAATGAATGAATTGTAGATCATTCGGGTACGGATCTTATCAGCATAAGAGGTATGCAGGAAGTGTATGCTGCCCAATGTGCTCAGGATGATGAGGAACAGAAGATTCACCACCTCGTGGTCGGTAACCTGCGAATAATCGAACAGATCCTGATAGTTGATAAATTCCGCAAAATGACTGATCAGTCCATTGATGTTATTGGTGTAGGCGAAGTAACCCGCTGAGAACCAATACGGCATGATGAGACCGATGATAGATGCAAAGAAGTTTCTGAAGCTGAAGGAATTGGTGAATACCATCATCATCAGCCACAGGAAGGGCAGGAAATATCCCACCTGGATGAACACCATTGAGGCGAGTCCTACGCAGAAGAAGGCATAGAAGGTCCATCCTGCCGCCCGCTTGTCCTGGTAACTGTTCCAGATGATGAGGTAGAAGGCGATGGAGCACATCGTCACGATGCTTGCCTTAAAGGAGGGTGTAGGCAGAGAGGTCATGGTGATGAACACCAGGAAACTGCAGGACACCATTCGGCTGTAGGTTCGCATCAGGGAATTATGGTTGTTGAGCTCCACCATCAGCAGGGTAGAGAGAATGGTGAAGGCGAACTGCACCCAAATGTTAGCTACTAAAAAACCTACAGCAACCCATACCAAGGCGGCAAGGGTTGCTGTTACAGGTAGAGCGTAGCGGCTAGCCGCCACTTTATTTTGAAAAGTTTTCTTTCTTAACATCTAAATCAATGTTGAATGCTTAAAACAATGTTGAATGTTGAATGTTAAGTGTTGAATTAGGCTAGCGCCCTTGAGTCCGTTAGGCAATTCAACATTCAACATTCAACATTTAACATTTAACATTAAAAAACTAAAGATCCTGTCCGATATCAGAGCGGAAGTACTTGTCTGTGAACTGGATTTTCTGAGCCTCGGCAAAGCTCTTCTTCAGAGCCTCTTCCTTATCCTTGCCGTAGCTGCTTACGCAGATTACACGGCCGCCATTGGTTACAACCTCTCCATCCTTCATGGCTGTACCTGAGTGGAAAACAACAGAACCTTCCACATCATTGATACCATGGATAGGATAACCCTTCTTGTAAGCCTCTGGATAACCACCGCTTACGAGCATCACGCAGACAGCAGCACGCTCATCAAACTCGATGCTGCGCTTGTCAAGATCGCCGGCAGCTACACCCTCGAAGAGATCCACGATGTCGCTCTTCAGGCGGAGCATCACGCTCTCAGTCTCTGGGTCACCCATACGGCAGTTGTACTCGATAACCATTGGCTCGCCCTCTACATTGATCAGACCGAAGAAGATGAAGCCCTTGTAGTCGATGTTCTCCTCAGCCAGACCCTTTACGGTAGGACGGATGATGCGCTCATCCACCTTCTGCATCCACTCCTTGGTTGCGAATGGCACAGGGGTAACGCTACCCATACCGCCGGTGTTCAGACCGGTATCGTGCTCGCCGATGCGCTTGTAGTCCTTAGCCTCAGGCAGAATCTTGTAGTTCTTGCCATCGGTCAATACGAATACGGAGCACTCGATACCGCTGAGGAATTCCTCGATAACTACGCGTGCAGAAGCGTTGCCGAACATACCGCCGAGCATCTCCTTGAACTCCTTCTTGGCCTCTTCCAGGGTAGGAAGGATGAGAACACCCTTGCCGGCGCACAAGCCGTCAGCCTTCAATACGTATGGAGCCTTCAGAGTCTCCAGGAACTTCAAGCCTTCTTCTACGTGCTCGCCGTCGAAAGTCTCATACTGAGCTGTCGGAATGTTGTGGCGCTTCATAAACTGCTTGGCGAAGTCCTTGCTTCCTTCCAGCACGGCACCAGCCTTTGATGGACCAATCACAGGGATGTTCTGGGTGCGAGGGTCAGCCTTGAAGTCATCATAGACACCCTTTACCAGTGGGTCTTCCGGACCTACTACCACCATATCAACACCGTTCTCGACAGCGAAGTTCTTGAGCGCCTCGAAGTCGTCAGCCTTGATATTCACATTCTCGCCGACATTCTGCGTACCGGCATTGCCAGGAGCGATAAAGAGTTTCTCACACTTCTCGCTCTGAGCGATTTTCCAAGCTAAGGCGTGCTCGCGGCCACCGCCTCCTAACAATAATATTTTCATCGTAGTTACGTTTAATAATTCTTCTATTACATGTTACAATCAGGATATTGGTCTTCTCCTTCTTTTACAATCAGGATAGATATTTACTCCTTTTTGCATCCAAATTTCTAATTTGCTGCAAAATTACTAAATTTCAGCGAACTATACAAGCAAAAAGCCTAAAATCTTTATCGCATATAGTTCTTATAGATTTCATAATAGATATCTGGCCATCCGTAGATGGCTATCCTCTCCAGTTCCTTGTAGAGTTCCGGTATGTCATCTATCAGCTTCACCAGGTCGGGATTGTATCGGGTTCCTGCGCCTTCTCTCAGCTCTCCCATCACTTTTTCGAAGCTCTTTTCCTGCTTGTAGTTTCTGCCTACTCGTTCGGTGGCAGCCTGCATGCAGTCGCACAGGGTTATGATGTCTATCATGAAGCGGTAAGGCGACTTGGTGTTGTCAAAGTCGTTTGGATAGCCTTCCTTGCCGTTGTACCATTTATGATGTCCCAGCGTGGTATCGTAGTAGTATTTCAGCTTCTGCGATATCTTCAGGTATTTCAGTCCCATTCGGGGATGCATTCTGATGATTCTTCGCTCCTCATCGCACAGCTGTCGATAGTCGTTGTTTACCACGCTTACGATACTGTTCTTGCCAATGTCGTGACAGAGTGCAGCACGGGTGATGAAGTGGATGAGCTGCTGCTGATGAAGCCTTACCTGCCATTTGCTGCTGATGCCCAGTTTTCCTACCAGCAGTTCCCGCCGGTGCCTGATGATGGCTTTCATCATGGCTTCTGCAAGTTGTGCCACGTGAGTAGAGTGGGCGTAGGTGGTAACCTGGGTTGCCACGTTCAGTTCCATCACGAATCCTATTCTTTCTTCATCGCTCAGGTATTTGATGAGTCGGGGATAGGTGCTCACATTTTCCAGTGTCTGATTATACTGCGTGGAGTTCTGCTGGTCTTTGCGATGTCTGAACATCCTGATAATATCTTCACAGAATGTCCTGATGTGCTTTTTTTTGTAATTGGTAGAAACCCTTGCCGTATCTACGATAAACGCCAGATTGGTGTAGTGATTCATCAGCGAATTGAAGGCACCTTCTCCCAGAACTTTTTGTTGTGTAAGTGGTTTGATCAGCGTTCCGTATATTTCCTCAGCCTCTCTCAAGGCTGTTCTTGTCTGGATTTCTCCAATTCTTAGCTTCATGACGATGAGATTGAGCTTCGATGAGATGCTGAGTCCTACGGTATCCGGATATTGTCTTATCACTCGTTTTACCAAAGCGTCTCCTTCTTTCTTTTCTATCAGTTCCGGATTGGTGAGATAGATACCTCTTACTATCTCCAAGTCTCTGTTTTTGATTCGGTTAATCCATAGCTGCCTTCTCTTTTCGGGTACTTCCAGCTCGTCTGCCGTATGATTTCTGGCTAAAATTTCCAGCTTTTCGTATCTTTCCTTCAGTTTTTTCAGGGGTTGGATATGGTGGAGTGTCCATGCGGATAGGCACAGATCCTGTAGGGCATAGCCGTACAGACCCAGTTCTTCAAGTGTATGGCAGTGTGTACTGTCGGCTACGTATGCGATGCAATCGTATGCTTTTTTCAATGTCTCGTTGTCTCTGTTCAGTCTCCATATCTGGTAATAGGATGAACCCTTCCAGCTCATGGCTCTCAGAAATTCGTAGTTCCTTTCCGGGCGTTTTCTGAAATTTCGAATCAGAATATCCGTAACCCTGTTTGTGATGAATGGATCCGTCAGGGCATAGGCATAGTTATGAAAGAAGTTTTTGTCCAGACTGTCGTAGGCTACATCTGGCAGAATGGTCTCCTTCGTCGTATCTGCCATATCGGTTTCGAAATAATCTGCAATGCTATTCAGCAGCTTCTCGTTCTCGTGATAAATCAAATGGTTCTTCCGGCTTCTTGTCATGAAGAATCTTACCCATTCGTCGTGGTTGTGGATGCTGAAGATGCTGTCGTTGTAGCGATTGTAGGTGATGCGGTTCTGAGATAGCTTGTCGAAGATAAATTTAAAGTCGGGGATGCTCTGCTTAGAAACAAAAAACTCTTTACCTGCCACTTGCAGGTGGCAGGCAAAGAGTATGGTGGTAATTAATAAAATTACTTTTCTTATCTTGTTAGTCATCTTTTTGTTCCGAAGATTTTTACTTCAGATAGACTCTTGGATATATTGCCATCCGAATTTTCTTCAGATAGAGTCTCTTATACATTTAAAATTTTTCTTTTTACTTCAGGTAGTCGAAGAAGTAGTTGCTGATTCTTTCGTGCAGGTGAGTGCTCTGATGCCCTCTCATGTTGTGAGGCTCACCTGGATATACGAAGAAATCTGGCTGGGTACCTGCTGCGATACAAGCCTTCAGGAAGGTGAGGCAGTGCTGTGGCACTACAGTCACATCGTTCAAGCCCTGGATAATCTGCAGCTTGCCCTTCAGGTTCTTTGCCTGATAGAGCAGAGAGGTCTTCCTGTAACCCTCTGGGTTGGTCTGTGGGGTGTCCATATAGCGCTCGCCATACATCACCTCGTACCAGTGCCAGTCGATAACCGGACCGCCTGCTACGCCTACCTTGAACACATCAGGGTGGTTGGTCATCAGTGAGATGGTCATGAATCCGCCGAAGCTCCAACCGTGAACGCCAATCTTGTCAGCATCTACGTAAGGAAGCGTCTTCAGATATTCCACGCCCTTCATCTGGTCTTGCATCTCAATCTGTCCGAGCTGGCGGAAGGTAGCCTGCTCGAAAGCCTTGCCACGGTTCTCGCTTCCACGGTTGTCGAGGATGAAGAGCAGATAGCCCTTTTCTGCCATGTAGGTTTCCCAACCACGGCTAGAGTAGTTCCAGCGGGCATCTACGTTGTGGGCATGAGGTCCACCATATACATATATAATGGTAGGATACTTCTTGTTCGGATCGAAGTTTACCGGTTTCACCATTCTCCAGTAGAGGTCTGTTTCGCCATCGGCAGCCTTGATGGTACCGCAGCTGTACTCAGGCACATTGTAGCCCTTCCAAGGGTTCTCGGCTGTGAAGTAAGCGGTGCGCTTGCCGTTCTCGGTATTCACGAGGGCAATCTTGCGAGGCACGGTAGGAGTAGAGTAGTTGTCGAAGACATACTGTCCGTTCTCGCTCAAAGTGGCGCTGTGCCATCCCTTGCCGCAATCATCTACCAGCGTACGCTTGCCGGTTTTTGTGTCTACGGCAAAGATGTTTCTCTGGATAGGCGATTTCTCGTTGGATGCGATGATGATACTCTTGCGCTTGCTGTTGAAACCGAGCACTTCCATCACTTCCCATTTACCGGAAGTCAACTGCTTGATTTCAAGCGATTCTGTGTTGCTTGCCATGCGGCTTCCGTGCTTGCCCAGGGTGCAGAGATAGAGGTGGTTGTAGCCATCCTTGCGGCTCTGCATGATAAAGCTGTTGCTGTCCCAAGGTAGGAACTGGATAGGATGACATGGTTCTACATATTTCTCATCGGTCTCGCGATAGAGTTCACCTGTCTTCTCGCCGGTTTCTGCATTGTAGGCGGTCAGACGGCAGTCGTTCTGGTCGCGGTTCAGTTCGAACATATAGATGGTCTTGCTGTCCGGACTCCATGCGATGTTGGTGAAGTAGCGGTCGGTTGGGTCGCCCGCCTTCAGATAGATGGTCTTGCCGGTCATGCAGTCGAACACGCCTACGGTTACCTTGTGTGATGTCTCGCCAGTCATCGGATACTTGTCTGGTGCAGGAGTAGCAATGCAACTCTGTGTTTCAGGATGATTGAAACCGATTTCTGGGATGTCGACCTGCGGATAGTCGGTTACCATACTCTGGTCCATGCGATAGAAGGCGAGCAGTTCGCCGTTCGGACTCCAGAAGGTTCCCTTGCTGATACCGAACTCATCGCGGTGAACACTCTGTCCATAAACAATTTCGCGGCTTCCATCCTTTGAGAGCTGGAAATCGTGAGATTTCTTTTCTTTTGTCAGGGCGTTGCTGGTTACATCGAAGGTACGCACATAGAGGTTGTTGCCCTTCAGATAGGCGAAGGCGTTCTGCTGGGCGTTGGCCTCCAGGAGGTTCTCGCCGTCAGCAAAATCCATCTCGCTCAGCAGCTTATGCTTCTTGAAGTCTACGGTATAAGTCTTGCTGCCGTTGCTTACCATCACGATGCTCTTGCCTGCAAAAGGGAAGAGAGCATTGTAGAGGGCTCTTACCTTGATGTCTTTGGTAGGAGCAATCCACTGGTTGATGTCATTGATGCCGAAGAGCTTGGTCTCCTTGCCTGTCGTCTTGTTGACGAGATAGCAGGCATCCACATCCTGGCGAACGAGTTCATTGCCCCACCAGGTGCACCAGCGGTTCTTAGCTACCATGTTACGATAGTTGTTGCCGCCGAAGTTCAGGTCTTCCAATGTAAAGGTTTTCTCGCCTTTCTGAGCAGGAACCACGCCCTGAGCCTGTAAGTCGGTTGCATTCATAGCCATCATAATCATAGCAGCAAAAGATAATTTATAAATTGAATTCTTCAGATTCATTATATTCTTTACTTTATCGGGTTTAACACCCATGCGTCGTGAAACACGACGTATGGGTCGATATGTCTCTTTAATCCTCGTCGTCGAAGTCAACGCTGAAGTTCTTCTTGCCTCCGCGCTTGCCTCCGAAATCACGGCCACCACGTTTGTCGCCCTTGAAGCCACCACGCTTGTCGCCTTTCTCGAAACGCTTTCCACCGAAGTCACGGCCACCCTTGCGGTCGCCCTTGAAGCTGCGGCTTCCACGCTTGTCATCGTCGTCATCATTGCGTCGACCGCCACCGATACTTGAACGGCCGCCCTTATGGAACTCAGCACGCTTCTTCTCGAAGTCTTCCAGACGGTGAGTATGGAACTTGAAAGAACGGATATCGTCCTCCTCGTTTTCAGTCTCCTCGCTAACACGCTTCTTGAATTCACGCTCCTTCTTGAAACGGTGCTTCTGAGCCATCTCGCTCTTCTCGCGCTCAGTCTTCACAATACCGCCTTCAGAACGGAAGTCCTTCATCTTGCCGTCGAACATCACATACTTGCGGAATTCGCACTCCAAGCTTCCGTTGAATACAGGAATCTTGATAGATGGTTTCAGACCAATCTGCTCGAAGCACTCCTCGCGGTAGCTCAATACCCAAGCCTCGTTGCCGGCAAAAGCCTTCTTGAAGCGCTCACCTATCATCTTGTAGGTGTTCAGGAGGTTAGGGGTAGAGATGCGCTCACCGTATGGAGGGTTCATCACGATGATGCTCTTTTCTGCTGGCTGGGTGAAGTCCTTGAAATCAGCCTGTGAGATGGTGATGTCCTTGCTAAGACCGGCAGCACGAACGTTGAGATTAGCTGTATTGACAGCCTTCATGTCAACATCGTAACCATAGATATGGTGCTCAAACTCGCGCTCCTGGGAGTCGTCGTTATAAATCGTATCGAAGAGATCCTGGTCGAAATCGTTCCACTTCTCGAAGGCAAACTCCTTGCGGAATACACCTGGAGAGATGTTGCGGGCGATGAGGGCAGCTTCGATGGCGATGGTGCCTGAACCACACATCGGGTCGATGAAATCGCATTCGCCCTTCCAGCCGGTCATCAGAATCATACCTGCAGCGAGAACCTCGTTCAGAGGAGCCTCTACCTGCTCCTGGCGGTAGCCACGGCGGTGCAGACTCTCACCACTCGAATCGAGACTCAAGGTGGCATTGTCTTCTGCAATGTGGATGTTGAGGCGGATATCTGGGTTAGATACGCTGATATTTGGACGTGTACCCTGCTTCTCGCGGAACCAGTCAACAATCGCATCCTTTACCTTGTAGGTTACGAAGCGTGAGTTGCGGAACTCCTCTGAGTAGACAACTGAGTCAACAGAGAAAGTCTTCTTCACGTCTAAGATGTCATCCCACTTGATCTTCTGGATCTGATCATACACCTCTTCAGCGCTTCTCGCCTTGAAGTGCTTGATAGGCTTTAAGATACGGATGGCTGTGTGCAACTGGAAGTTAGCACGATACATCATTTCCTTGTCGCCTGTGAAAGACACCATGCGGCGACCGATCTGTACATTATTGGCACCCAACTGGGTGAGCTCTTCAGCCAAGACAGGCTCGAGGCCCATGAAGGTCTTGGCAATGAGTTCAAATTCCTGTTCCATTATTGAATTCTATATCTAATAAACTTTGTTTTTCTTTTTTATATTTCTTTGTTTTCGGTTTCATATCCTTGGTAACCCATACGTTGGCTCCCACTACGCAGCCTTCTCCGATGGTGATGCGACCGAGGATGGTGGCATTGGCGTAGACGATGACATCATTTTCGAGGATAGGGTGGCGAGGGATTCCCTTGATAGGATTGCCGTCCTTGTCGAGAGGAAAACTCTTGGCTCCGAGGGTTACACCCTGGTAGAGTTTCACATTGTCGCCGATGATGCAGGTAGCTCCAATCACCACACCCGTACCGTGGTCGATGGTGAAGTGCTTGCCGATGGTAGCCTCCGGGTTAATATCAATACCGGTTTCTGAATGAGCCAGTTCAGTCATCATTCTCGGAATGAGCGGCACTCCCAGTTCGTGCAGCACGTGAGCGATGCGGTAGTTGGTAATCGCCTTGATGACCGGGTAGCAGGAGATGATTTCTCCGTGGCTCATGGCAGCCGGGTCGCCCTCGTAGGCAGCCTCTACATCGGTAGCCAGAATCTTGCGCAGTCTTGGAAATTCCATGATTGCCTTGGCTGCAATCACGCCTGCCTTGGCACGCTGGTGCTGCAGTTCAGCCTGGGTTTCCGTTTCGCAGTCGTTGGCGAAGCAGAGACCGGCGAGAATCTGCTCTGACAGCATCTCATAGAGTTTCTCTACTCTTACTCCAATATGATATTTGATGGTTGAGATATTTACCGAAGAATTGCCGAAATATCCCGGAAAGAGGATAGAACGGGACAAACTGATAATTTCTTCGAGCGCCTTGCCCGAAGGAAGTGGATTCCCGTATCGATGCTGATGGAAGAGACCCTTCATAGATTCGGCGCTCGAAAGCTCCTCGATGGTCTCTGTCAGCTGATGAGTTAATGTATCTTTACTCATTTTCTTAATGTCTCAATAAAATTTGAGTGCAAAGATACGATTATTTTCTTGAATGACAAAGAAATAGCTACGGTTTTTTGTATTTTTTAGAGTGATTTTTTGAGGGAGGAAAGACGGAAAGACCCATGTACGGTGTTTTACCGTACATGGGTCTGGCTTGTCTTATTTTGCGATGCTGTCCAGGAAGAGGAGCAGTCGGTTGGTGACGTTTACCTCTGAAACCCCGGAATCGAAGTCGAGCGATACGAGATTGAGCATTGGGAACCGGTCGTGGAGACGTTTCTCGATACCCTTGGAAATCACGTGGTTAGCGATGCAGCCGAAAGGCTGGAGCGAGATGATGTTGTTCACGCCATCACGGATGTAACCTACGATGTCGGCAGGCAGAAGCCAGCCTTCGCCAAACTGGGCTGCGAGCGAAACCAGTCCCTGTACGTCCTTCGCATCATCATAGATATTGGTGAACGGACGGAAGTAGCGGAACTTGCCGGCTGCCTTGTTTACCTGGCGCAATCTTCTGCCTATCAGCGCCTGATAAGCGCCCTTGATGATGAAATCGGGTACTTTGGTGCAACTCAGCCGCATGTGTTTCTGTATCTCCACGTTCACAAATTCCTGCAGGAAGAAAGGGGCAAGCAGAGGCGGAACCACCTCAATGCCGCGCGAGATGATGTTCTGCTCCAGGAACTGGTGGGCGAAAGGATTGAACTTCAGGAAGATTTCGCCTACGATTCCTACCTTCGGCAGTTCTCTTTCGAGGGTCATCTGGTTGAATTCTTCGGCTGCCTGTTCCAGGAGTCGGATGAGTCCTTTGGCTGAATTCTGGGCGATAGGTCCGTCTATCAGCTGCATGTATTTATCGCGCAACTCTCTGGCAATGCCCGGTTTTCGCTCTCTTACGATGCAGGCGTTGTACATCTCGTTGATTGCATCGCCATAGAAAATGGCGGTAACGATAATCTGACTGTATTTCAGCCAAGGCACATTAAAGCCGTCCTGCTCGTTATAGTCTTGCTTGTCGTCTGTTGAGCCTGATGCTTCGCCTGTTGAGGCTGTTACACCGAGCGTGAGCAGCGGAATGTCCTGGAATCCATTGGAAATCATCGCACGTTTGATGAGACCGGCGTAGTTGGTTGCGCGACACTGGCCGCCCGTCTGACTCATCACTACTGCCGTATTGTTCAGGTCGTATCTGCCTGATTTTAAGGCTTTAATGATGTCGCCGACGATGAGTGTTGCCGGATAGCAGACTTCATTGTTGGCAAACTTCAAGCCGAGTTCGGCGCTTACCTCATTGCTCATCGGAAGTACCTCTACATCATAGCCTATCAGTTTCAGGATAGGCGGAATGATAGGGGTGAGGAATTCGGTCATGAAAGGAGCGAGAATCTTGCGATGAATGTCCTTCTTGGTGAATACCTTGGTCTGTTGTAAATGTTGAGTGTTGAGTGTTGAATGCTGAATGTTAAGTGTTGAATGTTGAATTTCTTCTGCTGTTGAATTTTTCACTCTTCGTTCTTCACTCTTCACTTCCTTTACTCCCTTCAGGCTTTCTATCAGCGAGCGGACACGGAGTTTCAGGGAGCCGATATTGCTCACATCATCTATCTTCAGCAGCGTGAACGGCTTGTTGTGGCGCTTCATGATGTCGCGAATCTCGTCTTGGATAAAACTGTCAGGACCGCAGCCGAAGCTGGTCATCTGGACGAAATGAACCTCATCGCCCTGTTCGGCTGCCCATTGCGCTGCCTTCAGAATGCGGTTCATATACGCCCATTGCTTCACAAGATAAGTCTCTGGCTGACAGTTGTATGCTTCGTTGTTGTCTTGGCTGGCTAATGCTGCCTCATTTCTTTCTGCCGCCAGGTTCTCCAGATTGAAGTCTTTGAAATCTGCAAAGAGATTACCCCGGGCGATGTCTTCGCTGATGACGTTGACTCCCAGATTGGCAATCATCTCGCTCAGCTTGTGCTGAATCAGCGGGTCTGTATGATAAGGACGGCCAGCCAGCAGAATCGTAAGTCCCTTGTTTGGCTTCAGAATCTCCCAGCCCTGTTTCTTGATTTCAGCAGCATATACTGCCTGAGCATAGAGGGCCTCTCTCAGCGCTTTACGGGCAGTCTTCTTGCTTACTCCCAGTTGCTTGAGATAATCGGTAATCTGCTTTTCCAGTGCCTTAGGTTGGGCAAAGTTGATGACGGGCGTATCGATTGGTTTCTTCAGATTGATGACCGACTTGATGACATCGCTGTAGCCCGAAACGACCGGACAGTTGAAGCTGTTCAGCGTATTCTTCGGGTCGTCATTATGCTCATAAACCACGTATGGCATGAGGATGCGGTCAACCTTCGGGTTCTCGTTGAGTTCCTTCAGATGACTGTGAGCCAGTTTAGCCGGGAAGCAGATATTGTCGCTCATCACGGTATTCAAGGCTCCTTCATACTGGCTGAAAGTGGAATCGGAAGAGAGAATCACGCCCAATCCGGCTGCCCGGAGCAGCGCATTCCAGAACGGATATTCCTCGTACATGTTGAGGATGCGAGGAATGCCTACTTTGACGTTGTGTTTTACAACGTCAAGTGGTTTAACTTCTTCTCTATCAAAGAGTAAACTATATTTGTATTCGTAGATATTCTTGCCTTTTATCCCGTTTGCTCCCTTGTTGTTGAACACACGCTCACACTTGTTTCCGGAGTAGAATCGGTTGCCGCCGGCAAAGGTGTAGCGGGAAACATAACAATGGTTTTCGCAGCCTTTGCATTGCAGCTGTTTGGTTTCATAATGAGCCAGATTCTGCAGATCATCGATGGATCTTGATAAGGCAGGGTGCTCGTCTTCTGCAGAAGTGCGATGTTTATAATCTGCCGCCGCATGAAGGGCACAGCCGTAGGCGCCCATCAGTTCCGGCATGTTGCTTCGTGCCACTTCGGTATGGGTGAGCAACTCAAATGCTCTTACCACCGCATCGTTTCTCATCGTACCACCCTGCACAACGATTTTGCCTCCAAGGTTCTCATTACCATGGAGTTTCAATACCTTATAAAGACAGTTCTTGATGACCGAATAAGAGATTCCGGCAGAAATATCAGCTACAGATGCGCCCTCTCTGAGCACCTGTTTCACCTTCGAGTTCATGAAGACGGTGCAGCGGGTTCCCAGGTCGCAGGGAGCCTTCGACTGGCAGGCGAGTTGGGCAAAATCGCCTACAGAATAACCCATATTGTTGGCAAAGGTCTGGATAAATGTTCCGCAGCCCGAACTGCACGCCTCGTTGAGTTCCATGCGCACCACAGCCCCTTTCTCCACGAAGATAGCCTTCATGTCCTGCCCGCCGATGTCCAGGATAAAACTCACGTCGGGCATGAGTGAGGCAGCCGCTCTTTCGTGCGCCATTGTTTCTATAATGCCGCTGTCGAGACCGAAAGCCGCCTTGATGAGTTCTTCGCCGTAACCTGTAGAGCAGGAGCCTACGATTTCCAGTTCAGCGCCTCGCAATGCTGCTTCCTGCTTCAGGGCGTTCAGTCCATCCGCTACAGCCTTGATAGGATTTCCCAGATTCAGGCGGTAATTGGTAAAGACAATATCTCCCGCAGGCGTCTCCGCATTCACCCTTACCGCAACAATCTTCGTCGTAGTAGACCCCGAGTCAATACCAATCACAACCTGCTGTTTTCCTTTATTCAGCGGTTGGGTTTCGGTAGCGAATTTCGCCTTTGATTTGAGCCATTCCTGGTGCTCTTTCTCATTCTTGAACAGAGGCAGCAGACTGCTGGTCCATTCCGTTTGTATTTCTTTTTTCATCCGGCTTCTGAGAACAGATACTGAGGCTGCAGAATCTGCCGATTTAGCCCGGTAAGCACAGCCCAGAGCCGGAATGAGATTGCTGTTTTCTGATACGATGAAGTCGTTTGGAGAGAGATGGAGATAATCGCAGAAAGCCTTGCGGAGAGCCGGAAGAAAGGTCAGCGGACCGCCGCAGAGCAGGATAGGAGCCTCGAAACTGATGCCGTGAGAAAGCGTTACCACCGTCTGTACGGCGATGGAATGGAAGATGCTGGCTGCAATATCTGCTTCGGGCAGATTGCGCGCCATCAGGTTCTGGATGTCGGTCTTGGCGAACACGCCGCAGCGGGCAGCCATCGGATAAACGTGTTCTGCCTTCATCGCCAACTCGCTCATCTTCAGGTTTTCTACGCCCATCAGCACACTCATCTGGTCGATGAAAGCACCCGTTCCGCCGGCACAGTTGCCGTTCATGCGCAGTTCCATATTTCCGTTTTCCTTGAAGAAGATAACCTTCGCGTCCTCGCCACCAATATCGATGAGCGCCTTCGCCTCAGGATGGGCAGTACGGGCATAGACCGATGCAGCCACCACCTCTTGTACAAACTCCGCCTGGAGCTGTTCGGAAGTAGCCATTCCTACGCTTCCCGTTACGCAGATTCTTGCCTCTGCATCGCCGGTAAGGGCTAAAATCTCATCGAAATATTGCGACACAAGTTCGTTGACACGAGCGTTGTGGCGTTCGTATTTTGAGTAAATTACCCAGTTATCGCTGTCGATAACGGCTATTTTGGCTGTCGTAGAGCCAACGTCTAATCCTATGTAATAAATCTTCTCCATTTCTCTTATCTCAAGTATTTTCTCTTATCTTCTAGTATCTTCTTATCTTCTAGTGGCTTTTCCCAAGTTCCATCTGCTCTCTTCTCATATCCCTGAAAGCGCTCCAGGCTATCGGAACCGCAACGGCAAACGAGCAGCAATCTGCCCACATCTGACACATCTCCACGCCCAGCAGTCTGAAGAAATAGGGGAGGATGAAGATGAGCGGAATGAAGAAAAGTCCGCTTCGTGCCGCCGCTACGATGTTGGCTCTCACCGGTTTACGGATGGTCTGCATCAGCATGTTGGTGAGTACGATGCTGGCTACGAGCGGAAAACTGAGCACCTGCCATCGCAAAGCCACCGAACCTACGGCTACAACCGCTGCATCATCGCGGAAGATGCTGATGATGGAAGTTGAGAAGATGAAGCCGAGAAGGGCACAGACGCTGAGGAAAGCCGTGCCGCATCTGATGCAGAAAAAGAAGGCTTCCTTTACGCGCCCATAGAGTTTGGCGCCGTAGCAGAATCCGCAGAGCGGCTGGAATCCCTGACCCAGACCGATGACCATCGCATAGGTGAAGAAGGAGATGCGGGTAACGATGCTCATGCCCGCAATGGCTGCATCGCCAAACGCACCTGCTGCCACATTAAGCATCAGCGTAGCGATACTTCCCAGTCCCTGTCTTGACAGCGAAGGGGTTCCGCCGAAGATAATCTCCTTGGCAAAGGCGCGGGTAGGGGTGAAATTGCAGAGACGGATGCGGATGTTCTCGCCTTTATGCGTCATCCAGAAGAGCATGGCGCAGCCGAAACACTGGCTGGTGAGGGTGGCTACGGCGGCTCCGGTAATGCCCAGCTGGAAGTAGAGAATGAGCAGAGGAGCCAGAATCAGATTGAGCAGCACACCCGACATGATGCCTTTCATCGCATACATCGTATTGCCCTGAAATCGCATCAGATTATTCAGCGTAAGCGAGGTGGTCATAAAGGGAGCACCCAGCAGGATAATGCCCAGATAGCGCTCTGTATAAGGAAGAATGGTGGGCGTAGAACCCATCAGAAGACAGAGCGGAGTGAGGAAAAGATGACCCAGAATGGCGATGAGAAGACCGGTAAGAAAACTCAGCACAAAGCCCGTTGTTGCCATCTTCTGTGCCTCTTCCGTATGCTTGGCGCCCAACTGTCGCGAAACATAATTGCCCGCTCCGTGACCGAAGAAGAAACCAATCGCCTGAATCACAGCCATTGCTGCAAAGGAAACGCCTACCGCTGCCACACTCTGCGTGTTGATGCTGCCCACGAAATAAGTGTCGGCGAGGTTGTACATGCTCGTCGACAGCATACTGATAATCGTTGGTATGGCCATCGTGAAAATCACATGATGCACAGGGGCATGTGTGAGGAACGTATAGTTGTCTCTTTTCTCTTTCTTCATAACTTTATGATGCTCTTTTGGGGCATTTCATCCTGCAAAGGTACATAAATATCCACAAAGTTGGACAATTATGAACAAACTTTTATAAATTTATAAGAAAAGAGTTGCATTATTCATAAATTTATTGTATTTTTGCACCGCAATTGAATATATATACATAAAACAATATACTAATGAATGATGAGATAAGAATCATACCGATAACGACTAAAAAAGGGCTGAAAACCTTCATTCAGTTTCATTATGATCTCTACAGAGGCCATAAGTTTGCCATTCCTTTTTTGCGTTTCGATGAGATGAATACGCTGGACCCAAAGAAGAATCCTGCCTTCGAATTCTGCGAGGCTCAATACTTCCTGGCGGTTGACAGCGAGGCTCGTATCGTAGGTAGAATTGCTGGCATTATCAACCATCGTGCCAACGAAGAGTGGAACAAGAAGCAGGTTCGCTTCGGCTGGTTTGATTTCGTGGATAATGTAGCGGTTTCCTGTGCCTTGTTGCGCGCGGTAGAAAACTGGGGCAAGAGCAAGGGAATGAACGAATGCGTAGGTCCGCTCGGCTTTACGGATATGGACCGTGAAGGCTTGCTCATCGAGGGCTTCGACCGGAAGTCTACGATGTATATCAATTACAATTATCCTTATTATAAGACGCATCTGGAGAGTTATCCGCTCTATGAGAAGGATAACGACTGGCTGGAGTACCGCATCAGGATTCCGGAAGTGACGCCGGCTAAGTTTGCCAAGACTGCCCAGATGATAGAGAGCCGATATAATCTGCATGTTCATAAGTTCACCCGCCAGGAACTGACCTCGGGAGGAATGGGCAGGAAGGTGTTCGAAATCGTGAACGAGACTTACAAGAATCTCTATGATTTCCAGCAGCTTACGGAGAAGCAGATAGATGAATATGTAAATACTTATATCAAGAAGGCTGACTTGAACCTGGTAACGGGTGTAGTGGATGGCAACGCTGGCAACAAGCTGGTTGCCTTTGGTGTTTCCTTCCCTTCGTTTACCGATGCGCTGCGCGAGATAGGCGATGGCAAGCTTTTCCCTACGGGTTGGCTGAAGGTGCTGAAGGTTCTGAAGTGGCACAAGACGGATACGGTAGATTTGCTCTTGATTGGTGTTCTTCCGGAATATCGCAAGAAGGGAGCCAATGCGCTTATTTTTGCCGATCTGATTGAGCAGTATCGCCGTTATGGCTTTAAATGGGCTGAGGCAATGCCGCAGATGGAGACCAATACCGGTGTTCAGAGCCAGTGGCAGTATCTGGAGAGCGAACAGCATCGCCGTCATCGCTGCTATAAGAAGAAGATTTAAAAGCCTCTGTTTTGTGCCGTTTAGGCGTAAAAAGATAGAAAATGGGCTAAAAAGTTAAAAAAACTAACTCATAGTTTTGTGGTTCTCAACTCATAGCTTTCCGGTTCTCAACTCATAGCTTTCCGGTTGAGAAAATGAAGAATGCATCGCGATAGGATGAAAAATGGCTGTAAAATGGCTGTTTTTTTCCATCGCGATGCATTATTTTTTGCGTCGCGACGCAATATTATTTCCGTCGCGACGCACCAATTCTTCCGTCGCGACGCATTAATTGCCCCCTCGTGAGGCATTATTGAAGCCTCCCGCTGGTCATCATTTAATCCTCTTATCTGTCTTAATATAAGGCACTTCTCCGTCTTAATATAAGACGCTTGCCAAGATAAAAAGATGCGCTCTGGAAAGAGAAAATTAAGATGGGGGTTAACAGGTTAACAGTTAACACCCCAAAAATGTATACTTCCATCCACACACTTATATAAAAATAAGTATATATATATTATTATATAATAAGGTACGCGAGGGGGACCATGCAAAAAACGGCTGTTAACTGTTAACCCTGTTAACCCCCTCGGCTTCTCTGCCCTCTTTTAGGAAATTTAAACAAGAATGCTTGGTGGTTTCACCGAAAAACCTTACTTTTGTAACCTGATTGCAAACAAACGTAAAAACAATAATAACAACATAAAATGAAGAATCTCACATTCCATATCGTAGGACTCACCCATAATGACGTGAAAGGCCATGAGGTAGAGTATGCTAAAGAAGCAGAGGGAAGAACCATCTGCCTCGTGCCCGATGACGCCAACACCTTCGACATGCTGGCGGTGAAAGCTTATGACAAACAGCAGCTTATAGGCTATGTTTCAGCCTTGGAAGGCGAGGACGTACGCGCCCTCATCATCGCCCGCAAGGAGCGGAACCTGCGCACCCGCTGCATAGGCTGCAACAGCAAGAACGAGGGCGATAAGGCTGGATTGCAGCTCATGGTGAGGGCACTCTCTGATGTTTCTGAAGAGGAGATGGAGCAGGCGCGCCGCGAAATATATGATGATAAGATTTATGATGACTGGCAATACTCCGGTCCTGTGCTGCCCATCGAACAGCTTACCCGCTTCAGCGACTGCACCATGATGCTCGAAGGCGTCATCAACAGCATCATCCGTCTCCAGAATACGCTCTCTGAAGGCTCTCTTGATGCAGAAACTGAGGCGATGCTGCGCGAGGAACTTTCTGATTGCCTTTCTGAGGCAAGAGAGCGGCTCAGCAGTTTCCTCGAAATCCAGCGCAGCGATTATTCCCGCGAAATGACGCAGGCCAGAAACCGCATCCTTCATAAACTGGAGCAGATAGACGATGAGGAACTGCAGCGCCTCCGGGCCGTTCTGCTTACCGAGATGGGATTCATCACCAGTTCGGCTTACCGCGAGCGTGCGGCCTATTCTTTCTTCGTAGAAGCCCCGAATGCCATCAAGAAGAAGCAGACGGGCACCTACGATTATAAAGACCAGCTGGACGCCATAGAACAGCAGCTGCACGCCTTCCCCCACAATCTCTACCCAACATTCAAGGCCGACCCTGTAGATTTCCTCCGTCAGGTGTTCTATAAGCGTGTGCCTAGAAAGAAGATGCTCCAGCTGCTCTCGGGCATCGTGCTGATGATTATGAACGGCAGGGTGGACGATGTGAAGCAATGGGGCAAGCACGGCGATGAGGAGTCGATGAAGGCGATGAAGGCGGTGGGTGCCAAGCCTTCAAACGAAGTGAAGAAAGAAAAATTCATGGAACTGGTTGATTTGGTAATTCCGAAGATAGCGGTTTATAAGAAAAAAGGCTGTCCTGAATTGCTGGTGAAAAAGCAATCCGACTGGTTCCCTGTGTTCCGACTCTTAAACGGGTGGGGGCTATTCGATATGGGAGCTCCTACAGCCTTCTGCAAACATCTGGCCCACCTGTATGAAAAACTACCTCCGGAGAATACGGAGCGTGCTCCGCTCTGCAAATGGAAGGATCTTACGCAGGCGAAATCTGCACCTTTCGAATATGCGGCTCTGGAATGGTGGAAACTTGATTCAGGTGAGTTGGGCTCGGTAAGCAAGGAAAGATTCAATCGTTATTGTGATATTGTGAATGCTTTCAAGATGATTATGGGAACAACAGCCAGTTCGGAGAATGTGAACTTGAGGGAAATCTTGCCGAAACTGGTGGATGAGAAAGTGCCAACCTCGAACACCATGAAAGATGACGAGATGATGGCGAGTGATGGTAGCTAGCGGGGTATTAATATACCCCTCTTATACCCTTTGTTTATACTTTTATACCTTTTTATACCCCTCTTTATACCCCTGCTTTTTTAACCCAGAAAAAACTTGCAAACGGCTTTTTTTTTGTTTATCTTTGCACCGCTTTTCAGAATGGAAGGCGGCAGGTTTCTGCAAAAAGAGCCTGTCTTTTACAACTAAAAAAAATATAGATTTATGACACAAAAATCATTAACCTTTGATGAATGCAAGCAGCTCAGCAGCCGTCTCATCGCAATGAACCCTAACCGCAGAGCGAACATGGGACAGATTTCATCCCATCTCCTCGATTACTACACCGAGCTTACCAAGCAGCCTTGGCTCGCACAGCTCGTTGGTCAGATTCGTGACCTCACCGCCCAGCAGAACCAGATGATGCAGCAGGTGGCTGATGCAGTAAATGCTGCGCAGTTTGAGAACGAGGATGCGCTCGCCTTCGCCATCATCAAGAAGCAGGAGGAGATGAAGGCAGGCGAAACCTACCAGCAGCTAGACCGGAAGGTTTCTGACCTCAAGAAGCAGCTGCCTTTCCGCTCACCTCACTACTTCCACTTCCTCGAAGACCATCGCGCCCAGAAATTCATCGACCCGGAGGCCTTCACCTTCCAGACAACCGTAGACATTGATAATCCTGAGGAGGTTGAGCCAGCGGTGAAGAAAGCTCTACTGCTGAACGGAATGTTTGATGAGCCTACAGAGAAGCTCTTCAGAGAGAAAATCTTCTCAGCCGAAGACATCGAACTCTGGAAGGGAAAGGTGCTCCACATCGAGCGCTCAGCCCGCAACAAGGCCCACATCGACATCCGCATCCCGGTAGGAATGACCATCGCTGAGGCTCAGAGTGCCTTCTGCAAACTCATCCGCGCCACCGAAGACCCTAGCTGCGTAACCCCGGAGCGCATCATCTTCATCACCGATGCAGCAAGCCAGATTTATACTGCCGACGACTGGTACAAACGCCTGGATAAGGAAGACGTGGCTGAATACCGTGAGGCTTACCGCAAGAGAGGACTGGATATAGACGGCCGTCCGCTGGATGTAGATTCAGCCCGGTCAGGAGCCTCTCAGAATGCATCTTCTCAGAGTCAGGCATTTCAGAATGCATCTTCTGCTCCAACCGTAGATTTCGAACCCATCGAGAGCGAGGAGGAGAAGGCGAGACGGGCTGCCAATGCCGTGCAGTATGAGCAGACTTACGACGGCGTTCCTTACGGGGAGATTGTGAAGGCGCTGGTAGAGCTGATGGGCGGCGCTCCTGTCCACGGCAACCGCAA
>ENA-UEQL01001009-UEQL01001009.1-human-gut-metagenome-genome-assembly--contig:-NODE-1009-length-20301-cov-6.474634_pt1 | contig 20301 bp, 22 predicted proteins | sample MGYA00242905_ERZ507926 | MGnify/ENA primary metagenome ERZ507926 (study PRJEB26167, sample SAMN06115531) | human gut metagenome | host: Homo sapiens | place: China:Henan | collected 2015-09-09...
ATGCACACGGAGCGCACGCTGCTGCTCGGTGAAGAGGACGCCATGACGCAGAACCTCAAAAGCCTGCACCGTGCGCGCTACAATTACACGGAATTTCTGCGCCGTTTTGGCGTGCATGGCGAGGTCATGCGCCTGTCGGACGAAGAGTTCGACAACAATTACTACACCTACGGCCTTTCGCTGTACGGCAACATACCGCTCATCGAACCGCTCGAATACCAGGACGAGCACCGCATCCGTGATCTCGTGATCGCGATTGACACCTCCGGCAGTGTAGAGGGCGCAGTGGTGCAAAAGTTCGTACAGCACACGCACGATATTCTTGCGCGGCAGGAGAGTTTTTCTGCAAAGGTGAACCTCTATATTCTGCAATGTGATGACAGGATTCAGGACGCTGCATATATTCAGAGCAAGGAGGACTTCGATCAATACCTTGCGCATATGCAGATCAAAGGGCTCGGCGAGACAGATTTTCGTCCGGTGTTCGCTTACGTTGACGAGCTTCTTCTCAAGAATAAACTAAAGGATCTGCGCGGGCTGCTCTACTTTACGGACGGCAAGGGGATCTTCCCCGCGGAGCGGCCGCGATATGACACGGCTTTTATTCTGCACAACGACGGCTTCAGCGACGTTTGGACGCCGGACTGGGCGATGAAGCTCTATCTTTCGGAGGACGAGATTTTAGATGAACGTTTCGGAAAGTGATATTGCCGCACGGCTTGACGGTACGCGTCTGCGCGAGGGCGCTTATGCACAGGATCTCTCTTTGACGGAGATCCGCATTCCGGAGGGCGTTACGGACATCGGCGAGGTCGCTTTCTTTGGATGCTCGAATCTGCGCGAAATACAGTTTCCCGAAAGTCTGCGCTTTATCCGCGAAGAAGCGTTCGGCGAAACGGGGCTTTTGCGCGTCACCGTGCCCGCGCGCACGGAGCTGATCGCAGAAAAGGCGTTTTTCTCGTGTGACTCTCTCGCGAGGATCGACGTGTTCTCACCGGGCTGCACGCTGGAACGCGATGCGTTCGGCAGCTGCCGCAGCCTGTTGGAGGGGTTCGTCGCCAAGGGCTACCCGGACAAATACCGTCAGCCGGAAGAACTGCTGTACACGCTGCTCTGGTGTACCTGTCCCGAACGCCACCGTTCGGAGACAAACGAACACGCCAGACGCTTCATTCGGGAAAACGAAGCGCTCATCATGGAAAAGGTTCTGAAGTTTAACAACGTCGCCGCCATGAACGGGATCTCCAAACTGCACCTGCTGCGTCCCGAAAACATCAACAGCTATGTCGCTGCGGCAAACCTGAATCACCAATCCGAGATCGTGGCGCTTCTGCTTGCGGAAGTCGAAACGCGTGATCCATTTGAGGAGTTTACATTATGAACATTTCTGAAGCAAAAGAGCAGGTGCTCTATACCATGGAAGCGTATTCCGCAAAGGACGAACGCGGCAACTATCTGCTCTCGCCGGAGGAGCAGCGCCCGCTGTTTTTGATGGGCCCTCCGGGGATCGGCAAGACCGCCATTGTCAAACAGGTGGCGGAAGAGCTGGGGCTCGGTCTTGTCTGCTACTCCATCACGCACCATACGCGGCAGTCCGCGCTGGGACTTCCAAAAATCGTACACAAGTCCTTCGGCGAGGACGAGTACGATGTGTCCGAGTACACCATGAGCGAGATCATCTCTTCCGTCTATGACTGCATGGAGCAAAGCGGCTGCCGCGAGGGCATTCTGTTTCTCGATGAGGTCAACTGCGTTTCCGAGACGCTCACGCCCACCATGCTGCAATTCCTGCAATTCAAGACTTTTGGGCGGCATAAAGTCCCCGACGGCTGGATCGTGCTGACGGCAGGCAATCCCGTTTCTTACAACCGCAGTGCACGTGAGTTTGACATTGTCACATGGGATCGATTGAAGCGCATCGATATCGAGCCGGACTTTGCCGCATGGAAGCAGTACGCCTATCAGCGCGAGACGCACGGCTCTATCATGACCTATCTCGAGGCGCGGAAGGAAAACTTCTACAAAATCGAAGAGACCGTAGACGGCAAGCGTTTTGTCACGGCACGCGGCTGGGTCGACCTGTCCAACATCATAAAAATCTATGAGCGAAAGGGACTTCCCGTCGATCAGAAGCTCATTGCACAGTATCTGCAATCGCCGGACATTGCGGAAGATTTCGCCATCTATTACGATCTGTACAACAAGTATAAAGCGGATTACAAACTGGACGAGATCCTGTCCGGGCATACGCCGGAAGAGATCCTCTCGCGGGCAAAGAACGCGCCGTTTGATGAGCGTTTGAGCCTTTTGGGGCTGCTGCTCGACCAAGTGAACCGCGACGCGGCGAACGTCGTTCGCAAAGAGGACGTTGTTTCCGAGCTGCTCCCGCTGCTGCGGAAGGTCAAAGCGGGCGCATCCCTTGCGGACATTACCGCCGAGGAAAACGAACTGTTCCTCCGCTATCGCAAAATGGGCGTCCTTTCCGTCGACAGCCGGAACAAATACGAAGCCGTTCTTGCTTTCCTGAACCGGCATATCACGGCACGTTCCGATTTTCAGGCGCTGAAGGCGGGCTTTGACGCACTCGTTTCCGAGCTGCGTTCCTGCGCGGAAGCGGCGGGTGCGAAGCTTACGAACTTGTTTGACTTTGTGTCCACAGCCTGGGGCGACGGTCAGGAGATCCTCATTCTCGTCACGGAGCTGACCATCGGATACTATGCGTCGCGCTTCCTTTCCCGCTACGGGTGCGAAGCCTACGACCGTCACAGCGAATCCCTGCGGTTCTACGAAAGGAATCTGGAAATTCGGAAAAAAACCGAAGCACTCTGGCAGCATGGCGTCATTGACTAAGCGAAGCCGGCCGTCTCTAAGGCGGCGCGGCTCCATATACGATGATGCTGCGAATATAGAAAGGAGAATCATATGCCAATGAAGTACGATGTCGTGGTCGTGGGCGCCGGAAATTCCGGCCTTACCGCGGCGTGCCGCTGCGCGATGGAAGGAAAGAAGACCCTCTTGATCGAGCAGCACAACTTGCCCGGAGGATGCGCCTCCAGCTTTTGCAGAGGACGTTTCGAGTTTGACCCGAGCGTTCATGAGATCTGTGACTTTGGTCCCGACAACAACAAGGGTGCCGTGCGTCTGCTGCTCGAGCGTCTGGGCGTCAATGTGGACTGGGTCACCATCGAGGATTGCTACCGCTGCATCACGAAGTATTCCGACGGCACGCCCATGGACGTGACCATGCCCTCGGGCCGCGGGCCGTTCATCGATAAGATGGAAGAATACGTTCCCGGCAGCCGCGAGAGCATGAACAAGCTGTTCGATCTCATGGAAGAGATTCAGGCCGCGCTCAACTACATGACCGACGGCACGCCGAACGACTCCAAGTACATGCAGCAGCATTTTCCGAACACGCTGCGCACAGGCGCGTACCCGACAAACAAGGTGTTCCGCGCCCTGAAGCTCCCGCAGAAAGCCATCGATATTCTCTCGACCTACTGGGCGTATCTTGGCGTTGATCTCGACCATGACGCATTCATTCACTATGCGAACATGGTGCATATGTATGTTACGCGCAAGGCCGTCATCCCGCGCCACACCTCACATGAGATCTCCATGGAGTTCATCAACCGTTTCCGCGAACTCGGCGGCGATGTGTGGTACAACTGCCGTGCGGAGAAATTCCTCTTTGACGGCGACAGGATCTCCGGCGTCGTCACCAATATGGGAACGATCGAGTGCGACTATGTGCTGGCCAACATCAACCCCGACATTATCTACGGCAAGATGATGCCGAAAGAGCTCGTTCCGGAGCGTGAGAAAAAGCTCTCCGCCGCCCGCAATGAGGATTACAGCGCGCGCATGTTCGCCTGCTATTTCGGGCTCAACAAACCGCTCGAGGAGATCGGCATCAAGGATTACACCGTGTTCATGCCCGGCACCTCGGACTCCGTTAAGGAAGCCGCTTCGTTCGAACGCATCGATACGAATGAATACTGCATCTTCCTTGGCTACAACATCGCAAACCCCGACTTCTCTCCGAAGGGAACGGGTGTTGTCAGCTTTACGTCCATGTACGGTAAGAAGGACTGGAGCGATCTCGAGATCAAGGATTACAACAAAATGAAGGAAGCGATCGCGAAAAAGTTCATCGAGACCACAAAGGAAAAAATGGGGATCGACATCACGCCCTATATCGAAGAGGTCGAGATCGCGACCCCGTGGACCTTCGCACGCTATCTCGGTACGCCGGAGGGCTGCACCTACGGTCACAAGACGAAGGATTGGGACGCCATGATGAACCGCATGATGATGATCGGCGAAGATTACCCGATCAAGGGGCTCAAGCACATCGGCGCTGCTGCATCCCGCGGCGATGGGTACTCGTCCACCTGGATCATCGGCGATATGCTCGCGGGCATTGCCTGCGGAGAGATGAAGGAAGGAGGCAAGTAATATGGCTCTGAATGTAAAAGTGGGTCTGATCGGACTTCTTGACATGCTCAAGTTCGCAAATCTCGGCAAGGTGCGCCAGCAGGCGATCGATGCCGCGCCCGCAAAGGAGATCAAAGCAGACTACCCCATCAACAACAAAGCAAAGCTCCTGCATCCCGACTATCAGAAGCTCGTGATCGACGAGATTATCGACCATGCGGATGCAGACGCAAGAACCTATGTGTTCCGCAAGGCGGATGGAAGCCTGCCGGCCTATTTCCGCGCCGGACAGTATCTCTCTCTGAAGCTGCAATTCGGCGAGAGCTTTGTGACCCGTCCGTACTCCATTTCTTCCTCGCCCAAGTGGGCCCTCGAAGGAAAGGTCGCCATCACGGTCAAGAAGAACCCCGGCGGCTTTGCTGCGGACAAAATGCTCGACACCTTCCAGGTCGGCGACGAGATCATCGCATCCGCGGGCGAGGGGCACTTCTATTATGACGAGCTGCGCGACTGCAAGAACGTTGTGGCGCTTGCGGGCGGCTCCGGCATCACCCCCTTCCTCTCCATGGCTTATGCGATCCGCGACGGCATCGAGGACTTCAATCTGACCATTCTTTTCGGCAGCCGGACCGAAAACGCGATCCTCTTCAAGAAAGAGTTTGACGAGATCACCGCCGCCTGTCCGAAGGTGAAGGTCGTACACGTTCTCTCGGATGAAGAAAAAGACGGCTACGAGCACGGCTTCATTACCGCAGAGCTCATCAAGAAGTATGCCGATGCGCCGTACAGCGTCTTCATCTGCGGCCCCGAGGCGATGTATCGCTTTGTTGCGGGCGAGGTCGAAAAGCTCGGCCTTGACAGAAAACATGTGCGCCGCGAGCTGCTCGGCGTGACGAAAAAAGTCTGGGAGCTGCCCGGATATCCGGTCGAGAAAAAGGATCAGGTCTTCCAGATCACCGTCAAGCAGGGTGCAAACGAGACCGTCGTTGCAGCGAGTGCCAACGAACCGATTCTTGTTGCGCTCGAGCGCGCTGGTCTGAAGGCGCCTTCGCGCTGCCGCAGCGGCGAGTGCGGTTGGTGCCGTTCGCATCTCGTTTCCGGTGAAGTGTTCATTCCGGAGGAAACCGACGGACGGCGTTGGGCGGACAAGAAGTACAACGAGATCCACCCCTGCGCTTCCTTTGCGCTCGGCGATCTTGTTCTGGAGGTTCCCGGCGAATACTATTGATGCATTGACGCAGCGCTAAACGTGCAAGCCCCGCCGTCTCAGGACGGCGGGGCTGTTTGCTTTCAGTAATTCTCGTAGGGAGTTCTCTATCGCCCGTTCTCTTCGGTCGCGGTACAGGCTTGCCGCTGCGGCCGCAGCCTCACGTTCGATCCGGCTTCTCTTCCGCTTGGGTATGGTTCCATTTCCAGAGATACCACGCATATCCGAGCGTCACGACGGAGATGACCGCCGCGGTGACGACCTTCTTTCCCATCATTTCCCCCGATCCGTTTGCAAAAGCGGACAGCGCATTAAATGCGCCATGGAATATGCAGCACGGCAGAATGTGCCCCGTTTTTACCACAAATACCGACAGCATCATGCCGATGGAGAACGCATAAATGAGCTGCAACGCCGTATCAAGTACTGCCGCGCCGTTCAGCAGATTCACGATATGGCCCAATCCGAACGTCAAGCTGGAGATGAGGATCGCAAGGGTCGTTGAACTCTCACGCAGCATCTGCAAAAGGTACCCGCGGAACAGGATCTCCTCGATAAAACCGATACAGAGCATTGTCAAAACGTAAAGAACCGTCTCGGCCGCAGACATCCGAAGCCCAAACCCGTTCCATAGATTCGCTGTGATAAGCGCCAACATCGGCAGCAAATACAACGTTTTCCGCCAAAGCAGCGGCGCGGCCGGGCGGAAACCATACTTCTCAAAAGAGTTTTCCTTCCGCATCCCCAGCAACAGAAGTCCGAGGATGCACCCCGCGGGAATCAGCCGCCAGCCTCGGTCCGCGTTCTCCCCGCCACGTTTTCATATACGCTCATGATCGCAACATATCCGAGGATCTGCAGCGGCACGGCGCGCCACGGCTTTTGCCGTTTTGCTGTTTCCATCTCTGTACCTCTTTTCTTGTTCTCTCTATCTGTCCGCATTGTGCGTGTCGGTTTCACTGCCTATCCTTGACCGACTGCTCGGGCGCTTCGCCGTTAAGTGCGATTTCCCTTTTCATCGCTGCGTTTTTATAGCTGATGAGAATGTGGCACGGCGCAAACAGGAGCGCCGCAGCGATCAGCGGGAAGTAGCAGCGCAGGATCCCGCTCTCTAAAAACAATACGGAGGGCAGAATCGACAGCGCCAGCGCTTTTCTCACAGAATCCTCCCGCCAGAACACGACCCACCCGGCGCAATACAGGAGCACCAGCGCCGCGCCAAGCCAAAGATACACTTGCGTCGCGCCCGTAAACCAGTCGTCGCGGCAAAGCGTCTCCGGCTGGATCACCATCAGGAAAAAGCAGCCGAATCGTCCGATCTGCTCCAAGACTTCGACCGTCCTGTTCCGAAACAGGTTTTCAAAACCGTCCCTGTGCGTCATTGCAAACGCAATGTTCGGGATCATGATAGCGGCAACAAATTCCAGTCCATACCAGTTGATCCATGTCATTCTCTTTCTTTTCTCACTTTCGGCTCTCTTTCGGGTTCTTTGGGCTCTGGCAAATTACGCCGCACCAATCCCGTCTCTGCCCCCGTGGTATCGATCGCGGCTTTACGCGCCTGTGCGCACAGGAGCTTCGTCGGCAAAGAGTAGAGTTTGCCGTCCTTTTCAAAGTGTGTTGCGCATTGCCGGAATCGGAACGGAACTCCCGCCGCAAGGCATTGCTCCCGCACGTCCAGCACCCATGCATACCGCAGCAGCCTTCCGCTGCGATCCGACTCGCCGCCCACGGCCACAAGTTCCACGCCTTCAAGATACGGCGCGAGCTGTATTGGAGCGATCATCGGTTGACAAATGATATATTTGTGCTGGATCGGAAGCTCGCGAAACACAGGCAGCCGTTCATCTGCCGCGCGCTGGTTTTCAACGGTACAGCCCACGGTTACATTTTTATACCCTTCGCCCCAATCCGCCGGTACGCAGTCCATGAATCGTACGATCCGCTTTGTCAGGAACAAAAAATGCAGATCGGCGCGTTCCCGTATCATCCTCCAGCAGTCTTCTCTCCATGCATCCGCGTCCTCCAGAAGAAAATCCGAGCGAAAGCACAAATACACCGGCCCGCCGGGACGCATCTGATATTCTCCGTTTTTGTTCTTCCGAATGGGCGCGTCGAACTGCGTCGTTTTTACGATCGTTTCCGTGTCGACGCCGCGCCGTGCATCGCCTTTATGAATATAACAGTACCGGCAGCCGTCGCTGTACCTGCGGCAGCCGCGCCATGGATCCCAAGCAGACATCTTCCCGTCCCCCAGCCCATTCTTCATCGGCTCCTGTGCGTATTGCAAGCAGGTTTTCGGCTCGCGTTCAGTCCGCGCCTTTCTCTGCATGCTTTGACATGGTGTCCGACGCTTTGACCAGGTGCAGCATGGCGGAAAATTCCGTGCTGAGCATCCGCTCGACCTGCGCTTCACTGAACTGACACACCCGCGTGGCATGCAGTGTACCAATGCCGAATGTATAGATCCAGACCGGCTCAAACACCGCGTGCGCCTGCTCCCGGCTGAGGCCGTATTCGCTGCATAGATTCGCAATGCACTTTTCCGCGGTCGCCCCGAGCGTACCAAGCACATCCTCAAAATCCGACGCCTGCCTGTCTTCCTGCATGAACAGCAGTTGGTAAAGCTTCGGTTCTCTTGCGCCAAACAGCACCATCTGCATTCCCGTTCGTTTGAACGTCGGCGCATACCCCGTCACCCGCTCCGCGTAGGACTCAAAGCGCCGCATCGCCGCCTTCCGCACCTCGAGAAACAGCTCCTCCATATTCCTGAACAACGTGAAGATCGGTCTCGCGGAACACCCAAGCTGCTCCCCCAATCCGCGCGTGGTCAACGCCTCGACCCCGCGTTCGCTGACAAGCTCCAACGCGGCGGCTATCATCTCTTCTCGGCTGAATTTCGGTTTTGGCGGCATTTGAATCCTCCCGTATTTGTTTTGCATCACACGATTTACAACATTTGTTTTTACATTATGTGCCCGTCCAATGTATTTGTCAACATTGTTTTCTCGCCATGCGGGCATTTTGCGTATACGACACGAAAAAATTACAGAATGGATTGACAGCCGCCATGGATTTTGCTATACTTCATAAGGTGCTTTATGGAGAGATGTCCGAGAGGTTTATGGAGCCGGTCTTGAAAACCGGTGATGCTGCGAGGCACCGGGGGTTCGAATCCCTCTCTCTCCGCCAGCGATGAATATTGGAGAAGTACCCAAGTGGCTATAAGGGGCTCCCCTGCTAAGGGAGTAGACTGGGTGTACCGGTGCGTGGGTTCAAATCCCACCTTCTCCGCCATCAGTCCACCGTAATTTTGATAGAATTACGGTGGGCTTTTTCTATACCCGAAAACCGCTTGGAATCAGGCTTTTCGGCTGTTCAGGCATATAAGAAACCCCGTCACAGAGCATTTCTGCGGCGGGGTTTCGTGCGTTTTATGTGGATTGAGGCTTCATGTACCGTCATAATCGTTAAACGGCTGAGGTAATCGTTAAATCACAGAGGCATTCGTTAAATTGCAGGGATAATCGTTGAACTAGAAGGGAATTAAAAAATCAAAACACTCACAACCTCTGAACCGCCCCAGATTATTCAGACAGCACAAAGAAGCCCCCTGTGCAGGGAAATAGAGTATTAAGCAAGATACTGGCGCCTCAATTCCAGAGGCGTCAGTTTTGTTTTTGACTGAATGCGCTGGTTATTGTAAAAGAAGATGTAGTCATCAATCAGCTTCTTTGCTTCGGCAAGCGTGGCGCTTCTCGTCTTGCAGCAGCAGGTTCATCTTAAACTGACCGTCGCGTGCACCCTCAGCGATACACTCCGCCTTAAACTTCTCAAACGACTGCTCTACCAAACGGTGCGTAATCGGGTCTTTCACGCGGAACGACGCACGCTTGGCGGCATACTCTATGTTGATGTCTTTCAGCACTTTATCTACCACCTTGGTAAACTCCTCGGCCTGCTCTTGCGTAGTCTGTTGGTCTGCAAACTCGTAGTAGAAATGATAAGCCGACAACTCCATATCAGCAAAGCCGACGAAGAACTTGGTCTGCATGCCCGTCTGTTTCTCAGCCTCGTGTACCGCCTCGATAAACTGGCGTTCGTGCAGTTTCTCGCCCGTCATCGTTACGATACCATTCACCTTCTGAATCATGTGGACGGTCGGCGTGTTGCAGAACGAATCACCCACCTCTACAAGGTCGTTCATGTTGTAGCGATAAAGCCCGGCGAAAGTGGTAACATACGGGCAGTAGCGTTTGCCTTTCTGCAGTTCCCATAGTTGGAGGAAATGCTTGTTTTCGCTCTCCAATTCGTCTTCTGCCACAAACTCATAGTAGTGGAAATGGGGGAATAGGACGGTATTGAGCGTGTCGTCCAACACCAAACCAAAGCGGCACTCCGATGCGAAATAGCCGAACTCCTGATGGAGCATACCCTGAGGGAACGAGTCCTTGAATTTATCTACATACACCTTGGTGTTTCCGCACTTCCAAGTGTTGAGAATCTGCAGGTTAGGCCAGTAGTGCTTGGGCAACACGGTGCCGTATCGGGCCTTGAGCGCACGCAGTTCGTTGGCGCGGTCGGGGTTGGGCTTCAAGTAGGGCTGAATACTGTCGCGTATCCATTGCGGGATATTCAGTTCGGCTTTCAGCGTACCGTGCTCGATGTCGTTGCAGTAGTCCTCAAAGTACTCATTCACATTGTTCTGCATCTCAACGATAGTCGATGGGTTGGCGGTAACGATAAGCGTTACATTGCGCTCAATACCCATACGCATGATAGCGTAGTAGCGAGCGGTGTAGTCCTCGATAGAGAACACCGATGCGGGGGATGCGTATAATTTCTTGACGAAATTAGGGCAGTCGCGTTGCGTAACGCCGCTCACCGAACCATACATTGTGCCGTCGGGTGCTTCGCCTTCTTTCACCTTGCCTACTATCGACACAATCTTACCCGTAAACACCTTCGGACGGTTCTTGATGAAGTTGAAGAGCCATACCTTGGTCATCTTACCGTAGATATTGTTCAGATACTCTTTGGTGATAGGTACCCACTTCGGCTCTTTGGTCGTACCCGAGGTGGTGGCGTACATAATCGGTTTGCCTGGGAAGAGGATGTTTGCCTCGCCGTGTTTGTGTTTCTCCACATACGGACGAAGGTCCTCATAATCATTCAGTTGCACATACTTATGATAGCGTGCGTAGAGTTCGGTATCGTTGGGGGCTTCGAGTATCTCAGCAAAGTGATGCTCCTTACCGTACTCGGTATCACGCGCATAAGTAAGGATGGCACGAAGCGTTTTTTCTTGCGACTTGCGCGGGTTCTTGCTCACTTTTTTCAGCGACAAGTATTGTATCCCACCTGCACAACCAAGCAGGAAATTGGGAACAAAAGGACATGAATTTGATTCCATTGGAGTGTAATTTTTAATTATCCGATACGGAATCGTACAATAAGCGCGCCATAGCCTTTTCGGCTGCGTGTTTTGGATTGCTGCTTGCGAAAAATAAGACTTGATTTGCCGTTACCAGACAGGTAGGACAATATGAAAGAGCGGTACGAGGATAGCTGTAGCAATACCCATCAGCGCAATACACAGACCGCTGACAGCCCCTTCTAATGCTCCCAACTCGATGGCGCGTGCCGTTCCTAATCCGTGGGCGGCACACCCCATGGCAAGCCCTTTGGCAACTGGGTTGGTGATATGGCAGAGCCGCAGCACGAACGGACCGATAAGCGAACCCAAGAAACCCGTGATGATCACCGACACCGCCGATAGCGACTCATTGCCGCCAAGCGAGCGGGTGATGTCCATTGCAATAGGGGTAGTAACCGACTTAGCCTCCAAAGAGCGCACCCACATCCCATCCAAATGGAGCATTCTGCACGATACATAAACGCTTGCTATACCTACCAGCGCACCCACCAATACTGCCACCGTGATAGGCAAAGCATTGCGGCGTATCGTATCTATCTCCTCATAGAGCGACAGCGCTAAGGCTACCACACTCGGCCCGAGCAGGAAGGTAATCGCCTGATTGGCTTGCGAATAGGTATCGTAGGGGATGTCGAGAATACAAAGCGTGGCTACCAGCACGGGTATGCATATCAAGAATGGATGAAGCAGTGTCCACCCCGACTTGCGCTGCAAGAAGAGTCCGAGCAAATACGCACCAAAAGTGAGCATCAGCAGCGACGGAACAGAGCAGACTACATCACGCATGAGCCGCTCCTTTCTTGCTTAGCCGTTGTGCCAAATGCGCCATCCCTTGCATAGTAATCCCGCTGCTAACCATGATAGCGAGCGTAGAGAGAATGAGAATACCGAGCCAACCTGCAAGGTTCAGACGGATAATCTGCCATTGCTCCATAATACCCACCATAGCGGGTACAAAGAAAAACGACATATTGCTTGTCAGAGCAGTGGCGGCAACGCGTATCTGATGCGGGTGTATCCACTTAAGACACAGGCAGATAAAGAGCAAAAGCATACCTATCACGCTCCCGGGGATGATACCCCCTATTGCCCACGAAACGATATTCCCCACTACGAGGAATAGCAAAATAATAAAGAAACCAAACACAATCTTTTATACCTTAAAAACAGACTTTCTTCTGTCTTGGAAGATAGGCTTTCTTCGAAGCATATTCTCCGTTGGAAAACACTATTCTTCCGTTTGAGACCGCAAAATTACAACAAATAGTTGGTTGCACAAAATAAAAGTTCTATTTGCCAACCCTACCTGTCAGAGTGGGTATTTTTCCCTATAACAAACGGAGAGGATAGCACATCTATTGCGTAGTAGCGCACCCGAAAATCCCCATATTGGTCGTGTATCTCCACTATGCCAAAGTCCTCACGCAAAACGCAACAGGCTTCCACATCAATCGGTAAAGTTTATTAGATATGTGATTTTCCTATATAATAACTTGTTCCTTGGCTTTCGCTTGTGGCAACGGAAGAGCCATATTTGTCTATTGATGTTGCTTGCGAAGAAGGTCGTTGACTGTTTTTACGGGATTGAAAGTAGAGACAGGGACCTCCACAAAGATAGTGTTCCAATGCGCCATTGCACCATTCCACAGGCCCGGCAATTCGAGTGCCAACAGTTCCTTACCATCTTTCGACTTGTGTGAGATAAAGCCGGTGTTGGGGTCAACATAGTCGGGCAGGTTGAAATTCTTTCCTTGATAATCACGGATAGCGCAAACCAAGTCAACGGGGTTGAAGTGGGTAGATTGTGCCATCAATGCAGGGTCGCTGATTTGCGATGACTCCAATATCTGATAGGTAAGATTGCCGGCATTATCCCGCACGATAAACGGACCACCTCCGGGTTCTCCCGTATTCTTTACCACACCACAGACGCGTATAGGGCGATTGAGCATTGCTCGTTCCTCGGGGGATAAAGTAGGGTCTTGCAGACGGCTGAAAATACGCTGTTGCTCCGTAACCAATACACCTGCGAGTATCTGTTTCCAACGGACGGTATCTTTTTTCAATCTATCGGGCACGACATTGTCGATATTCTTGATAAAGACGATGTCGGCTTCCTGTTGGTTGAGGTTATGAATGAGGGCACCGTGTCCTCCCGGGCGAAAGAGCAGTTTGCCTTGATTATCACGGAAAGGCGTGCCGTCAGGATTGGCAGCCAGTGTATCGGTGGCGGGCAACTGCTCAGAGAAAGAGATATCGAACCGCACACCATACTTATTTTGATAGGCTAACAGATGGTCAGCAATATGCTGCCGAAAGAGGGGCAGATGGTTGTGAGAAACAGTAAAATGGAGTGCAGCCACGCCCTTGCTTTGAGCATAGAGAGCCGCCTCTACCAGATGTTCGAGAGCAGGTGTTCGGGGTTCATCGCGGTATTTATGAAACAAGAGCAACCCCTTGGGCAGTTCACCATAGTGCATATCATATAGCAGATGGTGTACAGCATCTTGTCCACTTAGTCCGGACAGTTGTTGCCCGAAAGCAAAATGGCCGATATTAGCAAGAAACTCCCGAATAAAATCGGTTTCGATACCATCCTCAAGATACTGAAACAGATTCTTAAACATTCGGCTTGCTGCCCCACTGGCAGGTACGAACTTCAGCACTTGATGTCCTTCGTCGAGGTACTGCTGCCAAGCCAAAATATATTCTTCTTGCTGCACTTTGGTGGGTACAAGAATACCCTGTTTGCGAGAAGCGGGAGCGACAATATCGAGCGGCGGGAAGCCTGTTTGGAAAGCGTGCATCTGTTGTTCTGCCTGCTCAAGAGGGACGCCGTGTTGCTCGAGTTGCTCGATGTCGGCGGATGAAAAGAGTGTGTCCATATATGGATAGAAATTAGTTAGTAGGCTGCAAAGTTACACAAAAGTTTGTATATGTGCAAAAAAAATCGTAACTTTGTGCGCAGTTTTGTGCGCATGCACGATACGGAATACACAATAGTCCCCTATCCTTCTCACCTCGCAGAACGGAGTATTTAGGAGACAAAAATCAACAAAAGACAACGGAAGGTATGAAGAATATCGCATTTATCATCAATCCCATATCGGGTACGCAGAATAATAAGAAGAAATTGCCGAAGCAGATACTGCAACTATTGGATAGCAAGCAATGGTTGCCCAATATCGTATTCACCGAGCGTGCGGGACATGCTACCGAGTTGGCGAGCCAGTTTGCAAAGATGGGTTTTGAGGCAGTAGTGGCAGTGGGAGGTGACGGCACGGTGAATGAAGTGGCACGCGGATTGCGCGATACCCAAACGGCGATGGGCATTCTGCCTATGGGAAGCGGAAACGGATTTGCACGCCACATCGGCGTTCCCGTTCAGACAGCGCGTGCAATCGAGTTGCTCAACCACTCGGAGGCTATCTATGCCGACTACGGATTGGCAAACGGCAAACTATTTGTCAGCACCTGCGGCACGGGGTTTGACGCACTGATTGCAGACCAGTTTGCGGGGAGTACGAAACGGGGTTTCCGCACATACTTTGAGAATATCGTAAAGGATGTGCTTACCTACAAGGCGCAGACCTATCATTTGGTAGGCGAAGGAATTGATGTAACGCACAAGGCGTTTCTGATTACCTTTGCCAATGCAAGCCAATGGGGTTACGAGGCATATATTGCCCCAAAAGCCAGCATACAAGACGGCTTGATGGATATATGTATCATGAGCAACAATGCGCTATTGGGTGCGCCCGGATTGGCACTGCGACTATTTACCAAGAGTATTGACAACAGCCTATTTATGGATACGATTCGCACTCGCGAGATAACGCTTGAGCGCGAAGAAGCCGCTCCTTTCCACATCGACGGAGACCCTGTAGATATGCCCAAAGACATCCATATCGAGATTATACCCGACGGCTTGAAAGTGCTGGTAGAAAAGCGGTTCTAAAAAGGGAAAGAACAATAAAAAAGCACATTTATGACGATACGATTTATCAATAAGAGCAACAATCCGTTGCCAAGGTATGAGAGCCGAGAGGCGGCAGGAATGGACATCCGCTGCTATCTGACAGAACCTGTAACCTTGCAACCTCTGGAGCGCAAGTTGCTCCCCACAGGTCTGTTTATGGAGTTGCCCGCAGGCTACGAAGCACAGATACGCCCTCGCAGCGGGTTGGCACTGAAACGCGGACTGACCGTACTGAACAGTCCGGGCACTATCGACGCCGACTATCGCGGAGAGATATGTGTGATACTGGTCAACCTCTCCGAGGAGCCTTTCATCGTCAATGACGGAGAGCGTATAGCCCAGATGGTCATCGCCCGGCACGAACAGGCCGAGTGGGAGCAGGTGGATGTGCTCGACGAGACAGAACGTGGCGCCGGTGGTTTTGGCCATAGTGGCGTGAAGTAAAGGTGTTCATGATGAGAAAGGATAATCCATTGCTGTTGCGCTTGAGGCCCGTTGTGTGGGTGCTTGCGGTGGTCTTCGGCCTCGTGGGCAGTACGCTCCAGGCGCAGCGGTCACCCCGCTTCGACTACTTCTACATGGAGGCAGCCAAGAGTTTCCGCAATGATGAAATGGGCGCAGCACTCGAGCTTTTCAGTCACTGCATGGAGATTGACTCCACAGCGGCAGAGGCTCTTTTCTCCATGTCGGTGTTTTATCTCTATGCCCTTGACGAGGACAGTGTGGGCGTGAAGATGCTTGAGGAGGCTTGCCGCAGAGACTCTGCCAACACCACCTACCTCAGTGCGCTGGCCAAGTATTATGTCCAGAATCGTGATACCGAGAAGGTGGCAGTGGTGCTGGAGCGGCTTGCCAGGTTGCGCAAGAACAATACCGATGTGCTCGGAGAGCTGGTGACTGTGTATCGTACCAATGGTCAGAACGAGTTGGCACTGGCCACTCTGGACCGCATGGAGCTTATTGAGGGCATCTCCCAGAATATCTCCATCGAGAAGTCAGACGTGTATGAGGATATGGGGAAGCCCGACAGCGCACGTGCCGAACTGGAGCGCCTCTGTGCTGCCTACCCGCGTGAGGTGAGCTACAAGATGGTGCTCGCTGCCAAGTTTGTGGATGAGAAACGGGCCGATGATGCACGTCGCATACTGGAGGAAGTACAGCGCGATGAGCCTCACTATGGGGGGCTGCCGTCGGGCTGGCTCTATTACTACCAGCATCTCGACTGGCCCCGATACCTGCAGGTGCGTGATTCCATCCTCTTCGACAAGGACACCGATGACGAAACCAAGTGCATGCTGCTCGAGGTCTATAATGCAGAGGCTGCCAACGACTCCACCCGTGTGCCCATGCTCATGGCGGCTTATGATACGCTCACCTCTCGTCCCGACTGCTCTACAGACATCCTCATGTCCGAGGCCAAATGGCTGGCGCGCAAGAGCGAGGATGCCCCTCGGATGGCAGCAGTACTGCAACAGGTGCTGGACAAGGAGCCTGGCAACGCTCTGGCCATGCGTACTTTGCTCTTCTTTTACCTGAAGGTGCAGGATGACGATGGAATAGAGGATATTGCGCGACGGGGTGTGAACTTCTGCCAGGGCGATCTCATCTACCCTTACTTCCTGGCAAGTGTGCTCCTGAGGCAGGACAAAGAGGCCGAGGTGATACCTATCCTGGAGCAGGGGTTGGCGGTTCGCAATGAGAGCAGCAATCCTGAGATGGTCTCCGATGCCTTTGCTCTGCTGGGCGACATGTATCATTCGTTGGGCAGGCTGACCGACTCCTTTGCCGCCTACGACTCGTCTCTGGTATATAAGAGCGACAATATCTCCTGCCTCAACAACTATGCCTATTTCCTCTCGCTTACCAATGAACGGCTCGATGAGGCCGAGGATATGAGCTACCGCACGGTGGTGCTCGAGCCCCGCAACGCCATTTATCTGGACACCTATGCGTGGATTCTCTTCCAGAAAGGCAAATATACCGAAGCCCGCGTGTATATCAACCGGGCTGCCGACCCGTCTCTCCCCGACGAGAAGATACTGGAGAACGAGGGCGTCAACGGCAATATACTGGAGCATGCAGGCGACATACATGCCTGTTGCGGCGATATGGAACTGGCCATGAGGTTCTGGAAACTGGCAGCCGGACTGGATGACGGAACGTGCACCAAGCGCATCAATCAGAAAATCAAGAAACGTAAGTACTTGAAGTAATATGAAAGCAAACATACACACATTGCTCGGCCGCATGGCATGGATAGCCCTTCTGGGCTCTCTGCTCATGGTCTCCTCGTGTAAGCATCGCGGTGGAACGGCTGCCGGAGGTTCTTCGGTGGCTGGTGGAGCGCACTCTGCCGGTCTGGCCGCCAAGGCTGTGGATATCATCAATGCCAACCGCCAGACAGAGACAACCCTCACTGCCAAGGCAAGCATCAAGCTGCAGGCAGGGGAGAAGAGTGCAGGCGTGAGCGGCACACTGCGCATGAAGCGCGATGATGTGATACAGCTCTCGCTGGCTTTTCTGGGTCTGATGGAGGTGGGACGGTTGGAGATAACGCCCGACTACTTCCTCCTCATCGACCGCATGAACCATCAGTATGTGCGTGTAGCCTATTCCCAGGTGCCTTTCTTCCAGCAGTCGGGCATCGACTTCCACACCTTCCAGTCGCTCTTCTGGGGCGAACTCTTCCTGCCGGGCGATGCAGGAAAGGCTCCCCAGAGCCAGAGCTACGAGCAGGAGATAGCGGGTGATACGCTCAGTCTCACCAGTGAAGTGCGCCGTCAGGCTGCCCTTCATTTCGTGGCCAGTCTGTCGCGGGCACTGCTTCTGCAGACCAGCGTGGTGGCTCGGGACAGCCATGCCGACCCGCTCATGTCGTGGGATTACTCCAATTACAAGTCTTTCTGCGGCAAGCAGTTCCCCACCGGCATGCTCATGAAGCTGTCGGCGGGTACGCTCAAGGCACAGGTGACGCTCAGTCTGAGCAACCTCAAGAACAATTCCGACTGGCAGACCCGCACCGAAGTCAATACCAAGAAATACAAGCAGGTGTCTATAGAGAGCATCATCAGGAGGCTTGCCAGCTTGTCGATGTAACATTAGCATAGGATTACTGACCGATATGATGAGGCGTGCATTTCTCTTTCTCATGATTCTCAGCCTGTCTGCAGGCTTCTGTCAGGCGCAGAACAGCCGCAAGGTGAAGGCTCTGCAGCGCCAGAAGACCGAACTGCAGAAGACGCTCAAGAAGTCTCAGGACGAACTCAACCGTACCCGCAAGCAGGTGCAGAGCGGCGAGAAGACCATCTGCTATCTGGATGTACAGCTCGACAAGAGGCTGGAGCATATCCATGGGCTGGAGACTGAACTGGACGGGCTGGAGCGCAAACTCCTGCGCCTGCAGCGCGATATCACGCAGATAGAGGCTGAATTGCGTGCCAAGCAGGCCAAGCTCAAGCAGGCAGTCAGATATGCACGCACCCAGCGCAGGCAGGTCAGTCCGCTCCTCTTTGTGCTCTCTGCGCCCACCATCACACAGATGTACCGGCGTGCCAGATATGCCAAGGAGTTTGTTCATTACGAGGAGAACCTGGGACAGCAGGTGCTTCAGAAGCAGACGGCATTGCTTGAAACGCAGAACCGCGTGCTGGAGGCAAAGGCGCGTCAGAATGATGTCTTGCGCGAGTTGATGCAGCAGCGCAAGGAACTCAACCAGCAGCAGATAGCACAGAAGAAGCAAGTGAAGAACCTGCGACAGCAGGAGAAGAAGCTCAAGGGCAAGGTGAGCGACCAGCAGAAGAAGCTCAACGCCCTCGACAAGGAGATTGACCGCCAGATAGCCTATGAGATAGAGCAGGCTCGCAAGCGTGCCGAGGAGGCTGCTCGCAAGCGTGCAGCTGCCGAGGCAGCCCGTCGTGCACAAAAGGAGAAGGCTGCTGCTGCGGGCAAGGGCAGCAAGGGCAAGAGTAAATCACGCCAGCCTGTAGAGACTCCCAAGCCTGCTCCTGCACCCAAGAGTGGCAGTTGGCTCACGCCCGAGGAAGTACAGCTCAACGGCAACTTCGTGCAGAACAAGGGCCGCCTGCCTGTTCCCATCACCGGCCAATACATGATAGGCAACCGCTTTGGCAAGTATAACGTGCCAGGCTTGCGTAATGTGCAGCTCGACAACAAGGGTACCAACTACGTGGGCAAGCCGGGAGCACGCGCCCGCTCCATCTTTGACGGCGTGGTGTCGGCTGTCTTCCAGTTTGGTGGCAACAAGAATGTGCTTGTTCGTCACGGCAGTTACATCAGCGTCTATTGCAACCTCTCTTCGGTCATCGTGGCTAAGGGACAGAAGGTGAGAGCACGTGATATCCTGGGCACAGTGAAGGAAGACGGCGAGGGCAACTGCGTTCTCCACTTCCAGCTGCGCAAGGAAACAGCCAAGTTGAACCCCGAGGTTTGGATAGGCAGGTAACTCGTTACCGCCTTCCAATCCCCTTGCCGGCACCCCTTTCCGCAGCCCCTTCCCTCTTTTAACTGAGTTTCCTTTCTCTTTTGGTACGATTCTGCCCTTTCTTCCTGTACATTTGTATTCCGCCTTTTATATATATAGGATGCCTCTTGAGCTTGTTCGGAAATCATATTTAGAACACTTTTGGGGCAGTTCCGGTATGTTGCGAAAGCTGTTTTGGGGCATTCTGAAGCCCGATTTCGTACGTATGTAACACACTTTAGCCTGTATGGGACATCGATTTTTGTGTGTTCGGAGTAAAAAAATGTATCGACGAATTGCCTTCGCGATATTCCTGTAACACCTTTATAGTGTGGTTGTTGTGGTTTGCTATGGGAATTGTTAATGGTTTTTGAGGTTTTTGGTTTGCATATGTTAACACATAAAACCCTTGTTGTATTACAACAAAGCTGTACTTTTGCACCCCGAAAATCAGAGGCGAGTGCTTTTCGAGCCTGTTTTCGGGCTCCTTTGCAGCTTCTACCAGCATGGTATATGCATAATATGTTCGAATTTTCACACGCGGGCGCGCTTTATGCTCAGTCCAGACGAAGTATTTGAAATTTTATACAAAATAGTATTTATTATGTTGTTTAGAACATTCTGTAAGAAAGCTCTCTTCATTGCTGCCATGGTTTTGGCAGTGCCTGCAGCCGCTGGCACATTGGGGGAGACTGTCCGAAAACTATAGCCACGTAGGTTAGATTCGTTACCAGTCGTGTGATTTTGTTTGTTTTGTTATA
>ENA-UEQL01001012-UEQL01001012.1-human-gut-metagenome-genome-assembly--contig:-NODE-1012-length-20277-cov-5.242525_pt1 | contig 20277 bp, 14 predicted proteins | sample MGYA00242905_ERZ507926 | MGnify/ENA primary metagenome ERZ507926 (study PRJEB26167, sample SAMN06115531) | human gut metagenome | host: Homo sapiens | place: China:Henan | collected 2015-09-09...
GAACGGGGAAAGCCAGTTCCGCAATTTCGTCCTTTCATATCAAGAATAGCACATTAACGTTAATAATCAATTTAAAACGGAATTCCATAATATTTAGCCAACACGGCCACCCCCGAAGTACCGATTTTATTTGCCGTGTCTCCATTGGCTGCCACCCGGTCACACCCAACCAGCACGGCCTGTACCCATCCCTGTTTCATCACCGAAGAGGCCATATTATCACATATCAAAGTCACATCCACTCCTGCTTTCTGCAATTCGAAGGCCGTCAACCTCGCTCCTTGCAATAACGGGCGGGTTTCATCGGCAAAAACCGAAAAACCGAATCCTTGTTCCTGTCCCAAATAAATCGGAGCCAAAGCCGTACCGTACTCCGAAACCGCCAGATGCCCCGCATTACAATGCGTGAGCAAGCCCATTCCCGGTTTCAGCAGCGACAATCCATATTCTCCAATTTTCCGGCACGCCGCCGCATCTTCTCTCCGAATTGCCTCGGCCTCTTCCCGCAAGACGCGTTTCAAAACTTCCACCCCAGCACCTTGACACTTCAACAATGCAACTTCCATTCGCTCCAATGCCGTAAACAAATTTACCGCCGTAGGCCGGGAAGATGCCAGATAATTCTTCAACCTTGCAAACTCCCGGTAGAAATCATCAACCTCATCCACCTTTTGCATACACACGGAAATTCCGTAAGCAGCAGCCACCCCAATGGCAGGCGCACCCCTTACCTTTAACAAATAAATAGCCTCCCAAATTTCCTCCGGAGTTTTCAACGCCAAATAAACTTCCCGTCCCGGAAGTTGCGTCTGGTCAATAATCACCACTGCACCCTGCTCATAATCTGCACGTGCGGTCACTATATCAAATATATTACTCATAACTCATATTGCCGGTTCAAGATTTTCATTCCCTGCAATATTACACATTTTCCCCGGAATCTCATCTATTTAAATCTACCTCTTTGCCATTTTCAACACCTTCCAGGTACAAAACAGAATCAACACGCAACACACGAACATAATAGCACTCGTCGAGTAAAGAATATTTCCCATACCCGTTAAAGGAGAAACAATCCCTCCTCCCAAAAAGGTCAAAAAACCGAGGATTGCAGAGGCCGTTCCCGAATTCTGTCTTTCCAGATTCAAAGCCAGCGTCGTGGAAGTCGGCAGTATAATACCCAAGAAAAAGAGAAACAGGAAAAAGACAATCTCAATAATGATAACGGATAATTCCATACAGAGAGACGCCCCGGTGCAACAACACAGAAACATAAATCCCCATACACCCACTCGCAAAGCATGTTCATTCGACCGGAAACGAACCACACTCAGACTACCCAGCATAATTGCCACGGCATTGCAGGCAAAACAAACGCTATACATAACAGGAGAAAGATGGTAATGTTCCTGAAAAACGAACGGAGAAGATGCGATATATGAAAACATCACGCCCATTCCCAAGACTTGAATCAACACGAAATACATGAATTTCCGATGCTGCAACACCTCTTTATAATAAACAAAACGCTCCTTCAACTCCCCTTGTAACCGGTTCTCTTTAGACAAAGAATCATGAAACCTTAACAAAACCAGCAACAACAATATCCCGATTAACACCAGTACCCCGAATATTCCTCGCCAATTCGTCACCAATAGCAACAGCCCTCCCAACACAGGCGCACAAATCGGAGCTAATCCCTGCACGCAAGCCAGCATGGAAAAGAATTTCGCCAAATCCTTTCCCCCATACAAATCAGTTGCTATCGACTTGGAAATCACGATTCCCCCCGCACCCGAAAATCCTTGGATAAAACGAGCCAGAATAAAAATCTCTACACTAGGCGAAAAGACACAGCCAATCGATGACAAAACAAAAAAGAACATCGAGATCACTAACGGTCGCTTTCTTCCAAATTTATCACTCACCGGACCCAAAAATATCTGTCCCACGGCCAGCCCGATCATGCTAAACGTTAAACTCAACTGCACCCGTGAAGCTGTTGTATCAAAATAAGTCACCAAATTGGGAAATGCCGGCAAGTAAAAGTCAGTCACGAAGGGTCCTAGGGCCGAAACCATCCCGATGACAATAAGTATGTAGATTTTCGAATTTTTCTGTTCCATAATCTCTAGTTTTTATCATTTTTACATCGCGAATATCCCCAACATTCCACAAACATTTTCGTCCTAATCATCCACAGATTTGCTCTATAATGCTTTTTTGTACAAATATCTTATCTTTGCTTCCGGAACATGAAACCAGAGTACATGCAAAAAGGAAAGGACACACCAAACAGCACGACAATCCCCTCTCTTGGAAATTTCTTTATTTCCATGTTAAGCAAAGAAGCCTTCATCCAATTATTTCCTCTCCACAAGCCACAACACCACTTTTCAACGGCCCGGTTCCATGTTACAATAAGAAAAAACGAAATCGGGTGATCTTTTGGAATTTTATGGCACCATCGGCCCCGCCTGTGCCCAGCCGGAGACCTTGCAGCGCATGGTGGAAGCTGGCATGACGGGCATCCGCATGAACCTTTCCCACGGGCCCCTTTCGGCCCACAAAGACTGGCTGGACATGATCCACGCCGTGGGCATCCCCCAGCTGCTCATCGACCTGCAGGGGCCGGAGCTGCGCATCGGCACACTGACCCGGCCCCTTGTGCTGGAACCGGGTCAGAGCCTCCGGCTGGGGCAAGGGGGTGTCCCTTGCCCAGCGGCGCTGGTGCAGGCGGCCCGGCCGGGACAGGATCTCCTGCTGGATGACGGCAGGCTCTTTGTGCAGGTGGCCGGAGCCGACGGCGCTGCCCTGCAGTGTACCGTGGTGCGGGGCGGCACCCTGCAAAGCCGCAAAAGCCTTGCAGCGCCAGGGCTGGAGGTGGCCTCCCCCACATTGACGGAGGCAGACCTGCAAAACCTGCAGCTGGCGGAAGCCTGCGGCGTTACCGGGGTGATGCTGCCCTTCGTGCGGGGTGCCGAGGACATCCGAACCCTGCGCCGGGCGCTGGAACAGGCCGGGGCCGGGCAGATCCGCATTTTTGCCAAGATCGAGAACCTTGCGGGGGTGCAGGCCCTGCCGGAGTTCCTGCCTCTTGTGGATGAAGTGGTCATTGCCCGCGGGGACCTTGGCAACGCCATGCCCCTGTGGGAGCTGCCCCGGTGCCAGAAACAGCTTTCGGCAGTCTGCCGGTCTGCCGGGGTGCCCTTTATGGTGGTGACCCAGATGCTGGACAGTATGTGCAGCCGGGCGGTACCCACCCGCGCCGAGGTCAGCGACATCTACAACGCCGTGTCAGACGGTGCTTCCAGCGTGATGCTCACCGGGGAGACTGCTGCGGGGCAATACCCGGTGGAGGCCATGGAGTATCTTGTGCGCACTGCCCGCACTGCCTTGGAATAACCAGGATGAAACGGTTGTTTTCTACAGTGGTTCCTGCAAAGATTATACCGCATTCGCCCCACCAGGGTGGCAATGAGCCAGCCACCTGCTCTTTACACAAACGGATTGTAGAACCGCCCGAACCGGATGGTCACGGTGAGGCTGAGGAACAGCAGGAGCACCCCGACACCCAGCGCGATGAGATCGCAGCGGACGAAAGGCCGCTGGGTGTACCAGGTGCGCTTGTTCTTTTTGCCAAAGCCGCGCAGCTCCATCGCGTTGGAGATGGTGTCGATGCGGTTCAGGCTGGTCAGGATGAGCGGCAGCAGGATGTTGACAGAGTTTTTGAGCCGCTTGAAGAAGGGTTCCTTTCTGCCAAGCTCCACACCGCGGGCCTGCTGGGCCTGGCTGATGCTGTGGTAGTCGCGCTGGATGTCCGGAATGTACCGCAGCGCAATGGCCACCGAGTAGCCCACCTTGTACGAAATGCCAATGCTGTTCAGGCTGGCCGCAAACTCGCTGGGGTCGGTGGCCGAGATGAACAGGATGGCCACGGGCAGGGCCACGAAATACTTGAGCGAGATGTTGCACATATAGAACAGCTGCTCAGCCGTCAGGTCATACCGCCAGAACAGGTGGCAGAGCACCGTGCGGGTGCCGTACAGCGTCGTGCCCTGGTCGGGGTCGAACAGGAAGATGAACAGGTTGTTCAGCAGCAGGAATACCAGCATGAACACCAGCATGAACCGCACCTCGCGGAACCTGATCCGGCTCAGCTTGAACGCGGCCAGACTGACCGCCAGCAGCACCAGCAGAACCCAGGTGTTGTAGGTGATCATGCTGGCAAAGGTGAACAGCAGAAAGAACGCCAGCTTGGTGGTGCCGGTGAGCTTGTGAATGACGCTCTCCCGCGGGAGATAATTCAAAACAGTTTTAGCGGCCATGTTCCCGCACCTCCCGGTCCTGCGCGATGAAGCGCTCCACAAATTCCTGCGCGGGCGCAATGCCGCAGCGGTTGGCCAGCGTGTAGAGGCTGGTCTCCTTCAGTGCGGCCTGCCGGATGAGAGCGGGGTCGCACAGAACGCCCGCCGGGCTGCGGTCCGCTATGAGTTCACCGTCGCAGAAGACCAGCGCCCGCTGGGTGTATTCGAGCATCAGGTGCATGTCGTGGGTGATCATCACGACCGTGACGCCCTGGGCGTTCAGCCCCCGCAGGAACTCCATGATGTCGGTGTAGTGGCGGAAATCCTGGCCCGCCGTAGGCTCGTCCAGCAGGATGAGCTCCGGGTCCAGTGCCAGTACGCTGGCGATGGTGACACGCTTTTTCTGGCCGAAGCTCAGCGCCGACACCGGCCAGTTCCGGAAGGGATACAGCCCGCAGATTTTGAGCGTCTGTTCCACCTTTTCCCGGATCTGCGCTTCGGTCAGGCCGGAGCGCTGCAGGCCCAGTGCCACTTCGTCGTAGATCATGGTCTTGGAGATCATCTGGTTGGGGTTCTGCATCACGTAGCCGATGTGCTGGGCACGGCGGCGGATGTTCTCTTCGGCCAGCGATTTTCCGTTGAGGAAGATCTCGCCCGCATCCGGCGTCTCGAACCCGCAGATGAGCTTGGACAGCGTGGATTTGCCCGCGCCGTTCCGGCCCACGATGCTGACCATCTCCCCTTTTCCAATGGAGAACCGGACATTCTTCAGGGTCGCCTGCCCCTTCTGGTAACCAAAGCACAGGTCCCGCACTTCCAGCAGCGGTTCCGGGGCCGGGGCAGCTTCCGGCTGCGGATAAGCGGTGAACCAGTTCCGCAGAGCCGTGGTGTCGGCTTCGTTCAGGACGAGGCTGTCCACATGCGACGGGTGCTTTTCCGGGGTGATGTCCACGCCCGCATACCGCAGAGCGGTCAGGTAGAGCGGCTCCCGGATGCCGTTTTCGGTCAGCAGAGAGGTGGAAAGCAGCTCGTCCGGGCGGAGGTCGGCCAGAATTCTGCCCTCGTTCACGAGGACGATGCGGTCCACGCTCCGCCAGAGGACATCCTCCAGCCGATGCTCGATGATGAGCACAGTGGTGTCGGTCTTTTTCTGGATCTCGTCGATGAGCTCCATGGTCTGCTTGCCGGTGGCCGGGTCCAGGTTGGCCAGCGGCTCGTCGAAGAGCAGGATCTTGACCTGATCCACCATAACGCCCGCCAGGCTGACCCGCTGCTTCTGCCCGCCGGAAAGCTCATGCGGTGCATAGCCGAGGTGGTTCTCGATAACGTTCGTTTCCATAACAGATCTCCTCTTCGCTGCTTAAACTTTGCCCGCGCCCCTGTCCAGGATCTTATCGAACCGGGAGAAGAAGGTAGCGGCGGTGACGGCGGCGGCGATGATGTCGCTGACCGGCTCGGCCAGGAAGACGCCGAACACCGGGTCTGCGACCACATGCGGCAGGATGAAGATGAGGGGGATGAGCAAAATCAGCTTGCGCAGGCAGGCCAGCAGCAGGCTGACCTTGGCCTGACCCAGCGCCATAAAGCTCTGCTGGCAGGCGATCTGGATGCCCAGCGAGAAGATGCCAGCCATGTAGATGCGCATGGCCCAGGTGGTGTACTGGATCAGGGTGGCGTCCGAGGTGAAGATGCCGGCGACCACGCCGGGCACCAGCATCATCAGCACCCAGAAGATGGCCGTGTAGCCGAAGCAGACCAGAAGCTGGAAGCGGAAGGCCTCCTTGACGCGCTCTTTCTTGCCTGCACCGAAGTTGAAGCTCATCACCGGCTGGCCGCCCTGGCAGACGCCGGAGACCGGCATACTGGCCAGCTGAGAAACGCTGGTGATGACCGTCATTGCGCCCACGGCCACGTCGCCGCCGTAGCGGGCCAGGCTGGAGCTGAAGCTGATCGAGAGCAGGCTCTCGGTGGACATCATGACGAAGGTGGAGATGCCCAGCGCCAGGACGGGCAGCACGATCTTCCCTTCGGGCTTGAGGTACTCTTTCTTCAGCCGGAGGGTGGTCTTGGGGCCGGTGAGGAAGCGGATGATCCAGATGGCACCCACAGCCTGGCTGAGCACGGTGGCGATGGCGGCACCCCGCACCCCCAGACCAAAGAGGAAGATGAGGATGGGGTCGAGCACGATGTTGATGACCGCACCGATGACGGTGGTCAGCATACTGATCTTGGCAAAGCCCTGTGCGGTGATGAAGGGGTTCATGCCCAGCACGATGAGGACGCAGACCGAGCCGAGGATGTAGATGCGGCTGTACGCCAGCGCATAGGGCAGGGTGGCGTCGCTGGCACCGAACATCCGCAGCAGGGCCGGTGCAGCGGCGTAGAACACGACAGTCAGCAGCACCGAGAAGATCAGCAGCATGGTGAAGCTGTTGCTGACGATCTTTTCCGCCTGGTCTTTGTCGCCCTGGCCCATGGCGATGGCGGTGCGGGGCGCACCACCGGCACCGATGAGCATCGCAAAGGCGTTCAGCAGCATCAGGATGGGGGTGAACAGGCCCACGCCGGTCAGCGCGGCTGCGCCGATGCCGGGGATGTGGCCGATGTAGATACGGTCCACGATGTTATACAGCAGGTTGACGATCTGGGCCACTACGGCCGGGATCATCAGCTGGAGCAGCAGCTTTTTGACGCTGCCGGTGCCCATATCTCCTTGTTTTTTCTGTGTTTGTGCCATTGGTTTCTCCTTGCATGAAAAGGGCGGCCAGCACCCGAAAAGAGGTGCTGACCACCGCATATTTTAATACGACAGGCCGAAATTCAACTCATAGTAATTGCCGGCGGCGTCACGGTAAGCGTAAGCCTTGCCGTTTTCGTCCTTCATGCAGTCGGGCATGTAGGCATCCTTGGCGTAGCCGGGCACATCGTTGGGGCTGATGCAGACGCCGTCTGCATTGACGGCCAGCACTTCGTCGCCCTTGGGCAGGGTCAGCGGCAGCTTGCCGACCGGGGCAAAGCGGCCGAACAGGACATCCAGCGTTGCGGAGGGGTAGGTGTCGAAGCCGACGGTCAGCGCATCGGAGACTTTTTCGATGCTGCCGACTTCCCAGGCCAGCGGGCAGTTGATGTTGGAAACGACCTTGCCGCCGTGTGCGTGGACCGCCTCGGCGATGCCGGGGATGCGGCTGGCACCGACCAGCGTGGTCTCCTGATGGGTCTCGGCGGTGGGCTTGCCGCTTTCATCCACGTTGCAGACGGTCTTGCCTTCGCAGATGTCCAGCTCCAGATAGCCCGGCGTTGCATTGAAGTATGCACCGGACTGCGGGCTGACCATCAGCAGGGCAATATCGGCCTCGGCGGGGTCAGCCACCAGCGTGACATTGCCCAGCATCTCGCGCAGGGCCTTGGTGGCAGCTTCGCCGACCTCGGCGCTCTTACCGAAGGCCTCGGCGTAGACCTTGCAGCCGTCCTTCAGGGGCAGGGTGCCGTCATTCTTCAGCAGGACGACGCTCTCGCGGTGGACGCGGCTGGCCTCTTCCCAGTCGGCCTTGGTGGCCACGACCTCGGCAGCCTTCCGGGGGTCTGCATAGGGGTCTTCGAACATGCCCTGACGGAACAGCTCGGTCAGGGTGCGGCGGACGGCGCGGTTCAGGCTCTCGTCGGTCAGGACAAGGTCTTCCTTCCGGAAGCCTGCGGGCACTTCGTGGGTGTCGTAGTAGCCGTTGGTAGCACGGGCGTAGCTCTCCTCGCCGAACGCATTGTCCAGCAGACCGGAGATCAGGTCCACGCCGCTCTGCGTGACGGCGTAGCCGATGCGCTCCGGCTCATCCAGCATATCGACGCCCCAGCACATGTTGTGGACGATGCCGGTGTCGGAGTTGATGTAGCCCTTGAAGCCCATCTGGCTGCGGAGCATCCCGTCGATGAAGACCTTGTTGTAGGCGAAGCCATAGGGGTTCAGCGCGATGGGGTTGCCCTCGAAGTCCTCCTGCGGGGCGCTCTTCTCAGCGGACGGCTTGGAGTAGTAGGGCATGATGGACTCGGCGTTGTGGCGGATGGCCGCACGGAAGGCCGGGATGTGGTACTTCTGCAAGGAACCGGGGGTGGCGTAGATGTTCCACTGACCGGCTGCATAGTGGGGGTCGAAGCCGTTCTCACGGGCACCGCCGCCGGGGAAGTGCTTCACGGTCACGGACACGCCGTCCGGGGTGACGCCGTTGCTGCCGCCCTGGATGCCGGGGATGAGGTGGTCGAAGATCTCCTCGATCAGCTCCGGGTCCTCGCCGAAGGTGCCGAAGGTGCGCTGCCAACGAGGGTCGGTGACGCAGTCGGCCATGTACATGTAGCCCTTCTTCAGGCCGCAGGCGTTCCACTCGCGGCGGATGGTGTCGGCGAACTTGTCGATGATGTCGATGCGGGCGGTGCCCTTGACGGCCGCTGCGATGCCCAGAGTGCCGGGCCAGGTGGCGAAGACACCGGCGGCATCGTTCATGCCGAAGACGACCTCGCCGTTCTCGTTGCGGCTGTTGGACATGACCTGCATGGGCACGAAGTGCTCACAGGTCTCGGTCAGGTATTGCAGCTGGTTCAGATAGTCGGCCAGATCTTCGGGGGTGGGGTTCTCGCGCAGGATGACGTGGCGGTTGAAGCACTTTTTGACCATGTCGGAGGTGCTGGGCAGCGCCTGATGGCCGAAGATGCTGTCGGAAACGTCCACCGGTGCCTCATCCAGCAGGCCGGAGTCATCGCCCACAGGCTTGTGGCCGTTGGCAGCCAGACGGGGCGAGGGGTACTTGGGGCCCATCCGCCAGTCCGAGGTGAATAGCTGGCCGATCTTCTCACGGGTGGTCAGGGTCTGGACGTAGGCTTTGGCGCGCTCTTCAGGGGCAAGGCGCCAGTCGTTGACGGCGCTGACGGTGCCGGTGCCGTCGATATCCTTGAAATAGAGGCCGTCCTGTTCGATGACCCGGCGCTCCACCGTGCCGATGGTGGGGCCATTTGCGTTGACATAGCGCTGGACGCGCTGGGATGCTTTCGTTGCCATGTGATTTCGTATGAAAAATCAAGAATATCATCAAGTGACATTTTTGAAGAAGACGTATTATTAATCAAATCCGCCAAATCTTGAGTTCTTGATTCTTTAACTTTTGCGTTGATTGAAGCTCTTGGAATAACGATATTAACAAGTTCTTCTGGTAGGATAACTTCAATTTGTGCTTTCTGTAAATAATATGCTGTTTGAGTGATAATTTTGTAAATTTCATTCAAATTCAAGTCAAGGTACAATTTATCTTCATCCTCAAAAAGCTGTTCAAGTTCTGGCATGTAACGCAAAGCGTAGTTAAGTTGTTTTTCAACAATTCTTGAAATATCTGATGCTTTTGCTCCAAAAACTTCTTCGTCTGTATAAAGTTTATCAATAAGTACGCTTTCATCGTTTTTGCGATTTTTGATATAAACTTTTAGTCTGAATAATTCATCTTCTATTTTTTCGATTTTAAAATATGGAATTACATCATATTTGCCCAAGTATAATTCATCAAACCATTGAGCAAAATTTTCAGCAATATCTTTTCCTTTTAAGACTGCACGTTGTTCTAAATCTTTCAAAAGGTATGTTCCAGATTTAACATCTTTAAATCTGTACATTTTAATTCCTAGGAATTTATAAATTACATAATTCAAATACGTGTAAATAAATTCATATACAAAATCTTTTGGTTTTTCACCTTGAATAAACAAATCATCTGGCATGCATTCTTCAAAAAGGTTGATAATACGTGCCATTTTTTGATTGTTGATGATTGGTTCATAAACAATTCTGAACATTTGACCATAGCGTTTTACTGTTGGGATGAAATACAATTTTTCAATTAATTTCATAACGAAGTAAGTCAATTTGTTCAAGTAAATAAATGTTGGTGTTAAATCTTCAATATCAACAACATTTCCAAATCCGCCAAAATAGTCCATAACCAAATCCCAAGCCATGAAATATCCAACTTTGTCATCAAGAACTTCTGATTTGAATCTGAATAGTGAACCTTTGGATTTGAGGTAATATTGGAAGTTGTTTGTTGGAGTAACAAAGAATGATAACTTTTTACCACCGACACCAGTCACACTTTTTTGTCCATTATCTATTAAATAAAAATGTGTATTTCTGGTTGGGGCATTCGGACTTAGGAATACTCCTGCAAATTCATCTTCGATGATTTGGTAAATCATGCTCAATGTGTAGCGGAAATCTTTATTCTTAAATCCTTCGGGGTTTTCGCTCAAGTTGAAAAATAATTCATCTACGTTATTCTTTTTGAACGAAAAATCAATGTCTAAATTTTCAATCTTATTACTCATATTTTTCCTTTACTTATAAAAGTGAATAGGGGAATAAGGAATAAAGGGAATAAGTTCATTATGTATATTTGAACCTATTTCCCTATTTCCTCTTACCTTATTTACTTAATTAATGATTTACCAGTCATTTCAGTTGGTTGCTTAATTCCTAATAATTGTAATACAGTAGGAGCAACGTCGCATAATGCACCATCGCCATCTCTTAATTCAGTTCCTTGAGGAGCGTTGATTACAACAAATGGAACATCATTAGTTGTGTGTGCTGTTTCTGGAGTTTGTTTTTCTTCGTCAAACATAACTTCAGCGTTTCCGTGGTCCGCAGTTAATAGCATAACTACATCGTTTTCTTTACATTCTTTGGCAATTTTTCCAACGCATTCATCAACTACGTGGCATGCTTTAGTTGCAGCTTCAACAACTCCAGTATGACCAACCATATCAGGGTTTGCAAAGTTAACTAATACAAATTGATATTCAGGATTTTTAACTGCTTTTAATACGTTTTCGCAAACTTCTTGAGCACTCATTTCTGGTTGCATATCATAAGTTGCAACTTTTGGAGATGGAACAAGAACTCTTGTTTCGTGAGGTTGAGGTTGATCAATACCTCCGTTGAAGAAGAATGTTACGTGAGCATATTTTTCTGTTTCAGCAGTTCTGAATTGGTGAATTCCGTTAGCTTCCAAAACATCACCTAAGATATTTACTAATTTTTCTTTAGGGAATGCAACAGGGTATGTGAAAGTTGCTTCGTAACTTGTCATTGTTGTGTACATGATGTTTTTAAGAACTTTCTTTCTGTTGAATCCATCAAAATCAGCAAAGTTGATAGCTTTAGTAATTTCTCTTGCTCTATCAGGTCTGTAATTAATAAAGATGATAGAATCGTTGTCGTGAATTCTTGATTCTTCTCCACCGATTACAGTTGGAAGAACGAATTCATCGTTTTCGCCTTTAGCGTAAGATTGTTTAACGCCTTCAATAGCAGTTGCTGCGTGTTCGCCTTCTCCGAATAATAGTGCGTTGTAACCTTTTTCTACTCTGTCCCAACGATTATCTCTGTCCATGATGTAATAACGACCGATAATTGTTGCAACTGGAGGAAGATTATATTTTTTCAATTCATCTTCAACAATTTGTAAGAATTCGCAAGCACTTTGAGGTGGAGTGTCACGGCCATCCAAAAATGCGTGTACGTAAACTTTTGTCAATCCATTTTCAGCAGCCATTTTGATAAGTGCTAATAAGTGATCAAGTGATGAGTGAACTCCGCCAGTTGAAACAAGTCCATAAATGTGAAGAGCTGAATTGTTTTCTTTTGCAAAATTCATTGCATTTAAAAATCTTTCATTTTTGAAGAATGAACCATCTTTGATAGCATTATTAATCTTAGATAAATCTTGGTAAACAATTCTACCAGCACCCAAGTTTAAGTGTCCAACTTCTGAATTTCCCATTTGACCAGCAGGAAGACCAACGAATTCTCCGTCAGCTCTCAAATGTCTAAATGGATAATCTTTTTCTAATTCGTCAACATGAACAGGATGAGCAAGTTTAGTTGCGTCATATCTTTCAGAACCTTTAGAGATTCCCCATCCGTCCATTATACATAGTAATACTCTTTTAGTCATAATTGTTTAATCCCTTCTTTCCCTTTCACGCTGGCAAAATTTTACCAAGAACATATTTTTTTTTCAACAGCGTGAAAATATAAAAAATAATGGAAACAATTCCACACTCAGAGTATTAACTGCAAGAATGTAATGGGATATTTCCCTATTTAGGCTGAGGTTAGGTGATGGATTGATTTATAGAATGGATATTAGGATTTTTCTTTAGTGTTAATAACATCCAAGATTTTATAAGCCCCTCACCCCTAGCCCCTCTACCCTAGGAGAGGGGAATTTTCAGTCTTACTTATATTGCTTTTTGCCAATAAAATCTTTCCAATATGTTCCATTACCTTTGGGGCTTATGTCATGGATTGCATAATATGCACATGCAATCGTTGATTGATGTCCATTCCCGTTACAATATTGCAACTCTGCTTTCACTGTTCCACCAGATGCCCAACCTGCGTCATAATTATTATCTGGATGGTCTGTTCCTTCAGGAATAATATGCCCATCTGTTGTAAATTGAAAATAAAAAATATCTATTCCTAAAACATTTGGTCTTTTGTTCCCATTCAAATCAATACATAACCGAGGACCGTTAAAACCCGCTTGTGGTTGGTCATCAAATAATATGTACTTGCCAGAAATGTCATTTTTAAATCCGTATGTGTCACAGTTAATCATTGTTTGTTGACCATTCATCGTGTAAATTCTGTACGGCATTGTAGTTAAGTTTGAACCATTTTCATCTTTGTTCCCTGCAGTCCAATCCGAAAAGGCACTAAATCCCTTTACATATTTAGGAAGTTCGTTTATAAAGGCTCTATTACCATATTCAGAAGCATAATCTGGAATAGATTGTTCGTGGTCGTTCATAAATTGCATAGCAACTTGATTCCACTCTGAATAAGACTTTTTAAGTTGGGCTTGTAAATCTTTATTCCTTACATTGGTTAAAAGGCTCGGAATTGTAATTGCAGATACCACACCAATTATGCCAATCGTTATCAATACTTCTGCCAGTGTGAATGCGTAAAGCTTAATCAATCTCAAAATTTGCTCCTTTTACACTATTATAATAGTATAGAATACACATTGTCAATAGTATAAGATTTGACTATGTCAGATTATGTAGAGGTTTTAAAGCAAATAGGGTTAAACTTTCGGGTAGAAAGAACCAAAAGGACATATTCGCAAGAGAAATTTGCCGAAATTGCCAATGTTCACACAAATTATATTGGGAAGGTTGAACGTGGAGAACAAAACCTCACAATAAAGAAAATTGTATCTCTTGCTAATTCTTTGGGCGTTCCCGTTGAAAGAATTTTGAATTTGTCAAAATAGAAATTAGGGTGAAAATCAGAACATCATTTCTCCTCTAGGGTAACTATCTAAACAGATGAAACCAAAGTTGAGCCTTGTGAATCTGTGTATCTTTAGCTTGAGATTAGCTAGCTATTGTTGAAAATACTTTTTTCAAAAGCTCTCGCCAAGGGAGAGAGCAAAAATTGTCTTTGAGCAAAATGCGAAAAGATACAATTTTGAGTGAGGGTTTGATTAAAATATTATTTTTTTCTTAAGATTAATTAATATATATTATGTTTATGATAGACTTTAGTTATTGTTAAACTTGGAGAGGAATTAAATTAATGATAAAATGGATGCTAAAGCTGTTAGGCGACCCGAATGAGAAAAAAGTTAAATCAATGATGGGTATTGTTGAACACATCAACGCTTTGGAGCCAGAATTTGCAGCATTAACCGATGAACAATTAAAGGCTAAAACACAAGAATTCAAGGAAATATTGGCAAAACGTCCAACTTCTAAGAATTTTAAAGAAGATTTGAAGCTTGAAAAAGAAGCTCTAGATAAAATTTTGCCAGAGGCATTTGCAACTATACGTGAAGCAGGTAAACGTGTTTTGAATATGCGTCACTTTGATGTTCAGTTGATTGGTGGTTATTTCTTGCATAATGGACATATTGCAGAAATGAGAACAGGTGAAGGTAAAACTTTAGTTGCAACTTTACCTGCATATTTGAACGCATTAACAGGTAAAGGTGTTCACGTAATCACCGTAAACGATTATTTGGCAAAACGTGATAGCGAATGGATGGGTAAGATTTATAAGTTCTTAGGTCTTACTGTTGGAGTTGTTCTTTCTGGTGGTATGGGTGCTAGAGATTTTGAAGTGAAAAAGCACGCTTACCAATGCGATATTACATACGGAACAAATAATGAATTTGGTTTCGATTATTTGAGAGATAATATGGCAAGTAGTCCGCAAATGTTAGTTCAACGTCCATTTAATTATGCGATTATCGATGAAGTTGATAGTATTTTGATTGATGAAGCAAGAACTCCATTAATTATTAGTGGTAGATTAGCTCAATCTGCTGAAACATATCAGTTGATGGCTAAAATTGCTCCTCAACTTCAAAAGGATGTTGATTATACTGTTGATGAAAAGAATAAAAACGTAATTTTGACAGAAGAAGGTATCGATCATGCCCAAGATTTGATTGGAATTAAGGACTTGTTTGATATTCATACTCAGTATGCCCACCACTTGTTGCAAGCATTGAAAGCTAAAGAATTATTTGTTAAGGATACAGATTATGTTGTTAAAAACGGCGAAGTTATGATTGTTGATGAATTTACTGGCCGTTTAATGGAAGGACGACGTTGGTCTGATGGCTTGCACCAAGCAGTTGAGGCAAAAGAAGGCGTTGAAATTCAAGATGAAACACAAACATTAGCAAGTATTACATTCCAAAACTTGTTCAGATTGTACCCTAAATTATCTGGTATGACTGGTACTGCGATGACTGAAGAAGCTGAATTTGGAAAGATTTATAGATTAGAAGTTACTGCAATTCCGACAAATAAACCAGATAGAAGAGTTGATTATCCAGACGTTATTTATAAATCAGAAGTTCAAAAATATTTGGCTGTAATTGATGATATTGTTGCTCAACACAAAATTGGTCGTCCAGTTTTGGTTGGTACTATTAGTATTGAAAAATCTGAATATTTGTCTGCTTTGTTAAGACAAAGAGGGATTAAACATAATGTTTTGAACGCAAAACATCACGAAAAAGAAGCACATATTATTGCCCAAGCTGGTAGATGGGGTGCGGTTACAATTGCAACCAATATGGCTGGTCGTGGTACAGATATTCTTCTTGGTGGTAACGCAGAATACCTTGCTAAAGCAGAGCTTGAAGATAGAGGAATAGATGAAACAAATCCTGATTACGAAGCAATAAAAGAAGATGCTTTGAAAAGAGCAAGACTTATAACAGAAGAAGAGCATGCTAATGTAATTGAGGTTGGAGGACTTCATGTAATTGGTACAGAACGTCATGAATCAAGACGTATTGATAACCAGTTACGAGGTCGTGCAGCTCGTCAAGGCGACCCTGGTTCAACAAGATTTTTCTTGTCCTTGGAAGATAATTTGATGAGAATATTTGGTGGTGAAAAAATTACTCAACTTATGACAGCATTGAATGTTCCTGAAAATATGGCAATTGATTCTCCACTTATTACAAAAAGAATTCAATCCGCTCAGAAAAAAGTTGAAACTTTCCACTTTGATATGAGAAAATCTGTACTTGAGTACGATGATGTTATGAATATTCAGAGGGAAAAATTCTATCGTCAAAGAAGAAAAGTTCTTTTTGGAGAAGGTTTGTATGAAGATATTCTATACATGATGGAGAGAGAAGTTGATAGACTTATTAAGAGTTATATCTCTCCAGAGCAAAAAGTAGAAGAATATGTTTATGAAGATTTGCAAGCTTTGATTAGAGAATTGCATTCTATTGTTCCTCAACTAGCAAACACTTTTGATGTTGCTGATATTCAGAGCATGCGTTTTGAACCTATGTATGAAAAAATTAAAGATTTCGTTATAGAAGCTTACAAGGGTCATGAAATTGAGATTATTAATTTCTATAATCAAATTGTAAATGATTATAACGGTGGAACTGGTGTTCAAGAACCATTTACTCCTCACAATGTAGTAAGACAGCTTGAAAAAGACGTCTTGTTGAAGGTAGTTGATAGCAAATGGATTGATCACTTGCATAATATAGACATGTTGAGAGAGGGTATTGGGCTACGAGCTTATGGTCAAAAAGATCCATTAATAGAATATAAAAAAGAAGCTTACGACTTGTTTAATAAAATGATGTACGAAATCCAAAGTGAAACAGTAAAACATTTATTTAGAACAAGATTTGGAGTTCAAATTGTAAATAATAATCCAGAATCACAAGAGGATGAAGTTTATGATATTTTAGATGAAAATAATCCAGATATTGATTCTCAAGAAATATAATAAAATTATTAGTATTAATATATAAGGCTTGGCATGGTTTGCCAAGCCTTTTTTTTTAGCTTCCCCCTCTCCTAAGGGAGAGGGCATGGTGTGGTGTTAATCTAAACACCACAGATTGAGATGCTTCGCTTCGCTCAGTATGACGTAAGTTATTGTTCCCTCCCCTGGGGGGAGGGCTAGGGAGAGGGGGAAAATTAAACGCAGGCAGATTAAGATACTTCGCTTCGTTCAGTATCGCAAATGCGGAAGAATACTTTTATTGCATCCGTCATTTTGAGGGGTAAACTGTAGAATTAGTAATATTATTTAGCAAATTTACCCGAAGAATCTCCTTAAAAGATTTCCCTCTTCCTTAGGAGAGGGGAAGGGTGAGGGGTTAATTTAAACACCCCAGATTGAGGTACCCTGCTTCGCTCAGTATGACGTAAGTTATTGTTCCCTCCCCAAGGGGGAGGGCTAGGGAGAGGGCATGGGTGTGGGGTTGAACTGATTTTGTCCGTTTGAGGAGAACCTTCGGTGCGCAGACAGCGCTCAAGATAGGCGGTGTCCTTCTCGTGTATGTCCGCCTGGGTGTTGTTCTTTGCCTCGCGCCGACGCATGCGGCGGGTGGCGGTCTCAATATCCACGTCAAGGTAAATGACGAGGTCGGGGCGCGGCAGCCCCATCTTTACATATTCAAGATCTGCAAGCCAGTTGAAGAAATCCGGCAGTTCATCATCCGGGAGCTTGCAGCCCTGATGCACAGCGTTGGAGGTCGTGTACCGATCGGACAGGATGAGCCCGCCGTTTTCGTATACCTTGCCCCAATCGTCACGGTAGGAGGCAAAGCGGTCGACGGCGTAAAAGGTCGACGCGGTATAGGCGTTGACGTCCCCTGGATCGGTGCCGAAAGCGCCGCCGAGGTACAGGCGCAGCAGCGCGCTGCTCTCCTTATCGTAGCGCGGGAACACGATATGATTATAGTCTATTTTGTCATTTTCCATTCTCTGGCACAGGCGGCGGTACTGCGTGGATTTACCGCTGCCGTCGATGCCTTCGAGAACGATAAGCTTTCCTTTACCCATTTCTTTCCCTCAGACGCAGCTGAACACTTTGCCGAGCTTCTCATGTATAACAAGGTCGGCTTCGTCGTCATAAGGCGTTGCGCTCAGGTTGACGAGCACAAGCTTATTGCCGCGGTAATAATTTATGAGCCCCGCCGCGGGGTAGACGTTCAGAGACGTGCCGCCGACGATGAGCACATCCGCATTGCGGATATAGTCGATGGACTTACGCAGAACGTCCTCATCAAGCTGTTCCTCATAGAGGACGATATCCGGGCGGATGACGCCGCCGCAGTCACAGCGCGGCACACCCGTGCCTTTGTTGATTACGTCCGCAGGGTATGGCTTGCGGCAGCGGGAGCAGTATGCGCGCAGGATGCTGCCGTGCAGCTCAAGAACGTTTTTGCTCCCGGCGGCCTGATGCAGCCCGTCGATGTTCTGCGTGATGACCGCGCGCAGCTTCCCCTCGCGCTCAAGCTCGGCAAGGCGGAGATGGACACGGTTCGGCTTCACGCCGTCGATAACGAGCTTCTCGCGGTGGAAGCGGTAATATTCCTCGGGATTTCTGTCAAAGAAGCTTCGGCTCAGAATAGTCTCGGGCGGGTACTTCCACTTCTGGTTATACAGTCCGTCGACGCTCCTGAAGTCGGGTATGCCGCTCTCGGTGCTGACGCCCGCGCCGCCGAAGAAAACGATATTATCGCTCTGCGCGACCATATCACGAAGCAGGTCTATTTTATCTTCCATGTCTCCACCGCTCCTTTGACTCATTATAGCAAATTATGACAGCTTAATCATGTACTGTCTGCAAACTCTCCTCGGCCTTTGCGGTGACCTCGGCTGCCGCGGCGGAGCAGGCTTCGAGCGTAAGCTCGTTCTCGCGGCGCGTCACGTAGCGGTAGGTCTCATCCGGGGACTTGGACGCCATGGAGACGATGTACATCCGCGTGATCTTCACCGCGGCAAGGGCAAGCTCCGTGCCCTCGGCGGCATAGCACAGCGCATCCGCCGGGCATATCGCGGAGAGCTCCTTTGCCATGTCGATGAGCTGGCTCATCATGTTGATGATCTCGGTGCAGATGCTGAGTGCGGTCTGGCGGCAGGCCTCGATCTTGCGCGCGTCGCCCTCCTTCTTTGCCATGCGCAGCGGGCCGCGGCACTTCACATCCTCGTCAATGAGGTGAACCATGTAGCCGCGGATAATGTCGCTGTTGCGGGCAATGTAGTCAACGCGGTCGTTACCCTCGACAATCTTTGCAGTGAGCTTCGCCGCGCGGCATACGAGCGCCGCCGCGATTGCCGCCGCGTCCGCCGCGGCGCTGCCGGTCTCAAGCTTACCGTCGGGGTCGGCAACTGCCTTGGTGAATTCATCGGCTGTTTTGGTTTTGAAAATGTCAATGACAAGCTTCTTCTCGTCCATGTTCGTCACTCCTTCAGTCTCTGTTAAATTCTCTGAGGCTCAGGCCCTCGTTCTTCTGCAATGCCCAATTGATGCACCATTCGGAGGTGAAGAGCAGAAGGTTGTTGCCCTTAAAGTCCTGCACCCATTTGGTGTCGCTCGTGAGGTTGAGGTTTGCGATGTTGATATCCTCATTTTCGACCCAGCGGACAAACTCATACGGCATAGACCGGCGGCGGATATCCACGCCGTACTCGGTCTTGAGGCGGTATTCAAGAACCTCGAACTGCAGCACGCCGACGACGCCGACGATGACCTCCTCCAGGCCGGTGTTCGGCTCGTGGAAGATCTGGATGGCGCCCTCCTGCGCGATCTGGCGGATACCGGTCTCGAACTGCTTGCGCTTCATCGTGTCCTTGCGCTCAAAGGCGGCGAAGTGCTCGGGCGCAAACGTCGGGATGCCCTCGAAGCGGACCTTTTTGTCCTTGGAGCAGATCGTATCGCCGATGGAGTAGATGCCGGGGTCGAACACGCCGATGATGTCTCCCGCGTAGGCCTCGTCAATTATCGCGCGCTCCTGCGCCATGAGCTGCTGCGGCTGCGCAAGGCGCAGCGTCTTGCCGCCCTGCACGTGGTAATACTCCTTATCGCGCTGGAAGCGGCCTGAGCAGATGCGCATGAAAGCCAGACGGTCGCGGTGCGCCGGGTTCATGTTGGCCTGAATCTTGAAGATGAAGCCGGAAAAATCCGGATCGTCCGCCGCCACCAGCCCCATGTCGCTCTCGTGCGAGGCGGGCGAGGTGGAGTATTCGAGGAAGCGGGTCAGGAACGGCTCGACGCCGAAGTTGGTGATGGCCGAGCCGAAGAACATCGGCGTCAGCTCGCCCTTGCGCACGAGATCCAGATCGAAGGAATCGCCCGCGATATCCAGCAGCTCGATTTCATCCATCAGGCGCTTGTAGAGGCGCTCGCCGGGCAGCTCCGGAAGCTGCGGATCGTTTAGCGGCACATCCTGCTTCTCCACGCGCGTCTTGCCGTGGTCGCCGGATTCGTAAAGCTCCACCGTCTGGGTATCGCGGTGGTAAACGCCCTTGAAATCGCCGTCCGTGCCGATGGGCCAGTTGATCGGGCAGGCGCGAATACCGAGCACCTGCTCCATCTCCTCCATCAGAGCAAACGGATCCTTGCCCGCGCGGTCCATCTTGTTGA
>ENA-UEQL01001021-UEQL01001021.1-human-gut-metagenome-genome-assembly--contig:-NODE-1021-length-20161-cov-4.279526_pt1 | contig 20161 bp, 19 predicted proteins | sample MGYA00242905_ERZ507926 | MGnify/ENA primary metagenome ERZ507926 (study PRJEB26167, sample SAMN06115531) | human gut metagenome | host: Homo sapiens | place: China:Henan | collected 2015-09-09...
GATATAATCTGTCTGTAAATCTTCGAAAGATTTACGATACATGGCTATAGAGTTTTCACGGCTATAATTACTAAAGTTGGATAACTTTGTAGCAATAAACAGTTTCTCACGCGGATGACGTTTTAATGCAATACCAGTAGATTTTTCCGACCATCCCTGTACATATACCGGAGATGTATCGAAATAATTCACGCCATGCGCAATGGCATAATCTACTAATTCGTTCACAGCATCCTGGTCAATCATATCTCCTTTCCCATCCGGTGAAGGAACAGTCGGCCAGCGCATACAGCCATAACCCAGAAGTGAAACACGATCTTTCTGAGCCACAGAAGTGCGGTAAGTCATCTTATCAGTAGGCACCGGAGTCGATGCACTGCCTCCCGGAATCACCCCATCCTTCTGTTTGCAACTATAAAGAGTCGCAGCAGCCGTTGTCGTAGCGGCACTGATGCCCACAATTTTCAGAAAATCCCTACGGTTTATATTTTTATTATGTTCTTCCATATCTGTTCTTCTAACATTTATCACTTTATCACCCTATCACATTACCACCTTTATATTACTCGATGTCTCTCATGTCCCTCCACATAGATAGCACTGAAAGGGCGTGCCGGACAAAGATTCTCACAGGAGACGGGCAGGCTCAGCCATGCGTACCTGTTCACCGGCACGCGCGGCACGGGCAAGACCTCCTGCGCCAAGATCCTGGCCAAGGCGGTCAACTGTGAAAATCCGAACCACGGCGACCCCTGCGGCGTGTGCCCGTCCTGCCGGGCCATCGACGAGGGCAGCTGCATGGACGTGCTGGAGATCGACGCGGCGTCGAATAACGGTGTGGACTCTGTCCGCGTGCTGCGCGACGACGCGATCTATACGCCTGGCACGGTCAAAATGCGCGTGTATATCATCGACGAGGTCCACATGCTCTCGACGGCGGCGTTCAACGCCCTGCTCAAGATCATCGAGGAGCCGCCGGCCCATCTGCTGTTCATCCTCGCCACGACCGAGCTGCAGAAGGTCCCGGCGACGATCCTCTCCCGCTGCCAGAGGTTCGCGTTCAAGCGCCTGCGGGCAGAGGAGATCGCCTCGCGGCTCAACTTCATCGCCTATCAGGAGCATATCGAGATCGAGCCCGACGCGGTGAACCTGCTCGCGCGCCTTGCCGACGGCGGCATGCGCGACGGCGTGAGCCTGCTCGACCAGTGCGCCTCGGCGGCAGGCGGCGCGGTGACGCTCGAGAGCGTCTACGCTTCGCTCGGCCTTGCCGGTGAGCGGCGGACGGCGGAGCTGATGCAGGCCATCGCGCAGCAGGACACGGCGAAGGCCCTGACGGTGTTCTCGTCTCTTTATGCCGCGGGCAAGGACGTGGGCGCGCTGCTCGGCGAGATGTGCGCGCTGTGCCGCGACCTTCTTGTGCTGCATACCGCGCCGAAGAGCGGGCTTGCCATGCTCTCCGGCATCGCAACGGAGCAGCAGGCGCTGGCGCTGCAGGACATGTTCAGCCCGGGCGAACTCATGCGCGTGCTGACCGAGACGCAGAAGACCCGCGCCTCGTTCGGCAAGAACACCGACGTGCGCGTGGCGGCGGAGCTGCTGCTCATGCAGCTGTGTGAACCGGCGCTGCGGCTCGACGCGCAGGCGCTGAACGCGCGCATCTCGCGCGTGGAGGAGCAGCTGGCCTCCGGCGTTCTGGTCAGGGCCGCGCCGCAGACCTCCGGCGACGAATATGACGACGACCGCCCGCCCTTCCCCGACGACGTGGACGATCCCGCGCGCGGCCAGCTCCCGGAGATGCCTCCGGCGCAGCCGGCACCCGCCGCGCCGAAGCCGGAGACGCCCGCGGGCTTCTGGCCCGCACTCTCGGAAAAGCTCCGGGTGGAGCTTTCGGCCAAGGACCGCGGCTTCTTCGCGGCCAACGGCCCGCTGCACCCCGTGCTGCAGGGCGAAAGCACCCTCATCATGGCGGCGGACAACGAGTTCGTGCTCGGCATGGTCAAAAAGCCCGCCATCGAGCAGCTGATCCGCGAAAAGGCGTCCGCGCTGCTGGGCAGGCCTGTCGCGGTGCGCTTCGCGCTCAAGAACCAGGTCTCGAACCTCGGCAAGGATCCCATGGACGCGCTCGTGCAGTTCGGCGAGCAGCACAGCGACATTTTTACGATAAAATAATTTTTACGACGATAAGGAGAACATGACATGGCAAAAGGCGGATATCGCGGCGGTATGCCGATGGGCGGCAGAAACCAGATGCAGATGATGAAGCAGGCGCAGAAAATGCAGGAGAACCTCATGAAAATGCAGGAGGAGCTGCAGGCGAAGGAATATGAGGCAACGGCGGGCGGCGGCGTCATCAAGGCCGTATGCGGCGGCGACCGCGAGCTCAAGTCGATCACCATCGATCCCGAAGCAGTCGATCCGGAAGATGTGGAAATGCTGCAGGATATGATCGTCGCGGCCGTCAATGAGGCCATGCGCAAGGCAGAGGCCGACCAGTCCGCCAACATGGCCAAGCTCACGGGCGGCCTGAACCTCGGCGGACTGTTCTGATGCGCGCGTTTCCGGCCGCGCTCGAGCGGCTTACCGAACAGTTTGCACGGCTTCCCGGCATCGGCATGAAGTCGGCGCAGCGGCTGGCGTTTTACGTGCTGTCGCTGCCGAAGGAGGACGCCGACAGCTTCGCGCAGGCCATCGTGGACGCGAAAAACAGCGTCCGGCTCTGCCCGGTCTGCCAGAATCTGACCGATCAGGAGCTCTGCGGCGTCTGCGCCGACCCGGAGCGGGATCATTCGCTCATCTGCGTCGTGGCCGAGCCGAAGGACGTCATCGCCATGGAGCGCGCACGGGAATACCACGGCGTCTACCATGTGCTGCACGGCGTCATTTCGCCCCTGAGCCACGTCGGCCCGGACGATCTGCGTATCCGCGAGCTGATCTCCCGCGTATCCCAGGGCGGCGTGCGCGAGGTCATCATGGCCACGAACCCGGACACCGAGGGCGAGGCCACGGCTATGTATCTGTCGCGTCTGCTGCGCCCGATGGACGTGAAGGTGACGCGGCTGGCCTATGGCATCCCCGTGGGCAGCCAGCTGGAATATGCCGACGAGGTGACGCTGCTGCGCGCCCTGGAGGGCAGACAAGAAATATAAGTATCATATCTGAGCCGTCCGCCCGAACCGCGGGCGGCTCTTGCACATAAAAATGAGAAGGGAGACACCGGATCATGACCGCGAGCATCAACAGACAAGAAGCGCTGCATCAGTTCAAGCTGGCGCTCAAAGCCGGGCAGAAATGCTACCGCGACTGCGTCCACCGCGGGCGCGACCCCTATCCGCAGGTCCTCGAGGAGCTGCTGCAGGGCGGCGTGGTGGCCGGGCGCGTGGATCTGGGCGAGCTGGAGATCCCGATCGCCCAGATCGTCGGGATGAATACCGCCGGGCGGCAGACGGCCTTCGCGGCGAATTTCATGCCGCTGCTGGACCTGGGGACGGAGTTTGCGAGCAAGTGGATCTCACTCTGCGAGGCGCATCTGGGCGACACCGGCATCGTCGACCCCATCCGCTGCTTTGAGTATATGGGGCAGTTTTACGTGCAGGAGGGCAACAAGCGCGTGAGCGTCCTGCGGAGCTTCGGCGCGCCGACCATCCGCGCGTACGTCACGCGCGTGCTGCCGCTGTACTCCGACGACCCGGCTGTGCGGGTCTACTATGAATTCCTGCATTTTTATGAGCGCTGCGGCCTGTATCAGGTGCATTTCAACCGCCTGGGCGACTATCCCAAGCTGCAGGCCGCGCTCGGCTTCGACGCCGAGCACGTCTGGTCGCAGCTCGAGCGCCGCGCGTTCCTCACGGCCTTTTATACCTTCAAGACCGCCTATGACAAGCTGACGCAGTCAGCGCCGCCCGTCACGACAGCGGAGGCGCTGCTGACCTGGCTGCACGCGTACACGCTGGGCGATCTGCGCGTGTTGACGCAGGCGGAGCTGGAGCGGTCCATCCGCGCCATCTGGCCGGAGCTGGAGGCTGTCGCCCAGGGCGGCAAGATCGCCGTGCAGACCGAGGCTGCACCGGAGCCGCAGAGCCTGCTTGGCCGTCTGACCGGCTTCCGCGGGTGCCTGCGCGCGGCATTCGTCTACGAATGCGCGCCGGAGGCCAGCCCATGGATCGCCGCGCATGAGGCCGGGCGGCGCCAGCTGGTGCAGGCGCTCGGCGAGGCCGTCGACGCGCGGACCTACCTTGTGCCGGACTATCCGAGTCCCGAGGACGCGCTTGAACAGGCCGCGGCCGACGGCGCGCAGGTCGTCTTCACCACGACGGTGCCGCTGATCTTCGCCTGCCGCAAGCTCGCGCCCAAGTATCCCGGCGTGCGCTTTCTCAACTGCTCGGTCGATATGCCGTATCCCGGCGTCCGGACGTATTACAGCCGGATCTATGAGGCCAAATTCCTTCTCGGCGCGCTGGCCGGGACGCTGGCAACGGACGCGCGCATCGGCTACGTCGCCGACGCGCCGGTCTTCGGTACGCCCGCGGCCATCAACGCCTTCGCGCTCGGCGCGCAGCTGACGCGGCCGGACGCGCAGATCCTGCTGCGCTGGTCGTGCTGCGAGCAGGAGCCTGCCGCCGCGCTGGCGGCGGAGGGCCCCGGTATGATCTGCGCCCACGACCTCAAGCGGCCGGGGCAGGAGAACGGCTGGCGCGGCCTGTGCCGTGTGGAAGACGGAAAGCCGCGGCGCGAGGCGCTGCCGGTCCGCAACTGGGGCGAGATCTACATCCGCCTCGCGCGCAGCATCCTGCGCGGCGGCTGGGACGAGCTGAACGCGGCCGGGGCGATCAATTACTGGTGGGGCTTTGCCAGCGGCGCAGTCGACGTGCAGCTGGCACCCAGTGTGCCGGACGGCCCGCGGGAGCTGCTGCGGGTATTGCGTGAGGCGCTGGTGCACGGTGAGCTGACGCCCTTCCACCGCCGCATCACCGACCAGGCGGGCACGCTGCGCAATGACGGCGAGCAGTGGTTCTCGCCGGAAAAGATCCTGCGTATGGACTGGCTGTGCAGCAATGTCACCGGCAAGATTCCGGATTATGAGGAGCTGCTGCCGATGGCGCAGCCGATGGTGCGCCTGCTCGGCGTCTACCGCGATGCGCTCCAGCCGAAGAAAAGGGGGCCGCTGCTGTGAAGCTGCTTCTGCTTGCGGACAAGGAGAGCCGCTATCTCTGGGATTTTTACAAGCCCGGCTGTCTGCGGGAGTATGACCTGATGCTCTCGTGCGGAGATCTGAAGGCCGAATATCTGACGTTTCTTGCCACGCTCGGCCGCTCGCCCCTGCTCTACGTCCGGGGAAACCATGACGACAACTACGAATCGCGCCCGCCGGAGGGCTGTGAGTGCATCGAAGACAAGCTCGTGACGGTGGGCGGCCTGCGGATCGTGGGTCTTGGCGGCAGCCCCCTGTATTCCGGGGGGCGGAACCAGTACACCGAGCGGCAGATGGAAGCCCGCATCCGGAAGCTCGGCTGGAAGATCCGCCGCGCGGGCGGCGTCGATATCGTGCTTACGCATGCCCCGGCCCGCGGCTTCGGCGACGCGGAGGACTTTGCCCACCACGGCTTTGAGGCCTTCCTGCCGCTGCTCGACCGCTATCAGCCGCGCTATCTGATCCACGGCCACGTGCATACGGAGTACGGCCATGCGATCCCCCGCGTGCTGCAGCGCGGCGGCACCACCATCATCAATGCCTGCGAGCGCTATACGCTCGAGCTATAGGAGGAGCTATGGACTATCCGAAGGTCTGCCTGCGCCGGGGGGAGGAAGCCGGTGTGCTGAAGGGGCAGAAGCTGATCTATGACAACGAGCTGGACTGGGCGGACGATATCTGCACCGACGGCTGCGTCGTCGACGTGCTGGACAGCCGCCAGCGCTTCGTGGCCCGAGGGTTCTTTAACGCCCGGTCGAAGCTGACCGTCCGCGTGCTCACGCGTCGGGCGGAGGAGACGATCGACCGTGACTTTTTCGCCCGCCGCATCCGCGCGGCGTGGCAGACGAGGCAGACGCTGGGCTTTTCCGACTCGTGCCGGGTGGTCTTCGGCGAGTCGGACGGGCTGCCGGGGCTGACCGTCGACAAATTTGCCGACTGCCTGTCGTTCCAGATCGCCTGCCTCGGTCTCGAGCAGTGGAAAGAAACGCTGGTGGAGGTCCTCGCAGAGATCTTTGCCCCGCGCGGGATCTATGAGCGGGACGATCTGCCCGTGCGCGAAAAAGAGGGGCTGCCGCAGATCAAGGCCTGCGTTTACGGCACGGTCCCGGAGGAAATCGTCATCCGGGAGCACGACGCGCGGATGCTCGTCTGCATCGAAAACGGGCAGAAGACCGGCCATTTCCTCGACCAGCAGGAAAACCGCGGGCGGCTGAAGCCCTACGCGCCCGGGCAGGATGTGCTCGACCTGTGCTGCTGCACCGGCGGCTTTTCCATCCATGCCGCGCTCTACGGTGCGGCGTCGGTCGAGGCAGTGGATGTGTCGGAGGAGGCGCTGGCCCTCGTGCGGCGAAATGCAGAACTTAACGGCGTGGCCGACCGCGTCACGACGACCTGCGCGAACGTCTTTGACCTTGCCCGGCAGTATGCCGCCGAAGGACGGCAGTATGGGCTCGTCATCTGCGACCCGCCCGCCTTCGCCAAGAGCCGCAAGGTGCTCGAAAGCGCCTACCGCGGGTATAAGGAGCTCAATCTGCAGTGCATGAAGCTCGTACGCCCGGGCGGCTTCCTCGTCTCCTGCTCGTGCAGCCAGTTCATGACGCCGGAGCTGTTTCTCCGGATGCTGCGCGAGGCCGCGCAGGATGCCGGCCGCGACGCGCGCCTGCTCGAGCCGCTGATGCAGTCCCGCGATCACCCCGCCAGTCTGTCCTCCGAGCAGTCTCTCTACCTCAAGGGCGATATCCTGCAGATCCTGTAAGTCCACACCCCGCCGGTCAGACCGGCGGGGTGTATTTTATAATCAGCAAAAATCAATGGACAAAATCAACAAAATGCAGAGGGGAGGATTGGAGGCTCATACAAAAAGAAGAGGAGCGCAAGATTGTCGGACTGAAATCGCAAGATATTGGTTGTGAGTTTACGATGAAAAGATATATAAAAGATTTAGTAAATCGAAAAAATTGTGAAAAAACCGGTTAAAAACGGGATTTTTTTACACACAAGAATTTCATGACGTCAGGAGCGCGAAGCAATGAAAAAACTCAGATACGGTATGGTCGGCGGCGGCCCGGGTTCCTTTATCGGCGACGCGCACCGGCGCGCGATCAATCTGGATGGTCAGGCGGAGCTGGTGGCGGGCTGCTTTTCCAGAACGCCTGAAAAATGCCGCGAGACCGGCGCGCAGCTCGGCATTGCGCCGGACCGCTGCTACGCAACCTTCGATGAAATGGCAAAGGCGGAGGCCGGACGCGAAGACGGCATCGACTTTGTCACCATCGTCACGCCGAACGTGACGCATTATCCCGCCTGCAAGGCCTTCCTGGAGGCCGGGATCCATGTCGCGTGCGACAAGCCGCTGTGCCTGACGGCGGAGCAGGCGAAGGAGCTCGAGACGCTGGCCGAGGAAAAGGGCCTGCTCTTCCTCGTGACCTACACCTATATGGGCCATGTGACGGCCAAGCATATCCGCCGCTATATCGCCGAGGGCAAGCTCGGCAAGATCCGCACGGTCATGGCGGAGTATCCGCAGGGCTGGCTCGCCTATGAGGGCGAGTGGGGCGGCAAGCAGGGCGAATGGCGCTGCGACCCGAAGCAGTCCGGCGGCGTCAACTGCCTGGGCGACCTCGGCACGCATGTGGAAAACGCCGTGTCGATGCTGACGGGCCTGAAGATCAGGCGCGTGCTGGCCAAGATGGACGTCGTCGTCCCCGGCCGCGTGCTCGATGACAACGATGTGGTCCTCGTCGAGTATGAGGGCGGCGCGACCGGCTGCTACTGGACCAGCCAGTTCGCCATCGGCCACGACAACGACCTGCGCGTGCGCATCTACGGCGAGAACGGTTCGATCCTGTGGGCGCAGGAGGAATGCGAGAAGGTCACGATGATCGACCGCGACGGCACCATCGTCGAGCGTCACCGCGGCGGCGGCGGCATCGAGCCGGCAGCTGCAAAGTACGGCCGTCTGCCCGCCGGTCACACCGAGGGCTGGCTCGAGTCCATGGGCAACCTCTACCGCTCGTTCATGGAGTGCCTGCACGCCAAGAAGGACGGCACGTTCGAGCCCGGTATGATCGATTTCCCGACCGTGCACGACGGCGCCGAAGGCGTCCGCTTCGTCCAGGCCTGCCTGCAGTCGAACGAAAAGGGCAACGCCTGGGTAACGATGGACGAAAACGCATAACAGCAGGACCGGCCGCTCCCCGGGAGCGGCACAAGGGAGGAAACATGGAACAAGAACTTCTGGTAATGAAAAATATAAACAAGTCCTTTCCGGGTGTTCACGCGCTGCGGGACGTCTCGCTTTCGCTCCGGCGCGGCGAGGTGCACGCGCTGATCGGAGAGAACGGCGCGGGCAAATCGACCCTCATGAAGGTCCTGTCCGGCGTGCATCAGGCGGACAGCGGCGAGATCCTCTGGGAAGGCAAACCCGTCCAGATCCACTCGACCACGGAAGCGACGGCCATGGGCATCAGCATCATCTATCAGGAGCTGAACCTCATGCCCAACATGAGCATCCGGGAGAACATCTTCCTGGGCCGGGAAAACCGCAAGGCCCGCTTCTTCGTCGACTTCCAGAAGACGTCGGAGCTGGCGAAGACCTATACCGATATGGTCGGCCTGACGGCCGATGTCAATACGCTGGTCAAGGATCTGTCCATCGCGCAGCGGCAGATGGTGGAGGTGGCGAAGGCCCTGTCCACCAACGCAAAGCTGATCGTCATGGACGAGCCGACCTCCTCGCTGACGGACCGCGAGACCGAGATCCTCATGAACGTCATCCGGAACCTGCGCGATCAGGGCGTGACAGTCGTCTTCATTTCCCACCGTCTGAGCGAGCTGTTTGAGATCAGCGACCGCATCACGGTCCTGCGTGACGGCGAATGCGTCGGCACGATCGACACGAAGGACTGCACCGAGCCGCAGCTCGTCAACATGATGGTCGGCCGCACGCTCGACGATATCTACCCGAAGGGCAACGCCCAGATCGGCGAAGCCGTGCTCGAGGCAAAGCATCTGAACGCGGGCAAGATGGTGCAGGACGTCAGCTTTACGCTCCACCGCGGTGAGATCCTCGGCTTTGCCGGGCTGATCGGCGCGGGCCGCAGCGAGGTCATGCGCGCGATCTTCGGCGTCGACCCGCTGGACAGCGGCGAGATCATCATCGACGGCAAAAAGCTGGAAAAGCACACGCCGACCGACGCCATTCGCGCAGGGCTCGGCCTGGTCCCCGAAGACCGGAAGCTGCTTGGCCTGATCCTCGATATGTCCGTCCGGGAAAACACCACGCTGCCGTGCCTGCCCGTGGAGATGAAGGGCGGCATCCTCAGCCGCAAGAAGGAAAACGAGATCACCCAGACCTACATCGAGCAGCTCGACATCAAGACGCCCGGCGCGGAGCAGAAGGTCCTGAACCTCTCCGGCGGCAACCAGCAGAAGGTCGTCATCGGCAAATGGCTGGCGACCCACCCGAAGGTTCTGATCCTCGATGAGCCGACGCGCGGCATCGACGTCGGCGCGAAGCGCGAGATCCACCAGCTGATGAGCAAGCTGGCCGAGCAGGGCGTGGGCATTATCATGATCTCCTCCGAAATGCCGGAGGTCCTCGGCATGAGCGACCGTATCATCGTCATGCACGAGGGGCACGTCTGCGGCGAGCTGAGCCGCAGTGAGGCGACGCAGGAACGTATTATGAGTCTGATCCTCAGCGCAGCTGGATAAGCAGAATGCCTGGATCTGTCTGAAACGTAGCAGAAAGGTTGGAAAAACTATGAACAGTCAAGACAAAAGCAAGAAAAGCGGCGCGCTGCGCCGTCCGGCCAAGAGCAATTCGCTCGGCATTCTGATCATCCTGCTGGCCATGTGCCTGCTGCTGACCATCGCTGTCGGTAAGAAGTTCCTGTCCGCGAGCAACCTGATTTCGGTCATCCGCCAGTTCTCGTTCTACGGCATTCTCGCCATCGGTATGTGCATGGTCATCATCACCGCCGGTATCGATCTTTCCGTCGGCTCCGTGTTTGCGCTGGCAGGCGTTCTGTCCTGCATGGCCATCACCAAGTGGCATCTGCCGGTCTTTGTCGGCGTGCTGATCGGCCTGGCCGTCGGCGTGCTGATGGGCTATTTCAACGGCGTCTGCGTCACGCTTCTGAAGCTGCCGCCCATGATCGCCACCCTCGGCACCATGTCCATCGCCCGCGGCATCGCCTATACCGTGACCGGCGGCTACCCCATCGGCTCTCTGCCGGACAGCTACAAGTTCCTTGGCCTCGGTTATATCGCCGGGATCCCGACGCCGATCGTGCTGATGGTCGTCCTGGCTGCCCTGACGATCTTCTTCCTGAACAAGACCGTCGTCGGCCGCTGGATCTACGCCATCGGCGGCAATGAAGAGGGCGCGCGCATCTCCGGCGTCCGCGTCAACCGCGTCAAGCGCCTGGTCTATTCCCTGTCCGGCCTGATGGCCGCGATCTCCGGCATTGCCATGGCCGCCCGTCTCGGCGTCGGCCAGTCCACCGCCGGCCAGAGCTATGAAATGGACGCCATCGCCGCGACCGTCATCGGCGGCGCGAGCCTCTCCGGCGGCTCCGGCAGCATCGTCGGCGCGATCATCGGCGCCGCGATCATGGGCGTCCTGCGCAACGGCCTCGTGCTGCTGGATGTCTCCGCGTACTGGCAGCAGACCGTCATCGGCGCTGTCATCATCCTCGCCGTCGCGCTGGATAACCTGCGCCACATGAAGAAAAAGGCGTAAACCCGCCGCATGAACCCGTGTTCCTGCCCCGAAGGGGCTGAACAATACATTAAGGAGGAAGACAAATGAAAAAACTACTTGCGATCCTGCTCGCTGCACTGATGGTGCTGAGCCTGGCAGCCTGCTCCATGGAAGGCGGCTCCTCTGAGCCCGCCAAGACGGAAGAGACGACGGCTGCTCCCGAGACGACCGAAACCGAGACCGAACAGCCGGCAGAAGAGACGGCTGCCCCCGAAGTCAAGGCCGACGCCGATATTACCATCGCTGTCGTCCCCAAGTCTCTGGACAACGCCATTTTCCTTGACAGCCAGGCGGCTGCCGAGGCCAAGGCCAAGGAGCTGGGCATCAACCTGCAGTGGGTCGGCCCGACGACTTCTGACGCCGGCCAGCAGGTCACCGTCATTGAGGGCCTGATCGAAAAGCAGGTCGACGGCATCCTGATCAGCTGCAACGACGCTGACGCTCTGAAGGACGTCATCGACAGAGCGGTCGACGCCGGTATCGTTGTCGGCTGCTTCGACTCCGACTCCCCGGAATCCAAGCGCGCGTTCTACTGCGGCACTGACAACTATGCTGTCGGCAAGCTGGCTGCGGAAGAAATGATGAAGATCCTGCCCGACGGCGGCAAGGTCGCGATCCTGACCGGCGTCCTCGGCGCTCCCAACCTCGAAGAGCGTATCCGCGGCTTCAAGGAGACCGTGGAAGGCTCCAACATTGAGGTCATGCCCGTGCAGACCGGTAACGACGATGTCCAGACCTCTGTCGATGTTGTCGGCCAGTACACGGCTGCCAACCCGGACCTGGCCGCATGGTTCTTCGACGGCGGCTGGCCCTACTTCGCTGACCCGGACGCTCTGCCTGAGGTCCAGAAGTTCATGGAGAACGGCGGTCACATCATCTCCGTCGATACCTGCGAACCGATGATGCAGTACGTCGGCATGGACATGGTCGACCTGCTGATCGGCCAGAACTATCCGAACATGGGCTCCCTCGGCGTTGAGACGCTCTACAAGCTCATCAAGGGCGAAGACGTCGATCTCGGCGACGAGACCCACTACATCGACACCGGCTATGAGCTGGTCGACAAGAGCAACTACGAAGAAGTCTGGGCAACCAAGGCTCCGTGGTAATCTGAATCCCGCATAAAAAACCCCCGCCGGTTTCTCCAAGGAAACCGGCGGGGGTGTGTTTATGTATCCGGAACCGCGATCTCTTTGATGGTGAATTCGTTGCCCTGGAGGAGCCAGGTCTGGGGGCTGCCGCAGTGGGGGCAGATCTTGCCCTGCGGTACGGTGGGGTAGTCCCGGCCGCAGGCGCCGCAGTGCGTCACGGCGGGGATGCGCTCGATGACCAGCTCGCAGCCGGTCAGAAGCGGCGTGCGTTTGCAGTTCCAGTTCCACACGTCGATCAGATACTCCGGCACGACGGTAGAGACCTCGCCGAGCTCCAGCGTGACGCGGCGGATGCGCGTCACCTGGTTTTCCTCCGCGATCTTCGCCAGCGTGTCAGCAATGTGGAAGACCACGCCAAGTTCGTGCATGGCTCAGTCCTTCCGGCCGCGCAGCGTCTCGCCGAGGCGCTTGCTGGCCATCGAGGCGATGCCCTTGAGCTTGTCCTCGGCCTTCATCATCGTGGAGCATTCGGGGTGGTCGCGCTTGAGATGGATGGCGTCGAAGACGCACTTCGTCGTGCAAACGCCGCAGCCGATGCACTTGTTCGGGTCGACCCAGCTCGCGCCGCAGCCGAGGCAGCGGGCCGTCTCGGTCTGGACCTGCTCGGGCGCGAGCGTCCGGCGCGCGTCGCGGAACGAATGCGGGTCGACCGCGGGGTCGACGGCCTCGGTCTGCCGGGCGGCGTGATCGTAGCAGTTGACGGAGAAATTCTCCTTATCGAGCATGATGAAATCGCGGCGGTTGCGGCCGATTTTCAGATCTGCGCCCTTGTGGACGTAGCGGTGCAGCGATTCGGCGGCGCACTTGCCCTCCTCGATGGCGTCGATGACGAACTTCGGCCCGTGGTACACGTCGCCGCCGACGAAGATGTCCTCCTCCGCCGTCTGATAGGTCAGGGGATCGGCGACGGGGTAATTGCCGCGATGGAATTCGACCTTCGTATCCTGGAGCAGAGAGCCCCATTCGATCGCCTGACCGATGGCGAAGACGACATGGTCGGCCGGGATGGTGATCGTCTCGCTCTCGTCGTAGGCGGGGGAGAAGCGGCCCGTTTCAGGGTCGATGGTGCGCAGGCACTTTTTGAACACGACGGCGGTCACATGGCCGCTTTCGTCCTGCAGCAGCTCCTGCGGACCCCAGCCGGCGCAGATCTCGACGTGCTCTTCTTCCGCCTCAGCGATCTCGTCCTTCGCGGCAGGCATGGTCTCGCGCGATTCCAGACAGACCATCGAGACCTTTTCCGCGCCGAAGCGCACCGCGGTGCGGGCGCAGTCGATGGCGACATTGCCGCCGCCGACCACGACGACGCTGCCTTCCATCCGCTGCGTCTCGTCGGCCAGCGCCTCGTGCAGGAAGTGCACGGCGATGTCGGTGCCCTTGGCCGTTTCGCCCGGCACGCCGGGCAGACGGCCGCCCTGGCAGCCGATGGCGACGTAGAACGCCAGATACCCCTGCTCGCGCAGCTGCGGAATGGTCACGTCCTTACCGACCTCCACGCCGCAGCGGATCTCCACGCCTAGCTCGCGCAGGACCTGGATCTCGGCGTCGATGACGGTCTTTTCCAGCTTGAACGACGGGATGCCGTAGGTCATCATGCCGCCGGGACGGGCGGACTTTTCAAAGACCGTGGGCTTGTAGCCGCGGGTGGCCAGATAGTACGCGGCGGACAGGCCCGCGGGGCCTGCGCCGATGATGGCGATCTTCTGGTCCCAGCCGGTCAGTCGGCTGGAGGCGACGACGACGGGCGGGATATAGCGCGTCTCGGCGTGCAGATCCTGCTCGGCGAGGAATTTCTTGACCGCGTCGATGGCGACGGCCTGATCGATCGTGCCGCGGGTGCACGCTTCCTCGCAGCGCTTGTTGCAGACCCGGCCGCAGACGGCGGGGAAGGGGTTGTCCTTCTTGATGAGGGCCAGTGCCTCCTGATACTTGCCCTGCGCGGCGAGCTTCAGATAGCCCTGCACGGCGACGTGCGCCGGACAGGCGGTCTTGCAGGGGGCCGTACCCTGATCATAGCAGTTTTTGCGGTTGTTGTCGCGGTAGTCGGGATCCCAGTGCTCCTCGCCCCACTTGAGGCCGTGGGGGAGCTCATGCTTCGGGTATTCCACGGTGTTGCCGTGCTTGTCGCAGAGCTTCTGTCCGAGCTTTACCGCGCCCGAGGGACAGTATTCCACGCACTTGCCGCAGGCCACACATTTGGCCCGGTCGACCTCCGCCGTGTAGGCGCTGCGGGAGAGGTTCGGCGTGTTGAACAGCTGCGAGGTGCGCAGCGCGTTGCAGATGTTGACGTTGCAGTTGCAGATGCCGAAGATCTTGTTCTCGCCGTCGATGTTTGTGATCTGGTGGACGAAGCCGTTGTCCTCGGCCGCCTGCAAAATGTGCATGGCTTCTTCGTAGGTGATGTCGTGGCCCTTGCCGGTCTCGCGGCAGTAGTCGGCAAAGTCGCCCACGCCGATGCACCAGCACATGTTGTCGTCCGCGCAGCCCTCGCCGAGCACGGCGCGGCTCGTGCGGCAGGAGCACTGGCCGACGCCGATGTGCCCCTCATATTTTTTCAGCCAGTAGGAAAGATGCTCGATATCGAGCGTCTGGTTCTCCATCGAGATGGCCTTTTCCACCGGGATGACGTGCATGCCCACGCCGCCGCCGCCCGGCGGCAGCAGATGCGTCTTGCCCGCCAGCGGCACGTAGGTCATGCGCTCAAAGAACTTGGCAAGCTCCGGATGCTGCTCCAGCCGGGGGTTCCGGCCCGAAAGCTCTGCATCCTCCTCCATGTTGAACAGCTCCGCGCTGCCCGGCACGAACATCGGCAGGATATACCGCCGCTCCGAGGGCGGCGCAGTGCGCCCGTTGTGGTCATAGTGGTAGCCGTAGTCGTATTCCAGAAGACCGATGTAGCTCATCTGGTCGAGCAGCTCCTGGAAATGCGGCTTCTGCTCCTCCGTGACCTTGTTCATCTTCCAGAGCTCTTCGACGGTGTAGGGCGTGCGGAGCTTCATGGTCAGGGCGATGTCGGCCATCTCGTCGGTCACGACGCCGGCCAGCCCCCAGTATTCCGCGTCTTCCGCGCTGACCTTGCCGAGCTTGTGGTCGACGACGTCCGTGATCTTTTTGCCAAGCTTCAGAATTTTCTCCCGCGGCGCAGCCTCGCCCTTGGCGGCGGGGGTCAGCGCGCGCTGCTTCAGTTCCTGATCGATCATGCGTTTGTCTCCTTCTTCTTTTCTTTGTGTGTGCGGATCCGGGTGCAGAGCCAGTCGGCGAGCGCCTCGACGCCCTCGCCGGTTTTTGCGGAAATGGGGAAGATCTCAAGATCGGGGTTGCGCCGCCGCGCAAACGCGGTGACCTTGTCCAGATCGAAATCAAAATACGGCAGGACGTCGATCTTATTGACGATCATCGCGCCGCAGGTCTGGAAGATGAGCGGGTATTTGAGCGGCTTGTCGTGCCCCTCCGGGACGGAGAGGATCATCAGGTTCAGATGCGCGCCGGTGTCGAATTCCGCCGGGCAGACGAGATTGCCGACGTTCTCCAGAATGACCAGATCGAGCCCCGCCGCGTCCAGCTGCTGCAGCCCCTCGCGGGTCATCCTGGCGTCGAGGTGGCACATGCCGCCCGTGTGAAGCTGGATGACCTTTGCGCCGGTGCGCGAGACGGTGTCCGCGTCGACGTCGGAGTCGATATCCGCCTCCATCACGCCCACGCGCAGCTGCCGCTGCAGCAGCGGCAGCAGACGCAGAAGCGTCGTCGTCTTGCCGGAGCCGGGCGAGGACATCAGGTTGATGAGATATGTGCCCTGCGCGTCCAGCTCGCCGCGCAGCCGCTCCGCCGCAGCGTCGTTGTCCGCAAAGACGCTCTGCTTGACCTCAATGATACGATACCGATCCATGCCGTGCCTCCTGTACGTTTTTCTAGTAAAAAGTGTAACATATGCAGGAGAACTTTGCAAGAAGATGCAGACAAACCCGGCATTTTGCCGAAAAACGCCGCCGGCGCTTTTGCGCCGGCGGCGTTATGGATTGGACGGGGATGCTGCCTCAGTGCTTCCGGCTGCGGCGTTTGCGGAGGTCTGGGAGGGCGGCGGCGGAGAGGAGCAGGAACGCGCCGGGGATGTAGAAGGCAGCGGTCCCGCGGCCGCCGGTCTTGGGCAGGACGTAGGCACCGTGGTTTTCGATGCACAGCGGGTCTGCCGATGTTCCAAGACCGGTGTGATCTCCGCTGAAGGTCACGCTGTATGCCAGCGTGACGGGATTTTGCGTGATCGTCACGGCTACGGAAACGTGCGTGTCGAGAAACCCGTCCGGGACCTTCGTTTCGGCGAGCGTGTAGGCACCCTCGGTCAGCTTTCACGCAGAAGCCCGCGAAGCACACCCGGGCCCAGACCGTGTTGGATTCCTTGACCGTGGGGGTCTGCACGGTCCGGAAGCCGAAGGCGTTGACGGCCTGCAGCCACGAGACCGTGCCGCTGGCCTGATCCTGATCGACCTTCGCGCGCAGGAGAGCCATGGAGTCTTCGTCAAAGGTCTTCGGCGCGCATACCGGGATCCGGACCCGGAACGTCGAATTCCCGGCCAGCACGGTCCCTTCTCCGGCGACGAGCTTGAAGGCGGTGACGGACGCGTAGTCGGAGACTGTGGCTGCCCAGATATCGGCGCTCACCATCTCCTCCATGGAATGGGTGTAGACAGCGGCGCTCGTGGTGTAATAGACCGTATAGCCCTCCGGCGGCGTGATGGCGCCGCGCAGGCGGACCGGGAATTCCGAGCCGCGGCCGGATGCGCCGAAGAGATTCGGGTCGCCGATGCGGGGCAGGGTATCGTAGACCGTCAGGCCGGTATGCACAGCGGCAGTCTCGTTGACGATCTCCAGCAGGTAGTCGAAGTCGGATCCGGCCTTGACCAGCAGTCCCTGCTTGCTCCAGCTGCCCGACCCGGCCGGGGCGATGAATTTCTCCGCGTACATCGACTGGGCGGCGATGATCGTGGCGTCGGAGAACGCATAGGCGATCTTGTCGTTGGTCTCGCCGTCCAACGGGTAGCTGTTGATGGACCGGGCAGCGTTCGTATAGGTGACCTTTGTCTGCCCGTCCGGGACGTGGGTGTGCTCCGGGTCGCAGTAGACCGTGTAGGCATGGAAGCGGACCTGCCCGCCGGCCTGCATCTCATAATCCTCCGCGAAGACGATATCATAGCCGTCGCAGACTTTTTCCTCGTCAAAGGCCACGGTAATATTGCCGTGGGCGTCCGCCTGCAGGGCGGAGATGGTTTCTGTCGTCCCGTCCGTGTAATAGGCGGTGATATGGTCCACGAGATCCGCATATGTTTTTCCCTCCGGCAGGGAAGCGCCGGTCGTGACGGATTCCAGCCGGACGAACCGCAGGGCTTCGTCCAGCCCCGCCAGCACGACTTCGCCATTTTCCACGATCGTCCGGTCCTGGATCACGATATGCCGCAGCGGCTGCGACTTGCCGTTGGAAAGCGCAAGGCTCCACGGGTACGGGTTGGTCTTATAGACCTCCACGTCGTAGATATCGCCCTTCTCTGCGCCCTTGGCAAATTTGCCCTGTGTGGTGGGGGCGGTCGTCAGGCGGAAGCGGAGCGGGTCGTCTGCCTCCGGGTGCGTCTCGCCTGGCGCTTCGCCGCTCGGGATGGCCGTGAGTGCGACCGAGTTGCTCAGCTCCGCCATCAGCGTCCAGCCGGGGTTCTGGTCTGCGTCGAGGACGGCGATCCGGCTGACGCCGTTCCTGTCCGTATAGGTCGGCAGCGTGTCGGTCAGCGTGACGGAACGAGCGTCGCGCAGATCAGCCAGACTGCACTGGTCGTTGGTGTACTTGTTGACGATGAAGGCGAAATCGACGTAGGTCAGATCGTCCAGATACGGATTCCCACCCTCCTCCTGCGGCGTGACCACGACTTCCGCGCCGTCCTTGCCGAAAGCGTCCAGGCGGTTGGAATTCACGAACTTCTGGATCTCCCAGTCCTTGTACAGCGGCCGGTAGATGGCAGGCGCAGCCGCATCGCCGCCGGAGACCGACGCGGTCACGGGCAGCCGGTAGTTGTCGGGGACCACATCGTCCAGAAAGCTGAGCGTGAACGGCAGCATCAGCGTCGCCGTCTGGAAGCGTATCCTCGGTCGAATAGCAGGCCTCCGTACGCGTGTGTTCCTCCAGCCCGCAGGTCAGCACCCATGTCCCGTAGCAGCGGGGGGCCGTGGACGTGCGTCTCGTCGGTGATGGTGCAGGTCAGCGGCTGGTCGGTGGGATCACCGTCTTCACCTTCGTCAAGCTCCGCGGGCAGCTGCGTGTAGCAGCTGTCGGTATGGGTATGCTCCGGGATTTCGCAGAGAAGCTCGCGCGAGCGCCGGGCGGATCAGCAGATAGGGAACGCAGAGCGCGACGATGAGCGCCAGACAGACCTCCGTCCACAGCCAGCGGCGCGGCCATATTCGTTGGCGATCAGCCCGTGCAGGCGGATATTGCCGAGCTTGAGTACCGCGTCGCTGCCAAAGCGCAGGCTGATCAGCCCCGCGATGCAGCCGCAGAAGCCGACGACGGACAGGATGAACGCGATCTTGCTGAGAATACTTCCGAGACTCGAAAGCTTCTGGATGGTTTTCAGGGATCTCATTGGGATCCTCCTTCCGGTAATTTGTGAAAGATTACGGTCTGCTGCTTCATGGAGATCTTCCCGACGGCGTAGCCGTACGCGGGCAGCTCCTTTTTGCAGGTCAGAAATGAATGGTCGAGCGCCGTGCCCGCAAGGGCCGCGATCTCGTCAAAGGTCAGCGTCAGCTGCGTCTGGCCGCTGGTTTGCAGATAGCGCCAGAGCGCGTCATACTTGCTCATCTTCGTGCTGATGGGCGTCTTTGGCCTTGCCTCTGAAGTTCAGCGCCGCCGCCAGGCAGCCGAGCGCCCCGGCCCAGATCAGCGCCGCATAGACCCACTGCCGTATGAGAGCAAAAAGCGCCCCCGCCAGCAGCATCAGAACGCCCGCCGCCGCGAGCAGCCGAATCGTCTTTTCCATGGTGTTCTCCTCCTGTTTTCTCAATAAAAAGCCCAAAATGGGCGCTTGTAACGGGTAAAAACGCAGGGTGAACCTGTTTTTGCTCTCAGGTTCAGCTCTGCGTCTTAGCGTCTGGCTGACAAAGATATTCGGTTTTCTGACCCCGCATGGAGATCAGGAACGTCCGCCTGCACTTCGGGCAGAACAGCGGAAAGTTTTCCAGGACGGTATCCTCGCGGATCTGCGTCCGCGTCTTTCCGCGGCAGACCGGGCAGAGGATCCAGTGCGTATCCAGAAGGCTCATGACGCGTCCTCCGCCTTGCTTTTGACGAGCAGCATCATTGCCTGAAACTCGACGGACAGCATCTGCCCGAGCTTTTCCTCGGAAAACCGGCAGACCCGCGTGGCACACAGCGCGCCGGAAAACCCGAACGCGATCGCTGCGGCGAGCTTCCAGCGCAGCAGCTCCAGCGCCAGACCGATCAGCAGGAAGATCCCGACCCACTTGAGCATGATCGTCCCCGGCTCCAGCATATCCAGTTTGTATCGGTACCGCGTGTCATACGTCACGGGCGGTTTCTCTTTTTTCATATGGTCTCTCCAAAAATCTTATGTTCCATGTTTCATGTTCCGTGTTTCCCAATCTGTGCGGCTGATGCCGTAGACGGCGGTTTGTCTCGATCATGATCATTTGCAGTTCCCTTTCTCAGTCAAAGCAGGGCGCAACGTAGGTTCGGATCAATTCGATCCGGTCCTTCACACGGGGCTGAAAGCGGGAGGTGATGGCGGCGACCAGGTTTTTATCCGGGCTGACATAGAGGGCATTGCCGCCGTCGCCCATGGCCGCAAAGCCGTGCCCCTGCGGGAGGACCCACCACAGATATCCGTAGGGCAGATCGCGCTCGGCCCACCGGCTCTGCTCGGCGGTGCTCTCCCGCACCCAGCGTTCCGATACGAGCCGCTGCCCGTTCCAGACGCCGCCGTCCAGATACAGCTGCCCGAGCTTTGCCAGATCCATCGGCGAGAGCGTCAGCCCCCAGCCGCCCGCGTTCACACC
>ENA-UEQL01001024-UEQL01001024.1-human-gut-metagenome-genome-assembly--contig:-NODE-1024-length-20143-cov-15.821389_pt1 | contig 20143 bp, 26 predicted proteins | sample MGYA00242905_ERZ507926 | MGnify/ENA primary metagenome ERZ507926 (study PRJEB26167, sample SAMN06115531) | human gut metagenome | host: Homo sapiens | place: China:Henan | collected 2015-09-09...
AAAAAGGCTTGAATCTCGACTCCGCTTTTGTTTTAACCGAGCGGGAGCGAGTGATGATGGGAGGAGGTCAGGGCTTTGGCTGGAGCGTAGTGGAGGGCAAGGGCTTGACTTCCGATTCCTCTCTGCACGATGGAAAGGCTGCGGACATTGGCGGTGTGGCGGTTTTTCATTTCGTTCTGGAGGTTGAAGGTGTCGTCTTGTTTGGTTTTGGGATTAGGAATGCCGTGCAGGACTTTGGCGTATGTGGCAGTTTTATCCCGGCGTATATATCGAAGCCAGACGAATCGCAGGGAGCCGCCGATATATAGTGCCAGGATGTTTTTGCCGATGTATTCAAGGAAATTCATTTTGCAAACAGTTTGAAGAGTTGTTTCATATCATCTTTCATCTGTAACGAAACTGAAAAGAAATTCGGTATTATCTGGATAATGGCTAAGGTAATCTATTGTCTCTTTGTAGCTTCGTGTGACATAGTCCGCTGGTGTTTCATTATCATTCCGTTCGCAATACCAACTGGCGGAAGTGGATTCGATATGTCCTTTTTTCAATAGATACACATCTCCGCCCAGAATTGCCTTATTTGAGTTGCGACAATTCGTTGCTATTTCAAGTGCTTTGTCTTTAGTATAGGCGAAACCGCTTACGCCAATGCTTTCAAGTGAAAATTCATATGCTTCTGCTTTAATCCTTGTTACAATCAATTGTTTCGTAAGAAATGAGGTAATCAATACGGGTATGGCGAGGAACACAGACCATTTTGCTCAAACAATAGCAATAAGTTCATTGTCTGTAATATACTTACCCTCATCGGGCGAAATATCAGCAGGTCGCATATTTGCGGTAATCGGATTCCAGTCATAAATGAAAATCAACAGAGGTACTATTACCAATAACGAGGAAATCAAATACAACCACCCTGCAAGTTTCAGCCAAGAATTGCCTTTATACAACAGCCATGTAGGAATGCCGCATATCGCAAAATGAAGTAGTACGACAGGAAATAATAGCATAAGTACGACTTCTGTGCCAATGTCGAACTCGGCGTTCTTACACCAAAGGGCGAAGAGTAATGTGCAAAACAGCAAAAAGCCGCAGAGCAACATTATTGCTTCAAATTTCCAAAATCGTTTATCGGTCAGTTTCATTGCTTTCAAGGATCTTGGAATTGAATTTCACTATCATTATTGACGAGAACACCAGCACAAGCAATGTTCCGGCTACCGCATACAAGGAAGCGATAGCCACAGTTTCTGGGTCGTTTGATCTATTATTATACCAGAGAAAACCGCACATCTGATTTGCCCATATCGTTGAAAACAGAAGATTTGAGCAACATATCATTAACGACTCAATGTCGTGGGATAACTTAAAAATTGCATATACGAATATAACTTGAAGTATCGGCAAAGTAAGACATACTATGCTCCAGTTATAAAATATTGAACAATAAACTATTTGAAGATATGTAGCAGCACATATTAAAAACAGTTGTGCAATAGATTTACGTTTACCGCGATTCTCTTTTATTAAAATAGCCAAACTTATCAGTAAGAAAAACAACAACCCAATTACCAACCACATTTGCATATTGATTTCGTCTTCATTGGCTTTAGGCACAGCATAGAGCATTATTATTGCCTCTATAAGAAGTAATCCTATCATTACTGATGTCTGTTTCCACTGTTTCATATCTTCTCAATAATTATGCTTTGTGAGCCGTCCTCTAATGAATTATTTTCATCCAAATGGATATGTGTGCCACAGGGCACATCCGTTTGGGCTAAATTGAGCAGATGGTTTGCCAACGAGATGAGTCCTTCACGGTTTGCAGAAATAACGACTTCGTCATTTTCGCTTGTGACTTTTATCGTAAAGTCGTCGCTCCAGCAAAGCTGAAGTCCTGAGCCTCGGTCGTATTTTGGTATATCAATTTTCATAATTGCCGTTTTATTTCTTGAAAATCGGAGTTCCTGTATTCTTCAATGCGATAATGATTTCGGGTTCGTTGTCGCAATTCTGAGTGTATCTGATTTCATAGCCTGACGTTCCTTTTGCTTTGAGATAATCAATCCACTCTTTACGATTTAGTGTCGGTGTTTCTGACACATCGGTAAATGTCCTTGGAAAATCATCGAAGTCATTATTGGGAGTATGAACATACATTGCAATCTGACATCCGTAGTTTCGTTGAAGGCATATATATCCCCATACTTGAAATGGTGAACTGATTGTTTCTGCATTAAGCCTGAATGTATCAAGCTGGCTAAACAGGACATCAAGGTGTTGTTTGATTTCAGCCCATTTTGTCAGCGGATATCCGTCCAAATGGATATGCTCATAGTCGTATTCCGCATTTCCGCTTTTTAGCTCTGCAATTATCTTCTCGGCAAAATTCTTTTTGAAAAGATTGCGGTAATATCTTTTTAATCCTCGCTTTTTCATTTCTTACCTCCTTTTCGCCAAAGACAGATGAAGAGGAAGAGAGCTAATGCGAAGTTCAGGAACATCCCGAATGAAAGTGAACCGATGCGCATATACATACAGTCTTCCAGCATATTGTTTCCAATAGGTTCTACTATGTATTTCATATCCACATAGGCGTTTACCCATATCAATAATTCATAGATTATGATTATTGCAAATGCGATTATGCCGATTATTTTCTGCCACTTTTTCATAAGCTTCAATTTTTATGATATTTTTTTGTCAGATGTTTTTCTATTAATTTGTATCCATAGCAGCAAAGAAGCAAAGGAAGGATTGAGCACAAGGCAAAGCCTAAGATTGCAGACCAATAAGTAGTAGAGGTAATAGGTATGCCATAAATCGGGTAATGAATGAGAATATACAGGCAAAATGTCAGAACAGAGAACAGCAAACTATATCCTGTCAAAAGCCAATAAGCATTGCTTTTCGCAATTTTCCAAGTTATCATTCCGCCAATACAATAACACAATAAGAAGAAAATGAAATGACCAATAAGAAAAAATAAATTAACCCCATAGGCCAATGCTTCTACGAAAGTCGATGTTACTCCGCAGAGCAACATCATTACTTCGAATACAAAAATTCGTTTATCTGTCAGTTTCATTTGTTGGGGAGTTATATGGGCTGTAAAATTAGTGATTTTTCTGATTGGATGGTGGGTTTTCGGGGAGTTTTTTGTGGTTTTTCGGGGGGGGGATTTTTGCGGGTTTTTCATTGTGGGTTAAGGGATTATTGTTAATTTTGGTGGCGGTTTTTGGATTTATGAACTGTTTAATTTGATATGGTTATGAAAACAAGAAGATTTTTCAGGATATTGGCGGTGGCTTTGGCTGCTGTTGTGGGACTTGGTGCGTGCGGTGAGAAGGACGGCAGGGAGGTTACGAGTTATGAGGAGTATGAGCTGACGGTGGCTTCGAGGGAGGTGCCGGGGGTTGTGACTTCGTGCGGGAACAGTGTGTATTCTCATTTGTTTGCTGTGAAGAGAGAGGGCGCTTCGGAGTGGGAGGCGCTTGGCGGTATTGGGAAGTTTGAGTTTGAGGAAGGATATGAGTATGAGCTGAGGGTCAGTGAGACTCATTATCTGGATTATGATATGGGTGAACCTGCTTGGGAGGAGTATGAGTTGTTGGAGGTGTTGTCGAAGGTGAAGAAGGAGTCTGAGGGTTTGCCTTTGCATTTTGTGCCGGACTGGTATTTTGAGAGCTGTTTTCCTTATGTTGATTCTGAGTTAGCATTTGCTGTGGAGGCGGATGATAAGGAGGCGGTCGAGAGTGCTATTAAGGCTGATGAGGAACTTGGGTTCGGTGGAAGGAGGTTTTATGTGTCGTTGCAGCGTGGGGATTGGTTTCTATTGGATAAGGATATGAGTTGTCTGGAGAGAGGAGATATCATCAGGAAGAGCAGGGAACCTGAGGATTTGCCAGAGTCTTATAAGCTGCTTGTTCCTGATGGCAATGTGGTGGGAACTGGGCATTATGATTTTGCAAGGTTGAGTGAGCCGGAGGATGTTGTGTTGGGGTTTGATGTGTTTGTTACTCGTGCGAGCGGGAGCAAATCTGTGATGCCGCAGAGTGTTTGTTTGTGGTTGTACAGGGATTTGACGGAGGTTTATAAGGCGAGGTTTCCTGAGGCTGATGTGAGGGCTGTGGCTGTGAGGTATGGGGTGAAGGGTATAAGTGGCGAGATTATTAGGGAGTGAGGTGTCTGGAAGGATTTGACAGAGTTTGGGCTGGATTGGCCTGATTGGATAGAAAGTGAAAGCGGTCTGCCGTTGGTGGCAGGCCGCTGAATTTTTTGTGTATGTATGAGTGATACCCGAAGGGTTTAGAAGCTTTCGTCGTCCTGGATGGCGAGTTGGTAGCAGTGGTAGAGGGCTTTGCCGAGTTTGTCTTTCTTGAATTGCTTTTCGTGGTTGGACGGGGTCATTGTGAGGCGGATTTTGGCTATGCCGTGCTGGAGGAGTTCGAGCTGGTCGGGGGTTATCCAGAACTGGGCGATGGAGCGGATGTCTGTGTCGGCAAGGATGACGTTGTCCACTATTACCTCGTAATCGCTGTCTTCGTTGGCGTTGCAGATGACGGTGCCTTTGAGTTCGATGAGTTCGTCGGAGAAGGTGCGGATTTTCATTATAGGGTCTTTGAGGAAGACCATACAGTTGGATTTGACGGTGGCGACTATGGAGTAGAGGCTGTCTTGTTTGGCTACGCCGTAGGTGAAGGTGTAGCCGTCTGCAAAGTATTCCTGGGCTTGGGCGGTTCCTGTGATTGACACAAGAAGGGTGGCGAGGAGGGAGAGAAGGATTTTTTTCATTTGTGGGCTTGTTGTTTGTTGTGACAAAAACACAAAATATATACCAGCGTCAGTGGTTGTCGGATGCGAAAAATCAAGAGCGGTTTGGAGGCTCTTGATTTTGTACTGGATTCAACTGTACTGAATCTATCTTTTATCTACGACAATTACATTCTTGTCGGTGCGGTCGGTCCATTTAAGGGCTTCTTTGCTGCCGGCTTTGTAGATGGTCATTGCGGCGAGGTCTTTGGGTTTGAGCTTCATAAATTCTTCCGAGCTGACTTCTTTGCCACCCACAATATAGATGTTGTCGACATAGACATTTGCTGCCTTGCTTGTTTCTAATTTTATAACATTGACATTCTCATCGTCGGTCCATTCGAGGGCTTCTTTGCTGCCGGCTTTGCAGATTGTCATTGTGCCTATTTTGCTCTGTTTGGTTTGGATGAAGTCCATTGAAGAGGCTTCGACACCGTCTATTACATAGATAACATTGTTGACTGTGTTGTCGCTGTTGGGTTTGATTGTGAGCTGCTGGTCAACGGTCTTTATCATATGAATCTTGGTGACTTCTTTTGTGGCATTGTTGGTGGCGAAGCCGATTCGGTATTCACTGACAGTTTTGCCGACGAGCTGGCTGCCGTCGAAGTTGGTGATTTTGTCGCCGTTGATCATATAGACATTGAGGGTGTCGGCCTGGGCGGTGGCGATGTTGCCGCTGAGTGTGAGGGCGCAGAGTGCGCTGAGGATTGTTGTTAGCATAATATTTTGTGTTTTAAAAGTTTGCTGTTGGTTGGCCGTGGCAGAGCCTGTGGAGCCTCTGCGTGGGGCCGAAGGAGTATTTATGTTTAACTAATGTGTATTACTTCATTGCCGTTATTGATAGGGCGTCGGTGCCGTCTTTGGTCATCAGGTAGGAGCAATGGGTGCCGTCGTGCATTGTGGCGGTGAGGATGACGTTGTTGCCCTGGGGTTTGGCGATGACGCTTTCGATGTTTTCGACGTCGAGGGACATTATCTGGTTTATACCTTGAGCTATTTCGATGCTGTTGAAGTCGCAGGTGTCGTCGTGTTGGTTCAGGAAAATCCCGAGGCCGAGGGCGATGACTGCACAGGCAGCAAAGCTGTACGCCCAGCGAAGGATGGTTGTGCGCCTGGTTTGCTTTGAGCTTACGATGGCGTCAAATTTCTTTTCGGCTGCATCGTAGGCGGCTTCGGGATATTCGGCAAGGATGAGCTTTGCGACTGATTCTTCGTCGGGTTCGGCTGCGTGGGTGGCGAACCATTCTGCGAGTACACGTTCCTGTGCCGGATTAGTCTCGGCATTGAGATATTTGTCTATCAATATTTTTCTGTATTCTCTGGTCATTTTGATATCTTGTCTAAAAGTTCTTTCATTGTTTTTCTTGCTTGGGAGATGGTGGCTTTGATGCTTGACTTGGGATGGCCTGTTGCTGTGGCTATCTGGTCGATGGTCATTGACTGGTCGTTTCTCATTTCCAGGTATTGTTTCTGGGTGTCGCTGAGCTGTGCCCAGAGTTTTTGTCTGGTGTCGAGCACTTCCTGCATTTCGAGATGTGCGCTGGCTTCGGTGCCGCCGGTGAAGTCTTTGCCGTCGAGGGCGGTGGTGAGGATTTTCTGCTGGCGGTGGTGGCGGACGCAGATGGTCTTGGTGACTTTGACTGCGAGGGCTTCGAGGTTTCGCACTTGGTAGCCGGAGTCAAGGAGAAGCCAAAGTTCTGTGAGGGCTTCCTGGACTATGTCTTCGGCTTCGGCGGTGCTGCCTGACGCTTTGATGAAGCGTCGTGCTATGGCGAGCAGCTTTCCCCGTTGGACGGTAAGTGTGTGTTCTATTTCTGTTTTTGTCATTTTCTGTTGTGTTGTGGGAAGCTTTTTGTCGGGGCTTCGCTATGGCTGGTCGGGGGCTTTGGCGGAGCTTTTCTGAGGGGCTTCTATATATAAGTAGCAAAAAGTGGGAAAAAGTTAATGAAAAATTTTGAGTTTTTTTGAGAGGGAGGGAAATGATGGAATTGCTCACAAGTTGCGGGCTGTTTGTGAGCGGCTACGAGTTCTGCACGACTAGAGCGGAGGATGTGGCCGGCTGTCTTGAGTTTTTTGTGCTCTGAGATATGAGCAGCAGCGTGAGCGCAGCTGCGCTCACGAGGTGGCAGAGCCACCGAGGAGGGATTCGGGTTTGTGTGGAGGGGTGGCGAAGCCACTTGTTGAGGGTATCCGTGAGGCGGGCTTTGACAGGTCTTTGACCTGGCAAGGGACGGCTGACGGATTCCGCTCTGCCCGTTGGGAAAGTCTGCGGGCGTTGCCGCTTGGCAGCTAGGGGCGCAGTCTTTCCGGGCGCTCCAATGTGCGCGTTAGGTTTAGCGAGAGTTTGAGGATCTGCTTGTAGTCCTCATAGTCTCGCCCGTGGGTGGCAATGGAAGGTTGCCGACTGACCGTGAGGGAAGTGGGCAAGTGCCGATTTATACATAATGATGCCCAGCAAAAATGCCAGGCTTATATCTCGAAGATAAATGCCCGTGAAACGGGAATTCAACTGTTGCTCAGAGCATGAAGCTTGAAAGAGAAAAATCCCTTACCGTCCAAATATGCAAGAGCATCGTGTAGGATTGCCGCCTTCCTGTCTTCGTCGAGGTCGGAATGAAATAGAATCTCAATAAATGTCTCTAGACCGTGGTCTGAAATCTTCTCAGTTTCCACAAGATACCAGACTGGATTCTCCTGTTCAAGTAAAGCATCCAAATTAATTGGGCATACCGCTTTTTCGAATTCATCCTTGACATCTAACAGGGAATAATCCGGCATAACGTCCTCCTGCAGGCCAAGTTTCCGAGCGATAATCAGTAGCATCTCTCCTAGCCGGTCTATTTCTCTGAGTATAAAATCCTCCATACTGTTTGACAATAGGTAGTACAAATTCTGATTTGTCGGTTTAAGATTGAATGCGTGAAATCCAATTGATAATTGTTTCAAGCACTTCAGGCGATATCGTCTCCTCTATGTCTCTATATTCCGTCACTGCTCCTGTCTTGCAGTGCTGGAAAAGGTGATTAACTCCATCAACGCTTTCAATGCGGTTCTTTTCGTCCGGATGCAGACCGTCGCGAAGAGCCGAAAGATTATTTTCATGCTCCACCTGAACATCTTTTGTTCCATTGAGGGCGAGAACAGGACAGGTTATATGACCAAGCAGAGGACGCATATCCAGTCTGAGGAAATGTATCATATATGGCATCTGAATCTGTGCTACTACAGCCCAATAATTCTGCATCAGCACTTCGGGAACATCATAGTCATCAGGATTAGGCATCCTGCCTCCGTGCGCCCTTACATCAAATGCCTTTTCAAGCATTTTACAGTATGAATCAATCTGCTCATTTGTCAATCCTGATTCTTGTAGTGCGACTTTGTTCTGCCATACGAGAGTTTCTGCACCTGATATAACCATTCCAGCAAGGGAGACTACGAAATCAACTTTCTGTTCAGCTGCAAGCATCAATGCTATTGTGCCGCCTTCGCTGTGTCCTATCACACCGACCTTATCAAATCGCGTTCTGAGAAGTTCAACACCAGCAAGTGCATCGTTCTTGAAATCTTCAGTAGTGCAGTCGTTGATATTTCCTTTATATCCGCCGCTGAAACCTCTATCGTCATATCTCAAGGTTGCGATTCCAGCTCTTGCAAGAGCATCGGCAATCACAGCGAATGGCTTATGCTCAAAGATTTCTTCATCACGGTTCTGCTGTCCGCTGCCTGTTACCATAATGAGAACCGGAGTAGTGCGGCTATATCCTTCAGGGAGCACGAGAGTACCATTGAGGGCGACATCTCCATTCATGAAAGTGACTTCCTCTGTAGCATATGGGAACGGGCCCTGAGGTGTCTGGGGACGCTTAGGTTTATCTTCGCCTGGCATAAGAGTCAAAGGCAACGACATGCCAGATTGCTTGAAGGTTCCTACTACCTGCTGCACCATATATATGCCCTCGTAGCTGGCTCCCAACGATGGTATCTTGATCGTAAGTCCTCCATAACTCTTCCTTTCGATCTGAACAGGAATCCCTTTCGCTCCCTGATCTGGGGAATCCATGGTAGGATTATCACCATCCAGATGAAAGACAAGAGAGAGTTTTGTGCCTTGTACATCAAGTTTGCCGGACCAAGTGCCGGTCTGTGCGTTTGCCTGAAATACTGACAACATTATAGCTGCAAATAAAGTCAAGATGCGTCTCATATCGTTATAGGTAAATCCCGATTTATCAGTAAATATACATCTTTTCTCCCGTATACTTATTCACAGACGGAAAGATTTAGCGCTACAACTGATTACTTTTCCAAAAATTATCGAAGATTCATCGTTTATATTATACCCAGGATTGTCCGGATGCTTGCCTGTATCTGACCGACTGTCGGTATAGACTTATAAGCCAGGCCTGGCATCTCTTGTGTCAGCCAGGGCCATAAGCCTAAGTGACCTGCATATCCAGTAATCCTTTTCGATGAATATGTCCCTGATGCCAAGCCCACTATCGCATCAGCGAAGAGTTCTTTATTTTCATGCAGTCTCATATAATGTTCCAGTTTCTTTTCGTAGGCAAGACAGATTCCGATATCGGTTGTTTATAGTTTGTGGTGCCATTCAATGATTTCCTCACCTGTGAGATGATATCTGAATCTACCGCATTGTGTTCAAGGATAGCTCCAAGTATCGCACGTACATACGGTGTATACCCGATGGAAAGCGATACGAGATCCTTCTGTCCAGAAGGAGAGAGACCTCCAATGATTCTTCCGATCTGAGAAACGGCCTCATCAGGAGTAGTCGCAGGCATCTCTCGTATAAGCTTGATTGCATCAAGGATGCGCAGGAGTGGAATGTTTTCCTCAGTAACCGGATTTGACTGGACGAGGAAGGAAATGACTGTTCTGCCTCTCTTGACTGGCCTGCGATATTTTGACGTACCAATCAGAAGGGACGATGTGATCTGCGTGGTCAGTCCCATGGCTGAGAATGCTGAAGTGCCTGTAATGTACCCGATGGTTTTACCACCTTTGACAAGAAAATCCTTTGCTATCAGGTAAGTCGCGCAGTCACGCCGGAAAGTGTATCAGCAATTTCGACAATGATTCAGGACTTACACAGTCAAACACTGCGAAATAATGTTCCGACATAAACATCTTTTCGGTCAGGGCCGTGAGTCTTCTGGCCGAAATTCTTATTCGTTTACCAGCAATTTATAGCCTTCGCCTCTAACATTCACGATGCGGATGCGTGGGTCGGGGTCGAGACGGCGGCGAAGTTTGGAGATGAATACCTGAAGGCTGCGGGAGTTGAAGAAGTCGTCGTCGCCCCAGATTTCCAGAAGGAGAGGTCTTGTGTAGAGGGTCTCTCCTTTGCTTGCACAAAGAAGTTCGAGGATCTTTGCCTCGCGTGGCGAAAGTTCTTCGGATGTGCCGGCATGATCGAGACGGAGTGTGTCCGGATGGAATGTGAATTCACCGATCCTGTATGTCTGAGGAGCAGGAGCGGTCTGGACCTGCCTTCTTCCTGCCAATGAGCGCAGCCTGACAATCAGTTCCATCATTCCGAACGGTTTCTTGAGATAGTCGTTCGCTCCGAGTTCAAAGCCTTCCACGACATCGTCTATGGCAGATCTTGATGTCAGGAAGAGGACAGGAGTCTGCTGGTCGGTCTGTCTGATCTGCCTTACCATAGTGAATCCGTCCATCTTGGGCATCATCACATCGGCGACCAGGACATCTGGCTTTTCTGCATAGAACATACGCAGTCCTTCCTCACCATCCATAGCGGTGCGGACATTGAAGCCCTGGCTGGTCAGGGTGTTGCGGATGATCAGGACGAGGTCGGGCTCGTCTTCTACAAGGAGTATGTTGATGTTTTCGCTCATAATGACAATATGAATGAAGTGCCTTTGCCTGGTTCGCTTTCCACGCTGATGTTCCAGCCGTGCTTTTCCACTATGCTATGGACATAATACAGTCCGAGGCCGTAACCCTTCACATCGTGAAGATTGCCGGTGTGGGCACGGTAGAACTTCTCGAATATATGTTTCAGGTCGGATGGTGACATTCCTATGCCGTTGTCGCTGACGGTCAGTCTGTTTCCATCGGCAGCAATGTGTATTGCGACCTTTTCGCCAGAATATTTCACGGCATTGTCTATCAGGTTGTTCAGGATGTTGCTTAGGTGCATCCTGTCCGCATTGACGGTGAAATCGGAAGGAATATCAACTGTGAATGTCACATTCTTTATTGCTTTCATCCTGTGCTTTTCTACAATATCATCGACCATTGCAGCAAGATCGATGTCTTCACGGTGAAGAACCAAGCCTTTCCTGCGTTCCATACTCATAGACAGGATCTGCTCGACAAGTCCGCTCAGATGCTCCAGCTGGCTCTGCGATATCTCGAGATATTTCCTTCGCTGCTCCGGAGAGTCTTCATCAGGGAAGTTCAGCAGGGCATCATTGGCTGCATAGGCGACAGATATCGGGGTCTTGAGTTCGTGAGTCATATTGTTGGTGAAGTCAGACTTCATGTCATCGAGAGACTTCTGAGTGCGGATGACGTGTATCAGATACAGGAAGACTGCGATAAGGACGATAAGAATCAGCATAGAGGCGACAAGGATTCCGGTCATCTGATTCAGGACAGCCTTTCCTACAGGCTCAATCCACAGTCTGTACATTGCCGTTTCCTGAACATCGAAGACATATTCAAATGAAATAGCATCATCACTTGGCACATATCCATCCGTGCAGAGCGAAGCAAGTACTTTTGGTTCTCCTTTCTCCACAACTGTGACATTAAGATTCACAAGAGAGTCAGCGAAAGTAATCAGTTCTATCTTATGTTGGCCGTCCAGTCCGGCCTCCTTCAAAGACACTGTCAGCAGCGAATCAAGAAGCCCAAAGTTCAGATTACCGTCTATCGCATCTATTCCGCTGTGCATTCCTCGGATCATCTGAACGGACATGTTATCCAGAGATTCGAACATACTTTCCTGTTCTGATCTCTCCGGCTTCGGAGGGAGGCTGTCGGTCCGGACCACACTGCTGGTTATCTGGCTGACCCTCTTTGTCACTCCGGTCATATGGCCGTTTATCTGTCTGCCCAAGGTGTCCTGTTCATATTGCGTCGTGTTGATCTGTGACACAAGTGTACCTCCAGATCCATATCCGGCAGCGACCGTGATGTCTCCGGTAAATCCGACTCCTGACTTTTCATCGCGGACTCTCTGCAGACGGGCCATCATTTCGCTGAAGTCGCAGGTCCTAAGTACTGTTCTGACAGCATTCTCAGTCTTTGTAACCTCGCTGCGATACATTCTTACCAGCCACCAGCTCTGATATGTAAACAGGCAGGCCATGACTACGATGACCGCAACTGCTATATGTTTCAGGTTGTTCTTCATATCTGCAAAGTTATTCAAATATCCATTGTCTTCGCAGACGTTAACACTATTTAACACTGTTTAACATTCGATAACATATTTTTAATTATGGGCTGATGACCTTTGCAGAAACAAATGGGCACACTTATGAAACGGACATTATTCATTATTGTATTTACAGCCCTGTGCTTTAATGCTGGGGCTCAATCGCAGGACGAGAAGCTTGACAGCCTCTATTATTCGTTGCCGGAAGCGATGGTGACAGGTGAGAAGCCGATTGTAAAGGCTGACAAGGGAAAGCTCATCTATGATCTGCCACATATCATCAAGGATCTACCTGTCGACAATGTATTTGATGCTATCAAGGAACTGCCGGGAGTGACCGAAAAGGACGGTTCATTCACTCTCGCCGGAAGAGGGGTGAAGGTCGTGATAGACGGCAAGGTGACAAATATGTCTTCCGAGCAGCTGAATACTCTTCTGAAGAGTATTCCGGCATCAAGCATAGCCAATGCTGAAGTGATGTACAGTGCTCCTGCAAGGTATCAGGTGCGCGGGGCGATGATCAACATAACACTAAAAAAGGCGGACGACAGCATAGCGCCGGTGGTGGGTGAAGTAGGGGGCAAATGGCAGTATGACAACAGGCACGCATTTCAAGAAAGAGCCAATTTGATTGTCAATAAGGGAAAGTTCTCCGGAGATATTCTGTATTCGCATACACACGGAAAGAGTTTCAGTGAGACGGGAAGCGAGGCTCATCACAGTCTGAATGACGGCACTGTCCACGAGATCATTGATGCCTCCACTTCTGAAAGCCAGAGTCATCGTCACAACTGGAGGGTCGAAGCAGACTATAATTTCGGCCAGAAGCACAGCATTAGCGGAGTATATACCGGATCGTACGCAAAAGGAACCGGAGTATATACGACTACAGGTTTCCATAATGCCGTAAACAATGCGCTTTCAGTCAATCAGATGCATAACGGACGAATAGACTACAATGCGCCGTTCGGTCTGTCTGCAGGGGTGGAATTCACATCATACAAGGCTCCGATCATTCAGGCTCTGAACAATCCTGACGGAAGCAATATACTTACTGCAAACGACAATCAGCACATCACAAGATGGAAGGCATTCGTGTCGCAGGAACACAATACAAAGAACGGCTGGGGCATAAATTACGGAGTCAATTTCAATATGGCAAAGGATGACAGCTGGCAGAAATATACCGGAACCGGCGAACTGCCGGGAGATATGTCGGCCGTGCAGAGAGAGAACATATTGAACATCTATGCGGGATTCAACAAGAGTTTTGGCGACAAGCTGATGATGGATGTGTCGCTCGCGGGAGAAAGATACGAGAGTGAGGTATGGAAAAAGTGGGATATCTATCCCAATGCAGTCCTGCTTTATACACCGAATAAAGATAACCTTTTTCAGTTGGTTGTCAATGGCAACAGAGATTATCCGGAATACTGGGCTGTAAAGAATGCTACAAACATCAGTTCGGGAGGTTATTCAGAAATCATCGGAAATCCCGATCTTTCTCCTGCAAGTTCCTGGTTCGCTCAGTTCATATATCTCTTCAAGAACAAATATATGCTCGCTGGCTGGTTCGGTCATACTGACGACTATTTCGTACAGACACAATATCTCGACCCAAACCGTCTAAAAAGCATATTCAAATGGGTAAACTTCGACTATCAGCAGACAGCAGGACTGCAGCTTGCCATACCTTTCAAGGCAGGACAGTGGCTGGACTCAAGACTTACAGTCACCGGTCAGTACCAGCATGAGAAGGATTCGGACTTCTACGATATGTCCTTTGACAGGCACAAGGTATATCTTTATGTTATGCTGAATAACAGTTTCACGATTTCACGCAAGCCACACCTGATAATAAATGTGAACGGAAGTTATAATACTGCTGCAATCCAGGGACTGTACGATCTGCCGCAAAGCGGAAATCTGGATATGTCACTTACCTGGCGCTTCCTCAAGGAAAAGGCAAATCTTACTGTGGGCTGCTATGATGTTCTGGAGACTCAGGGAATATCCCCTTATATGAACTACGGCAAGCAGGTAGTCTATAATCATTATCCTTCATACAGGGAATTCAAACTGACATTCTCGTACCGCTTCGGAGCATACAAGGATAAGGAAAGGAAAGAGGTCGATACGAGCCGGTTCAGGTAAAAGCATATAACTCTGTCTATCTCTTCTTTGATGATTTACAGACGAATCTAATAAATAGTTTTAATAATCATAAATGGTAAGGTGCCTTCAAGTGTATACTCATTGAATGTAAATGGGAAGTGGTATAGTCCAAAACCGCAGAATTATTTCCAATGGACGTTCAAGCCTTTACCTTGACTACTATCCGGGCGTTTTTGACCGGATGCGCAGCAACGCCCCTACGGTTATCACCATCACAAAAAAACCTGGAGATATCTTGAAGACACCTCCAGGCACAGCGTATTGAAATTCAACTGATTACCTCTGACCAAGCTGTCCGTCCAGATAGAAGAGTCCCTGATCGCCTGCCTTCTTGATTTTTTCCATTATGCTTTCAGCAGTGGCCTCTTCCTCGACCTGCTCCCTGACGAATCCCCAGAGGAAATCCTGTGTTGCCTTGTCCTTTTCAGCGGATGCAACGTCAACAAGCTTGTCAATGAGTTCTGAGACATGGCATTCGTGCCTGTACACATGCTCGAACACCTCAAGTACAGTACCCCAGGCATCCGGGACCACGTCAATCTTGCTCACTTTTGCAGTGCCGCCGCGTTTGATGAGATAGTGTGCCATTGCAATGGCGTGCTCCTTCTCCTCGTCGGACTGTTTTTCCATCCAGTGTGCAAATCCGTCCCAACCTTCTTTTCTAAGTGCGAAAGCCATCTGTAGGTAAAGGTTTGAAGACCAAAGTTCAGCGGTAATCTGATCGTTGAACGCTTTCTGAAGATTTTCTGAAATCATAGTATCAATAATAAAAGTTCAATTTTGTCAACGTGTTATTGATGCTGCAATGAATATGCCAAAAGATTATAATACTCCCGGATTTTAATACCGTGTGCCATAACTTGGATTGTTAAAATGCTGAAAACTGTAAATAATATGATTCAGTTCATGATTATTTATTGTTAGTCTTTCTTAAGGTTTTCCTTGAAGAAAGTTTCTATTCTGTCGTATGGTATCACACCGGCTTTGTCGTCATAGAGGTCGGTGAGGACTGCACCGGGGATGATGAGCAGTTCCTTGTTTCCCCTCACGGTGCTCTTGCCCGGTTCCGGCTTTATTCCTGTCATAGCTTCGAAGGCACCTTCACTGAAATAGCGGCTGTGGGCCTTCTCGCCATGGATGAGCAGGACCGGAGTCTTGATCTCACGCGCCATATCCAGGATTGGCTGGTTCATAAATGACATGGTTCCGATGATGTTCCATCCGTCGTTGGAGTTGCCGCTGCGAGGGTGGTAGCCCCGCTCGGTCTTGTAATAGTCGTAGTAATCCTTGACGAACCAAGGTGCATCGTCCGGAAGCGGATCCACAACTCCGCCTGCACGCTTATAGCTTCCTGTCCTGTAGTCTTCAGTTCTCTGGGCGGCCCAAGCCTTGCGCTGGGCATCACGGGCCTGTTCGTTGTCAGTGCATCCGAAATAGCCTTCACGGGTTACACGGGACATATCGTACATTGTGGAAGTGACCGTAGCTTTGATTCGTGGATCGAGAGCTGCAGCATTGATGGCCATTCCGCCCCAGCCGCAAATGCCGATAATGCCAATACGCTCAGAATCAACGTTTTCCTGTACTGACAGAAAATCCACAGCTGCCAGAAAATCCTCAGTATTGATGTCCGGGGAAGCCATACGGCGAGGCTCGCCACCGCTCTCCCCCGTGTAGGACGGGTCAAAGGCTCATATTCGTGTATTGCTTACAGCCGGCCAGCAACATCGCTGACAAGGCCAATATTATTGTAATTTTCACGTTGCAAATGTATCCCGAGATATCGGAATAAATGTACTAATATTCGCTGAATATATACCAATTTCGCAGATTATGCTATCTTTGCAGTGTTATAAAGAAGAACATGAAGAAGATTCTGAAGGTTGACAACCCCAATGTCTATGCAGAATATGTAGGCGCTCCCCTGCTGCATCCGCAATTGGCACTAATCAGTTATGACGAAGTGTCCCCGCTGCGCAGCAGTATGAACAACTATGGTGTTTACGGTCTGTTCATTCAGAAGCAATTCCCTAAGTATCTGTCCTATGGCACCAAATCTATTGTCGTGGGAGACAGCTCCATCATTGCCGTTGCTCCCGGGCAGATAGGCGGTGCAGAAGACAACGGCACCCCGCTATTCATCAATGGCTGGGCCCTGCTCTGGTCAGCGGAACTGCTCAAAGGCTCCCCTCTGGAAGGGAAAATGGAAGAATACCATTTTTTCTCCTACTTCGACACGGATTGGTTGCGTATGACATCTTCCGAATATGAACGTTTCTCGCTTTTTCTGGTCACCATGCGCAAAGAAATGCAGGAGAATCCGGATTCCCCTGCGCTCAGGAATATACTCACAAGCTATCTCAAACTGATTCTGGAATACTGCCAGCGGATCTATCTTCGCCAGCGCTCATTGAAGGCGAATGGTGAAAGCGACATTCTCAAACGCTTCCACAGCCTGCTTGTCGATTACTTCACCATGGGGCTTCAACATGAGAAGGGCCTCCCTACAGTGGCATATTGTGCCGACCAACTGGCATATTCAGCACGTTACTTCGGTGATTTGATTCACCATTCCACAGGAGGAACCGCCATCGGCCATATACACGATTTCGTGATTAGCCATGCCAAGAATCTCCTGATGAAAGGTCTGAGCGTGGGCGAAGTGGCGGACCTTCTGGGCTTCGACTATCCCAACCATTTCAGCCGCCTGTTCAAGAAGGTCACTGGCCTGACGCCGTCGGAATTTCTGAAATAACAAGCAGAAACGCCAGAATTCGTATCGAAATCAAAAGTGTCAAGCTCTATCAGTGAAGGTCTTGGTGTCAGAAACCCTCCGAGTACTTCATTCGGGAATTCTCAAGTATATCAAATGTCCTCCAGAGAAACACCTTTTTGAATCACATTGTAGTTCTTGAACTCGCCAGTTGCACGAGTGAAAGCTGCTATCTTACTGTTCAGGAGTTCCGGGTTATAGTTCTTAATATTTCGTTTGACTTCAATGAAGAGGGCTTGCTGGTCAAGTTCGTTTTCTGCAACAATGTCAATTTCATTCTCTCCTTTTCGGTCCCACCAACTGCCGATGCGGGTATATTTCTTACTTTCTATGAGAATGCGTTTGAAGTAGCGTTCAAGCATCAGTCCGGAGAAAGTCTCGTAGTCGCGATTGATGATGGTCTTTACAGCGTCGTAGTTCTCGATCTCAAGCATATAGTTGTACTTGTATATGAAGCGGAACCAGAATGTGAAGAAGTTGTCTTCAATCGTATATCGAACATTCTTGGTTGAGCTTTTTTCAAAGATCGGCTGTTTCTTACTGATGACTTCATATTCATTCTCCAACTTTGTAAGGTAGCCACCAATCTCCTTGCCGACGATATTCTCTATATCTGATCGTGAAGTCTTGCCGCGTGCAATTGCTGAAAGGATTGAGAAGTATATGCCATAGTCTTTGCCGAATTCTTCAATGAGAATGGCTTTGCCTTCGCCCAGGAATATTGAGTCTGATTTAATGATCTGATTGAGCATCTTTGTTTTTGTTGTGGCTCCTGCATCTATGAGCAACTGGACATATTTAGCAACTCCACCTGTAAATGAGTAGAGAGCAAGCAAGTCTTCTGGAGTGTAATCCGGGTTATATTCAGCCATTATCTCCTTCAATACTGCAGGAGTAAACGGTTTTATTGACATGAAACGTGTCTGACGATTGTACAACGGCTCCTTCTTATCTTTGAATATCTTTGTCATCATTGAATAGATGGAACCGCAGACTATGAGGTTGATGTGGGACACAGTATGATACTTATCCCAGATACGCTGCATGTCACTATAGACAGATTTATTTACTTTAAAGAACTCTTGGAACTCATCAATAAACAGTGTTATCGGACGTTCGACGGAGAGCTTCATCAGATACTCGAAGAGCTCAGAAAAACGTTCAACTTTACCCATTATGGGTAGGCCTAACTTGTTTTCAATTTCAAGGAGGTAGTCAGAGCATAAGTCGCTTTCGGCTTTGCGGGCCACAAAGAAATATAGTATTTGCTGGTCTTCATATGCTTTCCATACAAGGTGAGTCTTACCGATACGACGACGACCGGTGACTACTGTGAATTGAGCATTGTTTTTAGACAACTCCTGAATCTCTTTGAGAGATGCTATTTCTTCTGTTCTGTCAAAAAATCTCATGGTATTAAATATAGTTGCGAAACGGTGGTTTCCGAAACGGAGGTTTCGCAAGTGCAAATATAATGAAAGTTTAAATATTTTAAAGAACTTATGAGAATACTTCTCATTGATAACATTGGACTTGCCGGATACATTGGCCCCGAACAAGGTGCAGCACCTGTTCAAGGAAATAGCAGAATCTTCTCCAATGCCGAATGTAGCATCGCCTATATCAGCCTTTCTGTCCCTTAAGGCCGTTGCAACCATTGAGATGGTCACCTTGTCTCTAAAAGATAGAAAATTTGCGAATGAGAAATCCAAAAGCATAGCTGAACAACTTTATTTGTGAAATTTTCACAAATATAAAAGTTAAATTGAAATAATACAAGGTTAATCACACAGGAATTGATTCGATTATTTCAATTCCCGTCAATTTTATCTATATTTGTCCAGCCTTGCCGCTGACTGTTTTCCGGCGCGGGATTGTGGTCCTTCGGTATCGATGGTCATCACCGGCAGGTCTCGCCATTATTGCGTAAGTACTTCGCAATCAATCTGTTATAAGTTGGTGTATCGGGAAGTAATAACATCTAAAAATTATTTTCCGTGTCTACTTCTCGCGCGCGGTACACGTCTGGTACAAGTCGGGCAAAACTCGTTGGAAAAATTACGGCGAACTGCCGAAAAGTCGTTAGAAAAATTACGATGGGTATTTGAGAAGTCGTTGAAAAAAGTGTATTTTTGCTTCCAGTTAAAGTGTCATACTATGCTGAAAAGGAAAATTGAAGACGATCTCATTGCGTGGAAAAACAAGCCTGGGCACAAGCCTCTGGTAATAATGGGCATCCGCCAGTGCGGTAAAACATATATCTCGCAGCACTTCGCTGAGCAGAACTACAAGAATGTCGTCTACATGAACTTCATCAAGCAACCGGAGCGAATCAATGCCTTCGTCGGATCAAAGGATGTGGACAGCATTCTGCTCAACTTGTCGGCGCAGATCAAGGGCGTCAAGTTCATCCCCGAAGAGACCTGCCTGATCTTTGATGAAATCCAGGAATGCCCCGAGGCCAGGACTTCGCTCAAGTTCTTCAAAGAGGACGGCCGCTTTGACGTGATTGCCACTGGCTCCCTGCTGGGCGTCCAGGGCTACGGCGATGAGCTCAAGAAACGGCGTCGCAAGATGGTTCAGAAGAAAGATCTGGGAATCAACTCTGTTCCTGTAGGCAGCGAGGACATCATCGAGATGTACCCGCTGGACTTCGAGGAGTTCCTCTGGGCCAACGGTATGAATCCGGATGTCATCGAGGCTCTCCGGAAGTTCTACACGGAGGAAACGCCGGTTCCGGAAGGAATCCACGTGGCCATGAGGCAGTATCTGAACCTCTATGTCGCTATTGGTGGTCTCCCCGCCCCCATCAACGCATTCCTGACCACCAATAATATGAACGCCGTCAGTGAGGAATACAAGGGTATCTTGAAGGAGTACCGCGACGATATGGTCAAGTATGCTCCGGACAAAGACAAGCCCCATATCCGCGAGTGCTTCAATTC
>ENA-UEQL01001025-UEQL01001025.1-human-gut-metagenome-genome-assembly--contig:-NODE-1025-length-20142-cov-13.768104_pt1 | contig 20142 bp, 15 predicted proteins | sample MGYA00242905_ERZ507926 | MGnify/ENA primary metagenome ERZ507926 (study PRJEB26167, sample SAMN06115531) | human gut metagenome | host: Homo sapiens | place: China:Henan | collected 2015-09-09...
TGATCGTGCGGTAGTCAAAATTTTCGGGTAAATGGCGGTTTTCAAGTCTGCGCATCTGCTCCACCTGCTTTAACTGCTTTGCAATATATCCCTCGTACTTGATTTCAACCTCTACCTGCTCAAAAATATTCGGGTCAAGTTTCGGTCTGCCTGTATCTATGCTTTCGAGCGACTTGTAGTCAAGCTGCGGTCTTTTTATAAGGTCAATGAGATGCACACCCGTTGTAATTTCACTTGTGCCTCTCTCGGTAAGGATTTTGTTTACCTCATCTGTCGGAGAAATTACGGTTGTTTTCAGTCGATTTATCTCCTGCTTTTTAAGCTCCTGCTTATGCAAGAATTTTTGGTATCTTTCTTCACTGATAAGTCCGATTTCGTGACCGAGTGGAGTAAGTCGCTCGTCCGCATTGTCCTGACGGAGAATCAAACGGTACTCACTTCTTGAGGTCATCATTCTGTACGGCTCGTTTGCACCCTTGGTTACAAGGTCATCTACAAGTGTGCCGATATAAGAGCCTGCTCTGTCGAGAACGAGCGGAGATTTTCCGAGAACTTTCAGAGCCGCATTAATTCCTGCCACAAGTCCCTGAGCCGCCGCCTCCTCGTAACCCGAACTGCCGTTGAACTGACCTGCACCGAAAAGATTAGGAAAATCCTTAAATTCAAGGGTAGCAAGCATAGCTGTCGGGTCAACGCAATCGTATTCAATCGCATAGGCAGGGCGCATAATTACGCAGTTTTCAAGACCTTTTATTGTGTGGTAAAACTTGAGCTGTACCTCTTCGGGAAGTGACGAGCTCATACCCTGCAAATACATTTCCTCTGTATCAAGACCGCAAGGCTCAATAAAAAGCTGATGCCTCGGCTTGTCTTTAAATCTCATAATTTTATCTTCAAAACTTGGGCAGTAACGAGGGCCGATACCCTCAATTTTGCCTGCATAAAGCGGCGAACGGTGAATATTGTCGAGAATAATCTGTTTGGTTTCCTCATTTGTCCAGCTTATGTAGCAATCCACCTTGTTCTCGCCTAAATTTTCGGTTTCATACGAAAAAGGCTGCGGCGGTTCGTCACCCTTTTGTACTTCAAGGTCTGAGTAGTCAATGGAATTTCTGAGAACTCGGGCAGGAGTACCTGTTTTAAATCTTCTTAACGGCAAACCGAGTTTTTTAAGACTTGCACCGAGAAAAGATGCAGGAAAAATGCCGTCAGGGCCGCTTTCATATGATACCTCGCCCACAAAAATTCTTCCGCCGAGGTATGTACCCGTTGCAATAACAACGGTTTTGCAATGAAAAACAGCGAGCATTCTTGTGGTAAGGTCGTAGCCGTCTTCGGTTTTTTCAATTTCAACGATTTCAGCCTGTCTAAGCTCAAGATTTTCTTGCAGTTCCAGCTTGTGTTTCATAACCGTTGAATATTTGCGGCGGTCAATTTGTGCTCTGAGCGAGTGAACGGCAGGGCCTTTGCCACGATTCAACATTCGTGACTGCAAAAAGCACTCATCGGCGGTCTTTCCCATTTCTCCGCCAAGGGCATCAATTTCACGAACGAGGTGTCCCTTTGCCGTACCGCCGATTGACGGATTGCAAGGGCAGTTGCCGACTGCGTCCATATTTATGGTAAAGACTGCGGTTTTACAGCCTAGTCGGGCAGCCGCCAAAGCCGCCTCAATGCCTGCATGACCTGCACCGATTACCGCTACATCATATTCTCCTGCAAAATATTTCATATATTTCATTCCTTTTTAGGGTTAATAAATTATAAAAGTTTGGTCAACCTTTTCAAAGGTTGTGGGTGTGGGCAAAGCCCACAAATACTTTTTGCTAACGCAAAGTTTTGACAGCCAAACAGCTTGCTGTTTGGCGGCTTGAACACAACGGCGTCAGCCTTTAAAAGCGATAGCAACAAGAAAAGAAATTCGTTATTTCATTAATGAAATATAGGCTTTTTTAATGGCTGTCGCCTGTTTTAACAAACTTAGTTTTAGCACGCAAACAGCGTGGCTGTTTGCGCCTGATAAATTGTTATATCGGAAAATTTTTATGGGCGCTGCCCAAACCCGCAATTTTTGAAAAAATTGAGTAAACTTTTTTTGTTCCTTTGCTGATAATTTAGCGTTAGCTAATTTTCAATGCCCGACCGACACTCTGCTAAACCATAATTTACTCTGACTTTCGCTTTTCGATAACAAGATTACTTGCCAACGCAAAAATTATGGAATACCCTATCCACAACCTCGTCACTTGTTCTCTCGCCCGTAAGCTCAAGCAAACTTGTAATTGCCTCTTCAATGCTTACTGTGACAGCGTCATAGGTAAGTCCGATTTCAAGTGCATTTTTTGCGTCTTTTACAGAATTTAGCGCACCGAGCACTGCCTGTCTTTGTCTTTCGTTAGAGAGTACGCCCTCGCTCGGATTGAAATTCTCCATTCCTGCGATTTTTTCAACCGCCTTTACAAGCTCGGCTCTGCCCTCTCCGCTCTTTGCCGAAAGGTAAACCACATTTTCAATTTTGCTTTCAATGTAGTCTGTATCAAGCTGTTTTTCCAAATCGGTTTTGTTTATGATTGCAATGCAAGGCACTTCGCCTGCCGAGTCAATCAATTCTTTGTCGTCATCGTCAAGACTGCGGTTGTAATCAAACACCGCAAGCAAAAGTCCGCACTGTTTTAGTCTGTGCTTTGCCCTATCCACACCGATTTTTTCTACCTTGTCATCGGTTGTTCTCAGTCCTGCCGTATCGCTAAGTCTGAGAATAACATCTCCGACAATTACCGTGTCTTCGATAATATCTCTGGTTGTGCCGGGTATGTCGGTAACAATACTGCGCTCGCAACCCGAAAGCAAGTTCATAAGAGTGCTTTTTCCTACATTCGGTCTGCCTGCAATTACTGTGTCTATTCCCTGCTTTACTGCCTGTCCGCTGTCATAACTCGAAATAAGGCCGTCAAGAATTGCAATGCTCACATTGAAAGAATCAAAAAGCTGTTCATCGGTAACCTCGGCAATATCTTCTTCGGGATAGTCTGCCCATGCCGAAAGATGAGCCGCTGTTGAGAGGAGTAAATTTTTAACCTCGTCAATTTTATTGCGAACTGCACCGTCTTTTACACAAAGAGCCGCCCTTGCGGCTGAACGGGATTTTGCGGAAATGATGTCGATTACAGCCTCCGCCTCGGAAAGGTCGATTTTTCCGTTTAAAAATGCCCGTTTTGTAAATTCGCCTGCCTGTGCCGGAACTGCGCCTGCATCAAGCACCGCACGAAGTACAAGTTTTGTAATATAAATGCCGCCATGGCAAGAAAGCTCAACAACATTTTCGCCCGTATAGCTAAGCGGTTCACGAAAAACAAGAGCAACTGCCTCGTCAATTTCTTCGCCGTCACTTACAATTTTACCGAAAGATGCGGTATAGCCTTTCATATCGGCAAGTTTTTTATTATTGATGCCTTTAAAAATTTTATCGCATACAGTAAACGCAGAATCACCCGAAATACGAATTACAGAGATACCGCCCTCACCCTGCGCCGTGCTGATAGCAGCAATAGTGTCAGACATAAAATCACTCTCTTTAAAATGGTTTTAAATAAAAAACAAAAGGGAGCAAAAATGCCCCCTTTCTTTAAAAATCATTATTTATCAATTCTGCCGTAAAGTCCGTCAAGGCTTCCTTCGTTAAGGGGCTTTCTGTCGGGATTTACCTCGTTATTAACAGAGTTGTTGTTGTATGGGCGTCTGCCGCCTCTGCCTCTGTTGTAGCCTGAATTGTTGTTTCTCTGATATCTCTTGTACTTTGGATCAGGTCCGATTACAACATGACGGTTTGCGTTTTCACCCTCGCTCCATGAAATAGCGCCGTTCACCTTCTGCACAGAAGTGTGAATGATTCTTCTCTCATATGGATTCATTGGCTCAAGACTTGTTTTTCTGCCGGTCTTTATTGCCTTAAATGCGAGCTTTCTGCCGAGAATTTCAAGTGTTTTTTCTCTTTTCTCTCGGTAGTCGCCTGTGTTTACAGTTACCTTAAAATATGAGTTGTCTGCGTGGTTTGCAACAAGACTTGTAAGGTACTGCAATGCGTCAAGTGTTTCGCCTCTTCTGCCGATTACAAAACCGACATCTTCGCCCTCAAGGTCAAACTCAACGCCGTTTTCAATCTCTTTTTTATTGATATAAACCGACTCAAGCTTCATATTTTTAAGTACATTGCCTAAAAACTCCTCGGCTGTTTCAGCAGGGCCTGCCTTGAGTGTGATTTTTACCTTAGCAGGTGCGCCGCCAAAAAGACCGAATTTCTTTTTTTCGGCACGCTGAATAACCTCAAACTCAACAACCTCGGATTCATCAATACCGAGCTGTCTTTTTGCGTCTTCAAGGGCGAGAACTTCTGTTTCGCCAACGCCGATTGCTTCTCTAATCATAGTATTCACCTATTTCAATTACTTCTTTTTCTTTTTGCCGTTGCCGTTTGACTTTGTGCTTGTCTTCTGTTCAACAGGTGAGTAAACATAAGGTACATTTGCCTCATTTAGCTCCATAAGAGCAATGTGACGAGCCTCTTCTTTTGCGGTGAAGTGTACCGGAGTAAAGAACTTTGCTATAACCAGCGATTGGATAAATGCAATTACTGATGAGCAAATCCAGTAAAAACCTACCGCAGCCGGAACGGTATATGCGATATAGGCTGTGAATAACGGCATTACATACAGCATTACCTTTAGACAACCCTGCTGCTGTGCCATCTGAGCCTTATTGATTTTCTGCATTACTAACTGTGAACCAACATATGATACAAAACAAAGTACAGGAATGAGTGAGTACCATGAGAAAATACCCATATCCTTTGGAATTGTAAGAAGGTTGATTCCCATCATATTAAATCCGTTTGCAAAATCGATTATCTGCTGGCAGTCCGCAGCTGAGAACAGTCCCTGAATTGTTTCAGTGTTCATAATGCTTGGGAACACCCTGATAAGCTCGATTTGCTGATAAGTAGCATTTGTTGTTATTGTGTAACCCGGAATTGTGTTCATATATGAAACAGCACTGTTTACTGTGTCCGAGTTAAGATGAAGTGTGTTTGTAAGAGGATATGCAACGGCATAAAAAATACCGAGCATTACAAGGAGAGGAACAATCATAGTAAGGCAACCGCCCATTGGCTTTACTCCCTCTTTTTCGTAAAGCTTGTTCATTTCCTCCTGGAGCTTAACCTTGTTATTAGCGTATTTTTCCTGAAGCTCTTTTTGCTTTCTTTGCAGCCTCATTGTGCCTGCCATAGATTTTTGCTGCTTGACAGTAAATGGGAACAAAATAAGTCTGATTACAATAGTAAATACAACTATTGAAAGGCCGAAATCTTTTAGAAAGTAGAATGCAGCCCAAAGAACATAGCCGAGAATACTTCCAAAAAATCCAAATATATTTGCCATAAGCTACCTCACTTAATTTTTCTTGGCTTGTCCGTTTTTTCCGGGACAGGATCGTATCCACCCTTTGAAAAAGGATTGCAGCGCAGTATCCGCCATATGGTCAGAGCTGTACCTTTTAGTGCGCCAAAGCGCTCGATTGCCTCAATGCCATACTGAGAACAGGTAGGCTCATACTTGCAACTTTTTGGCAGATGCGGAGAGATTGCAGCTTTATAAAATTTTATCAGCAGAATTAAAATTCTTTTCATAGATATACAATATTATTTTTTCAAAACGCCCGCAGACTCCAGATGATTTTTCATAGCGTCATATACCTTTTGTGATTTTACAAAAGGAGTCTTGCTCCTTGCCACAAATACAAAATCATAGCCGGGTTTTAAATCATTGTAAAGCTGATAATATGCGGCACGAATCACACGCCTTGCACGGGTGCGCTTAACCGCCTTTCCGACTTTTTTGCCCGTAGTTATTCCAAAACGCAGGTTATCGGATTTATTTTTTATAACATAAGTTACCAAAACAGGACTCACAAAGGATTTTCCCCTCCTGTAAAGTCTGGAAAAATCCCTATTGTCCTTTAAAGTGATGAATTCACTCAAAATTAAAACCACCTAAGCAAAGTAAAAGCCGCAAACTACAAAGAAAGACCACTGTTATAAAGTGGCCTGTTCTTTAGTAAGACAACCTTTTTCTACCTTTAGCTCTTCTTCTAGCCAATACTTTTCTACCATTGGCTGTTGCCATTCTCTTTCTGAAACCATGCTCCTTCTTTCTGTGGAGCTTCTTTGGCTGATAAGTTCTCAACATACTGAAAACCCTCCCTTCAATATATAACCTTGCAATATAGCATTATATCTTAATTTTTCTTTATAGTCAACAAAAAATAAAAAGTTTTTTTTATTTTTGTAAAGCTGAGCGGGTTTATTTATATTACTTATATATAGAAAGGTAATTTATAATAAAATATTTTTCTTTTTTATGCAATGCAGTCTGTGTAAATTACGGTTTAGCAAAGCAGCTTGCTTTTGAAATTTTGATTTTTATTCATTTATAAAATTTTGGTTATCTCTTTTAGTTTTAAATAAGCGTATTTCTATTTTTTTTTAAATAGACTTCAAAGTCAAAGTTTTAATAAAAATCACCTGTCGGGCTTAAAAAGTACCTTAAAAGCCGTTATTTTTAAAGTAATAAAAAGATTGATTTTTTTCAGGAAGTGTTCTATAATATAATAGAATAGATTTACTATGGGGTAATATGGCGATATTGCTGTATTTATATGGAAGGGAAGTCGTATATGGAATCTTTTGAAGAAGCGTGGGGAATTATATGCAGCTATTGCAAAACTAAAATTACAGATGTCGCTTACAACACCTGGATTAGCAGAATCGAACCCATTGAACTCGATTTTGATAAGAACAAGGCTGTTATTTTAGTGCCTAACGATTTTCATCGTCAGACTATAACTCGCTGCTATCTTACTCTGCTCAATGAAGCTTTTGAGGCTGTTTTCGGACAGGTATTTATGATTGAAATGAAAATTCCGGAAGAAATTTCAGCCAAAGAGGAGCAGCAGGCTGTTGCAAATGCGGAAATCAACGATATTAGTTACGAATATACTTTCGATACTTTTATTGTAGGTGCGTCCAATAAATTTGCTCATGCCGCCTGCCTTGCAGTTGCCACAAATCCTGCCAATGCCTACAATCCTCTGTTTTTGTACGGCAACTCCGGCCTTGGCAAAACTCATTTGCTGTATGCCATTGCAAATGAAATCAAGAAAAATTCACCGGAAAAAAATATTTGCTATATCAAGGGCGATGATTTTACAAACGAACTCATTGAGTCACTTCGTATGGCAAGAATGAGTGAATTCAGAAAAAAATACAGACAAACAGATATTTTGCTTGTCGATGATGTTCAGTTTATCGGCGGTAAAGAGAGTACGCAGGAGGAATTTTTCCATACTTTTGATACTCTTTATAATGCGCACAAGCAAATTGTACTTGCATCCGATAGACCGCCTAAGGAAATCAAAACTCTCGATGACCGTCTGCGCTCAAGATTTGAGTCTGATATTATCGCTGATGTTCAGCCGCCGGATGTAGAAACAAGAATCGCTATCATTAAGAGAAAAGCCGAGCTTTTAGACCTCGATCTTTCACAGGATGTTTGCGAATACATTGCGTCTAAAATCAAGGCAAATATTCGTCAGCTTGAGGGTACAGTTAAAAAATTAAAGGCAAAAAGCCTCTTAAATCAAGAAAAAATTACAGTTTCTTCTGTTCAGGAGGTTATATCGGATATTCTTAATAATGATACTCCGCCTGAGGTTACAGTAGAGAGAATTATTGAGGAGGTTTCCCGTACTTTCGGCGTTACCCCCGAGGCTATCCGCTCCGAAAATAACAGAAGTGCAAATATCAGCAATGCCAGACACATTGCAATTTATATTTCAAGGGAGCTTACAACTCTGTCTATGGCTAATATCGGTGAAGAATTTGGCGGCAGACATTACTCGACCGTTATCTACACCGTTAAAAAGGTAAAGAAGATGATGCAGAATGACCGCAAAATCAAAGAAATCATTGACGACACCATCAAAAATATTCGTGACAGATAGTAATATGCTTTTTAACATATTTGGTTACATAAATTTTACCTTTTAACATTATTAACATTACATTTTTGTAACTATTGTGAACACTCATTTTTCGGCTTAATTACTTGATTTTGAGTCGATTTACAAAAAATCTTACAGGTCTTGTTTAACACAACCTGTTAATACCTTTCCATAGTTTCAACATTTTTTATATGTTGAAAAATATTTAAAATTTTCATTAAAAAATTTATCGGAAAATTGCTGCAATTACTGCAATTTCCGCACTGTTTTGAATGTAGTTGGGGGAGCAATTAAAAATACTGCTTTTGCTCTTTGAAATTCCAAGTAAAAATCAGACTTTTTCAGCACTCTGAAAAGCGCCGATTTATACATATATATAATAGTATATAAAAGGCGCTGAAAATGAGCAAAAATTTTTCGGATAAAAAATCCCGAAAAACAGAGATTACTTTGCAATAAGCGGCAGGCTTAATTCATTTGTAAGATGATGCAAGCGAATATTACCGTTTTTTCAGGGGAAAAATAATGAGATGTCATTAACATTTTTATTAACATTTCATCAACAATTTTTAACCCGATGTTGAAAGAATAATCTCTTTTCACAAGCCATGTAAAAGCTGTTAAAATACTGTGCAGTGATTTGTGGACGGTTTTTTCAAGGAATTATCGGAAAAGTTACAAATTTTTAACATTTTAACACCCCCTACTACTACTACTAATTTTTTAAATTATCAATACATAAAGGAGCGCTACACTTGAAATTTTCGTGCTTGCGAACAGAACTTGCCAACGCAGTGTCAAATGTTTCAAGAGCAGTATCTTCAAAAGCCGCAATACCGGCACTTGAGGGTGTGCTTATAAAAGCATATGACAATTTGCTGAATATATCAGGATATAATCTCGAAATAGGAATCACCACCGACATTGATGTGACAATTCAAGAAGAGGGTGAAATTGTTGTCAGCGCAAAACTGTTTCTTGACATTGTAAGAAAATTGCCGGAAGAAATCGTGATGATTGAAACCGACGAGAGAATGGTGACTTATATCACCTGCGGTAATGTTGATTACCAAATTGTGGGAATGTCATCTATCGAATATCCGGATCTGCCAACCTTTGAGCAGACCGATATGATTACCGTAAATGCAAAAACTTTGCGTGAAATGATCAGAGAAACCGTTTATGCTGTATCAGACAACAATGCAAAGCCGATTTATACAGGTTCACTTTTTGAAATTGAGGACGGACTTTTCAGAATTGTTGCCATTGACGGTTACAGAATGGCTATCAGAAGTGAAAATGTAGATTCCGAGAGCAAAAACAAGTTTGTTGTTCCGGGTAAAACTCAGCTTGAGGTTCTCAAACTTTTGGGCGATGACGAACAAAATGTCGATATTATCATAGGTCAAAGACATATCACCTTTAAGGTTGACAATTACAGAGTAATTTCAAGACTTATTGAGGGTAATTTTATTGACTACAAAACTACAATTCCGACCGATGTAAAAACAGAGGTCATTATTAACACAAGAATTATCATAAATTCGGTTGAAAGAATGTCACTTCTTAACAACGACAGAATCCAAAGTCCTGTCAGATGTAATTTTGCAAACGATGAAATCAAACTTTCGTGTGCATCGGCAGTCGGCAGAGCTAACGACAGTATCGCAGTTTCAGTTATGGGTGAAAAAGTTGAGATTGGTTTTAACAACAAATACCTGCTTGACGCACTCAAAAATTGTGATACCGATGAAATCAGACTTGCTCTAAGCGGCCCGGTTAAGCCAATGGTTATAAAACCGGTGAAGGGCGACAGCTTTTTAAGCATTGTAGTTCCAATGAGGCTTTCAAATGAAGGATAAAAAAATCAACATTGACACAGAATTTATAAAATTGCAGGATTTGCTAAAGCTTGCAGGTCTTTGTGACACAGGCGGAATGGCAAAAATGCTTATTCAAAATGGAAATGTCACCGTAAACGGTGAGGTTTGCACTATGCGTGGCAAAAAAATGCGCAAAGGTGACTTTGCCGAGCTTGACGGAGAAAAAATTACAGTTATTTGAACCGGGAATGATATTTTTTGAAGGTACTTGCGCTGAAATTTGAAAATTACAGAAATCTTGAAGACGCAATTATTACTCCGTGCGAAGGAGTAAATGTAATTTACGGCGACAACGCACAAGGGAAAACAAATTTACTTGAGGCTTTTTGGATGTTTTGCGGCGGTCACTCTTTCAGAGGTTCAAAAGACGGCGAACTGATAAAATTCGGCAAGCCGTTTGCAAAACTTGATGTCAGATTTTTCGGACAAAACAGGGAGCAGACCGCATCTATAAAATTCAAGGGCAACAAAAAGCAGGTAGAAATCAACTCGGTGGCGAAAAATTCGGCGGCGGCACTCATTGAAAAATATTGTGCTGTGGTTTTTTCGCCTGAGCATCTCAATTTAATAAAACGAGGCCCGTCTGAAAGGCGAAAATTCATTGACAGCGCAATTTGCAGAGAAAAACTCAAAAATGCGGTGGTGCTTTCTAAGTACAACCGCACACTTAATCAGAGAAATTCTTTGCTGAAAGATATTTATAAGCACCCCGAACTTGAGGAAACTCTTTCGATCTGGGACAATTCCCTGCTCTCAAACGGAGCTATACTCATAAAACAGAGAATGGAGTATCTCCAGATGCTCGAAAATCGGGCTTCGCAGTACCATTTGGGCATTTCAGGCGGCAAGGAACGGCTTGAAATCAGATATTTATCGACTACAAATGCCGAATATGGCGACAGTATTGAGCAAATTCACCAAAAATTATGCGAAGCCTTTGAACAATCTAAGGCAGATGATATAAGAAACGGTTGTACCACAAAAGGTGCTCACCGAGATGACGCAGAGATACTGATTAACGGCAAAAATGCAAGACTTTATGCCTCGCAAGGGCAGCAAAGAAGTGCGGTTTTGTCATTAAAACTTGCCGAGGCGGCAGTTTTGTCAGAAAGAATGGGCGAAAAGCCGATAATTTTGCTTGACGATGTTATGAGTGAACTTGATTCCAAAAGACAGGATTTTTTACTCAATAAACTTGATGACTGTCAGGTTTTTATAACCTGTTGCGAGAAGTCAAACAAGGAGCAGCTTAGACAGGGCAAAATTTTTAATGTTTCTAACGGAGTTATAAGCTGAAATGTATTTGCATTTAGGACAGGATACTGTCATTACCACAAAATCAATTATCGGTATTTTTGATATAGACAGATGTACCGTTTCCAAAAAAACGAGAGATTTTTTGACTGCGGCAGAAAAAAGAGGAGATGTTGTGAATGTTTCCTACGAACTGCCAAAATCATTTATCGTTTGCAGGGAAAACGGCAGGGTAAAGGTGTATATAAGCCAGCTTTCGAGCAAAACTCTGCTAAAGCGCCACAAAGACGGTACTGATAAAATATTGCAGTCAGAAATCAATTAATATTACTCAGAGTATAAAATAAGATAAAATTTAATTTAAAAGCAATGATTTAATAATGCAATAAATTATAGATTTATGAATAAATAATGAATATTTATTCATTATAAAATACAAACCAAAAGAGGGATTGTTTATGAAAGTAAAAAAATGTCCTTACTGTTCAAAGAGAGTTTCTTATATTTCGGGCTTTGCGAGCAGACGAAAAAGTGAATATATATGCACACAATGTGGAAAGGAAAGTAAGGTTGTAATCAACAAAATGATTTTTGTTGCCTTTGCACTTGCAGTTGCCGCCGCAGCAGGCATTATGCTTTACTGGATTAAGTCCGGAAATATCAGCAATCCTTTAGGAGTTTTGCTTGTTGCAATCCCACTTGTAATTTTTATGTTTATTTCACCGGCATTTTTGAATTATAAACCGCTCACAAAATACAAGAAGTCAATGGAGGCTAAAAAAGCCGGTATGGTGTATTCCGAGAATATCGCCGGTGACATATCCGATGAATTTGACTTTAATCCGATAAAATTAACCAGCACAACCGAGGATTATCAGCCTGAGGACACCACTCCTAAGGTTGCCATAGATACAGGTGTGTTTAATCAGCTCAAGAAAAAGAGAGATGAGGAGAGAATACACCTTCAGGAAGAAATCAGCAAGGCTGACGATGTAAAGTCGGGCAATACGATTGACTTTGTGCCTGTTATAAGCGATGTAAAAGAGGAGCACGCATCTATGGACGCACCGCTCAAGAAGATTCGTTCCGATACGGATACGGGATTTTCTCGTTCACGCCACTATATTCCGCCAAAAGAGGACAGTGACGGCACAAAAAGAGCAGATACCAACAAATACACCGCAAACAGAAAGTTTTAAGCTATGCTGAAATTACCAACTTGTCCTCATTGCCATACTGTTTACAGCTATGGCGAGGTAAAAAAGATTGCAAAAGAAAAATCACACACCTGCTACCACTGCAAAAAGGAGTTTAAGGCGAGCAAAAAGCCTTGTATTATTCTTGTGCTTGTTTTGCTTGTGCTTGCCATTGCGGCAAATGTAGGCGTTCTTTATATGACGCCGAGCCTGAATTTCTATGTTTTGGTGGGCATAAATATAGTGTTTGTCCTGCTTTTCGTAGTTTTGTATCCGCTGTTTACGGCGTTTAAGGATATAAACAAAAAGCAGAAAAAATAAATAAAATTAACTCAGCACACAAACTAATCGGGTAATTTGCGCCCGATGATTTGTAATAAATCGAGCTTTTACCGGATTGCGCCTGCAAGCCATAAAAGTTTAAAATTATCGGCAGATTAAAAATTGAATTTGTCGATAGAAATTCAGAAATTGAAATTAACAAAAACAACCTGACACTTTTGTACCAACGGTGCGAAATTCGGTCAGACAAAATACTTTCCGCCCTTTACGGGGTGCGAACAGGGCAAAGGCTATGCTTTGGCTCTGATATTGGAGGTAAAAAAATGGACAATGAAAATAACATTGAGATGACCAAGGTTGAGCAGGAATACGGCGCCAATGAAATTCAGGTTCTTGAGGGACTTGAGGCGGTCAGAAAAAGACCCGGTATGTATATCGGCTCAACAGGTCCGAGGGGTCTTCATCACCTTGTTTATGAAATTGTAGATAACTCTATTGACGAGGCGCTCGCAGGCTACTGCACCAAGATTGATGTAGTTATTGAGGAGGGCAATATCATAAGAGTAACCGATAACGGCCGAGGTATTCCTGTTGGCATCAACAGCAAAACAGGCTTGCCTGCCGTAACGGTTGTATTTACGGTTCTTCACGCAGGCGGCAAATTCGGCGGCGGCGGTTACAAGGTATCGGGCGGCTTGCACGGTGTTGGTGCGTCTGTTGTAAATGCGCTTTCAGAGTGGCTTGAGGTAAAGGTTTGCGATGGCGAAGATGTATATACCCAGCGCTATGAGAGGGGCAAGATTGTTTCTGACCTCCACAAAATAGGAAAGTCAGACATAAAGGGTACAGAGGTGCGTTTTAAGGCTGACCCGCTTATCTTCAAGGAAACCGATGTTTACGATTACGAAATTCTTGAAAAGCGTTTGCGTGAACAGGCTTTTCTTAACGCAGGCGTGCATATAGAGCTGAGAGATGAGAGAAACAAAGATGAGATTATCAAGAAAAACTTTGTTTACGAGGGCGGCATAAAGAGCTTTGTGGAGTACATACACAAAAAGAGAGCGCTTGCCGTTATTCATCCCGATGTTATTTATTTTGCGGCTAAAAATGACGAGGACACTATTTCCGTAGAGGTTGCATTGCAGTACAATGACAGCTACAACGAAAATCTTTTGACCTTTGCAAATAATATTCATACTACCGACGGCGGTACTCACGAAGAGGGCTTTAAGCGTGCGCTTACAAGGGTTATGAACGATTACGCAAGAAAGTTCGGCAAACTTAAGGATAACGATAAAAACTTAAGTGGTGAAGATGTGCGAGAGGGTATTACCGCCATTATCAGCGTAAAGCTGAAAGAGGCCCAGTTTGAGGGACAAACCAAGGCAAAGCTCGGTAATACCGAGGTAAGAACTATGGTTGATAAGCTCGTAAGCGAAAAGCTGATGATTTATCTTGAGGAAAATCCGCAGGTGGCAAAGGCTATTTTTGAAAAGTCGCTTGCATCTGCAAGGGCAAGAGAGGCGGCAAGAAAGGCGAGAGAGAGCGTAAGAAGAAAATCGGCGCTTGAGTCTGCTCAGCTGCCGGGCAAGCTTGCCGACTGCCAGTCAAAGGACAGCGAGATTACAGAAATCTACATAGTAGAGGGTGACTCTGCGGGTGGTTCTGCAAAGGGCGGTCGTGACCGTAAGTTTCAGGCTATACTTCCGCTTTGGGGTAAGATGCTCAATGTAGAAAAGGCAAGACTTGACAGAGTTTACGGCAACGATAAGCTGATGCCTGTTATTACCGCACTCGGTACGGGTATTGGCGATGAATTTGATATTACAAAACTGCGTTACGGCAAGATTATTATTATGGCGGATGCCGATGTTGACGGCCAGCATATCAGAACACTTCTTTTGACATTCTTTTTCAGATTTATGCGCCCACTCATTGAGGAGGGTCATATCTACATTGCTCAGCCTCCGCTTTACAGAATTTCAAAGGGCAAAGACCATAAGTACGCTTATTCTGATAGCGAGCGTGATCAAATTCTGGCAGCAACAGAGGGCAAAACCGAAATTCAGCGTTACAAAGGTCTTGGTGAGATGGACTCGGAACAGCTTTGGGAAACCACAATGAATCCCGAAACAAGACTTATGCTCAGGGTAAACCTCAACGAGGCTGAGGAGGCAGACGAAATCTTCACCATTCTTATGGGCGATAAGGTTGAACCAAGACGAGAATTTATTGAGAAAAACGCAAAGTTTGTTCAGAATCTTGATGTTTAATTTTTAAATAAAGGAGTGATTTTTGTGCATTCACGAACAAAATTCCGTGTGCGATATGCCGAAACGGATTGTATGGGTATTGTTCACCATTCCAATTATCCCATTTGGTATGAAATGGGCAGGGGTGACTATATAAAAATGCTCGGCTTTAATTATCGTGAAATGGAGGCGCAGGGCATAATGACGCCGCTTTTGAACCTGAACTGTTCATTTGGCAAGCCTGCTCTTTATGATGACGAAATTATATTGCGCACAAAGGTGATTTTGATTTCAGCCGCAAGAATTACTTTTTCATACACTGTAAAGAGGATTGAGCCTGACGGCTCGGAAACCGAACTCGGCTACGGCACTACCGAGCATGGCTTTGTGGATTCAAAGACCTTTCGCCCGATAAGCATAAGAAAGCGTATGCCCGAGCTTTACGAAAAGATAAAACAATTTACATAAACCTTGAGGAATGAATAATATGGACAACGAAAATATGGAAAACTCAGTATTTAACGAGGGAAAAATAATAGATGTCGATGTAAACGACGAAATGAAATCGAGCTTTCTCGACTACTCGATGAGCGTTATTATTTCCCGTGCATTGCCGGATGTCCGTGACGGCTTAAAGCCTGTTCATAGGCGTATTCTCTACACAATGTACGAAAAAGGTCTTGACCCAAACAAGCCTTATCATAAGTGCGCAGATACAGTAGGTGCCGTACTCGGTGCGTATCATCCTCATGGTGATGCGTCTGTTTATGATGCGCTTGTGCGACTTGCGCAGGACTTTTCAATGAGATATATGCTTGTTGACGGTCACGGTAATTTTGGTTCGGTAGACGGCGACCCGCCTGCCGCATACAGATATACCGAGGCAAGAATGAGCAAGATTTCTTGCGAAATGCTTACCGATATTGACAAGAAAACAGTTGATTTTCAGCCAAACTTTGACGACAGACTCGAAGAGCCTACCGTACTTCCGAGCAGATTTCCTAACCTGCTTGTAAACGGCTCAGACGGTATTGCCGTTGGTATGGCTACCAAAATTCCGCCGCATAACCTCGGCGAAACTATTGACGCAGCCTGTGCGCTCATTGAAAATCCCGATATTGACCTTGCAGGTCTTATGGAATATATGCCGGGTCCGGATTTTCCGACAGGCGGCATTATTATGGGCAGAAGTGGCATTAGAGCTACTTATGCGACAGGCAGAGGTAAAATTATCGTAAGAGCCAAAACAGAGATTGTAGAGGCTAAGAACGGCAGATATAAGATTATTGTTACCGAACTTCCTTATCAGGTCAACAAGGCAAGACTTATTGAGTACATTGCCGACCTTGTGAAAGACAAGAGAATTGAGGGTATTTCTAATATTGAAGACCACTCCGACATCCTGGACAGCTGGCTGGCCGACGATACCACCAAGGACATGGTCTCCATGGATCGTCCCAACACCAACTACACCTACTTCTACATGTTCAACTTCTGCCCGCTGCCCCACAATTTCTCCAACGCCACCGTGGACGGCCTGGATGCAGAGTATGAACCCGAGAACTGGGCCAAGGCGATCAACAGTACCAACTTCCGCAAGGCGTTCCTGTACGGCATCAACAATGCCGTCACGCTGGCTGTCCAGGCTCCCGAGGGCTACGAGAACTATAAGCTGAACACCATTACCCCGCCCAGCTTCTGCGCCAACAGCGAGGGCGTGGATTACCTGCAGTGCGGCGACCTGGCCAACATCACCGAGTTCTTTGACGAGGCCAAGGCCAAGGAGTACCGCGATGCCGCCGTGGAGGAGCTGACCGCGGCCGGTGCGACGTTCCCCATCAAGGTGCAGCTGCCCTACAACCCCTCCTCTGTGGACTGGGACAAGCAGTGCCAGGTGCTCAAGCAGCAGCTGGAGAGCGTGCTGAACGACGGCTTCAACTTCATCGACATCATCATCACCGCCGGCCCGTCCGACGGCTTCCTGTCCACCGTCCGCCGCAACGGCAAGTTCTGCTTCCTGCTGTGCAACTGGGGTGCCGACTACTCTGACCCCCAGACCGAGTCCGACCCGTTCTATCAGGCCAAGGGCGACCGCGGCAGCCGCTACGCATTCCTGCGCACCGGCGTGGAGGATGGCTACATTACCGGCGAGACTGCTGATGCCGTGCTGAACTACATGAACGCCATTGAGGAGGCCACCGCCATCACCGAGGACATCGACGCCCGCTATGACGCCTTTGCCAACGCCGAGGCTTCCCTCATCAACAACGCTCTGGTCGTTCCCATGGGCATGAGCGTGCCCAAGTATCTGGCTACCCGCCTGAACTACTGGGAGGGCCAGTACGCTTCCACCGGCTTCTCCAACAAGCGCCTCAAGGGCATCCATGTGCTGGATCACTACGTTTCCATGGCCGAGTACGAGGCCAACCGCGACGCCCGCTGAATTTTACATGAAGCAAATTTCATTTTGAACTGACCAGCTTGTAATATTTTCAAAAGCCCTGTATGGTTTTGGCCGTACAGGGTCTTTTTTATCGCCCTTTCTGATTAATTTTTCAACAAAAATGGGCAAATCACTTTCCAAAAGTAGTTTTTTGTTGTATTCTATTCCTGTCCGTTATTACAAAACAAAGAGAGAGGGGTGCGCGCAGATATGCTCAAATATCTGGCGAAACGTGTCGGGCGCTCGATTTTGACACTGTTCATCATCGTCACGCTCGTGTTCTGTCTTCTGCGGCTGATGCCGGTGGAGGGCTATTTTGCGAACTATGAAAAAATGACCGAGGTACAGATCCAGGCCGGCCTGCAGTCCATTGGCCTGCTGGACCCACTCCATATTTATAAGGTCAGCGCTTCCGTCACCGGCATCCTGGCCAAAAAGCTGCCCATCTCGGTGCAGATGGGTGTATACGCCATGCTGCTGAGCCTTGTCATCGGCATCCCCATGGGCATGTTCATGGGGCGTTTTAAATCCCGCTGGCCGGATAAGATCGGCACCGCCATCATCGTGCTCATCCAGGCAGTGCCCAGCGCCGTGTACTACCTGTACATCCAGATGTATGGCACCACGGCACTGGGCGTGGGCCTGCTGTTTGACGCCTCCAACTGGAAATACTGGGTGCTGCCGGTCTGTTCCATGAGCCTGGGCAACATTGCGTTCTACGCCATGTGGCTCCGCCGCTACATGGTGGACGAGAGCAACAAGGACTACGTCCGCCTGGCACGCGCCAAGGGCGTGAGCGAGAATAAGATCGCGCTGAAGCATATCTTCCGCAACGCCATGGTCCCGCTGGTGCAGTACATTCCCTCCGCATTCCTGAACACCGTCGTCGGCTCCATCTACATCGAGAGCCTGTACAGCATTCCCGGCATGGGCGGCCTGCTGGTCACCTGTGTGCAGCGCCATGACAACACCATGGTGCAGGGCATCGTGCTGCTGTACGCCTGCGTGGGCATCATCGGCCTGATCCTGGGCGACCTGCTCATGGTGCTCATTGATCCCCGCATCAGCCTTGGCAAGAAAGAAGGTGGCCGATAATGCTGTTCCGCATCAAAGACGAAAAAGCAAAGAAGCTGGAGGCCCAGCTGAACAAACTGCAGAAAGACGGTCCCGCTGCCTGGGCCAAGCTGCCGGAAGACGAGCTGTTCACCCCCGCCGGGTTCCGTTCCGAGCAGGCCGAAGCCACGGGCTACTCCAACTACAGCTACTGGGGCAGCACGTTCCGCGCGTTCTTTAAGAACAAGCTGGCCGTGGTCCTGCTGGTGGCCCTCATCGCCGTGGTGGCGTTTGCCTTCTTCCAGCCCCACCTGCCCGGCCAGGTAGACCCCAACCTCTGCGAGGTGGATCCTGCCACCGGCGTGCAGTACCGCAACATTGCCCCCGGTGAGATGGGCTTTATCTGGGGCTCCAACGCCATCGGCCAGGATCTGTGGGCCCGCATCTGGGCCGGTGCCCGCACCAGTCTGATCATCGCGTTCTTCGTGGCCCTCATCGAGGCCGTGGTGGGCATCACCGCCGGTGTGCTGTGGGGAGCTTGTGCTGCCTTATTGGTAAGGTTGTATATGAACGCCAGTTGGATTTCTTCTTTACCGAGCTGTACAACATCTGCGATAACGTTCCCTCCACCATCATCCTGATCCTGATCTCCTATGTGGCTTCCCCCAGCATCAAAACGCTGATCCTGGGCATGTCCATCACGGGCTGGATCGAGATGGCCCGCTTCATCCGCAACCAGATCCTTATCATCCGCGACCGGGATTACAATGTGGCCTCCCGCTGCATCGGCACCCCCACCAGCCGGATCGTGCTGCGCAACCTGCTGCCCTATCTGGTCAGCGTCATCATGCTGCGGATGGCTTTGACCATCCCCGCCGCCATCGGCAGCGAGGTGACCGGGGCGCGGCGGCTGCTTTATCCGGTGAATTTCCTGCAGACGGGAACCTGCGTGCCGGAAACGCCGACCGGAATCGCGATGAAGGGGCTGATCTGGCTGCGTCCCGATTTTTCCCCATCTTCGACGGCGGATGCGTTCGCGGCAAGCCTGAAGGTTCCGGTGGTGGTGGTGAACAGCCGCCGCCCCGGATACTCCTGCATCTGCGACGACTGGGAGCGCGAAGGATACGATATCGGAAAGATGCTGCTGGCGGAGAAGCGCACCGCGCCGGTCGTGGTGACTCCGAACGATCAGGCGCCGCAGCTGACCGGGCTGCGGCGCGCTTTCGATGCGGCAGGCCTCGCGCTGGACGAGCGGCTCTTCGTGCGGCACGGCCCGGACATGTGCGACCGGTTCCGGGAGCTTCTCGGCCGATCCGGTACGCCGCAGGCGATCTACGCGATCGGCAGCATGGTGCGGGATATCCAAACGGTGATCGTGGAGCGCAATCTGGACCTCGAAGCCTGCCGCCTGATCGGGGAACCGGTCATCCGGGAACCGTATTTCCGCGGCTGGCGGATCAAACATGATTTCAAGGCGCTGGCCCGAACCGCCTGGGAGCAGCTCGCCGCGGAAATCAACGGAGCACCGAAACGGGAGCGCAATATCGTCCGCGAAATAGAAACCATCCAATAACCCCAAGGAGAAGAAAATGAAGCGCCAGAGAAAGTTTACTTTAATAGAATTGCTCGTGGTAATAGCGATTATAGCAATCCTCGCTTCCATGCTGCTGCCGGCCCTGCAAGTCCGGCCCAAACGGCCATGACCATCAGAAATAACTTTTTCA
>ENA-UEQL01001031-UEQL01001031.1-human-gut-metagenome-genome-assembly--contig:-NODE-1031-length-20039-cov-8.424757_pt1 | contig 20039 bp, 19 predicted proteins | sample MGYA00242905_ERZ507926 | MGnify/ENA primary metagenome ERZ507926 (study PRJEB26167, sample SAMN06115531) | human gut metagenome | host: Homo sapiens | place: China:Henan | collected 2015-09-09...
GTTGCCTGCAATCCGCCCTACAAAATCAACGGAGGCGGAATTACAAATCCCGCAAACGCAAAGCTTGTTGCAAGGCACGAATCCGAATGTACGCTTGACGATGTGTGTCGTTGCGGTTCGTCGCTTTTGCAGTTTGGAGGACGGCTCTGCATTTGTCAGCGCCCCGAAAGACTTGCCGATGCAATGGAGGCAATGCGTAAATATTCGGTTGAGCCGAAAAAATTAAGACTTGTTCAACAGCGAAAGTCAAAAGCCCCGAAGCTCTTTTTGCTTGAAGGCAGAAGGGGCGGCAAAAGGGGATTTCTTGAGGTTATGCCAACCCTGTTTATTGAGGACGAAAGCGGAAACTTTTCCGAAGAAATGCTGAGCATCTACGGCAGTTACAAGGAGGACTATATAAATTGAGCGGAATTTTATATGTAACGGGAACGCCGATAGGCAACCTCGGAGATTTTTCACCGAGAGCCGCAGAAACCCTCGAATCGGTTGATTTCATTGCGGCAGAGGACACCAGGGTAACGCTTAAACTCCTGAATCATTTCGGCATAAAAAAGCCTATGGTGAGCTATTTTGAACACAACAAGCGTGAGCGTGGCGAAATCATCTGCAACAGAATTGAACAGGGCGAAAATTGTGCAATTGTGACGGACGCCGGAATGCCGTGCATTTCCGATCCGGGTGAAGATTTGATAAAGCTCTGCGAGGAGCGCGGAATAAAAACCGTGGTGATTCCCGGACCGAGTGCCGTGATTTCCGCACTTGCGGTTTCGGGACTTGAAACAGGCAGATTCACATTTGAAGGCTTTTTGAGCGTGAACAAAAAGAGCCGCAACGAGCATCTTGACAGTCTGAAAAACGAACACAGAACAATGATTTTCTACGAAGCGCCACACAAGCTTCCGCAAACTCTCCGAGATTTGTACAGCTTTTTCGGTGACAGAAAGCTTTCGATTGTTCGTGAACTCACCAAAGTTCACGAAGAAGTAATCCGCACCACAACAAAATATGCTGCGGAAAATTATGCAGACGGCAGTCTGAAGGGCGAATTTGTGCTTGTGCTTGAGGGCAAAAAGCAAGAGGAAAAATCCGAAGAATACACCCTTGAATTTGCGGTTGAAACCGCTCGCAAGCTTATTGAAAACGGTGCAAAGCCCACCGAGGCGGCAAAAGAGGCGGCGAGTACGCAGCGGCCTCCGGATTTGACGGCGGCAAGACCATGGAAATACTTGCAGGCTATGCGGCAGACGCTGTTGAGGCTTTCGCAAAGAACCCCCTCTATTACATCACAGACGTGCTCCCCGATTTCGCAGCAAGCTATGATGTATTCGCAAAGGCTGTTGAAGCAAATCCGATGGCAGCCGCATTCGGCCTCAAGATGCCCGGCCTCGACACCCTTGTTAAGGGTCTTGCGGCTAACCTTAACGGTCTGAAGCTTCCCGAAATAGACTTCGATAAGCTCGCGGGCATGGCTACCGCAAGAGCTGTTGAAAGCGGCTCCGAAGGCGGCTACGATGTTGAGCTCAACGGCGACAAGGCTGTTGTTTTCGGCGCTATCCTTGATTATCTCAAGAGAGTTCTCGAGGATGATAACAATCAGATGATCATCTACAACTACCTGAGCAAGGTTCTCGGCATCACCGATACCGATTACAGAGATCTCATTGCAGCTATAAAGGCATCCGATATCATCGGAATCGTTGCCGCGCTCAGCTCCATTCTTGATACTCTTCTCAGCAAGGCATTCCCGCTTCCTCCGTTCGTAGACGGAAAGGTTGCCGAGATTCTCAAGACTGTACTCAGAGTTGCGAGATTCCTCAAGGAGTTCATTTCCAGAATTCCCATGCCGCTTGCAAAATAAGTTGAAGGTCGAAGCTTGGTTTTTGACTGATACAATTTAAAAATACGGTCACACGGTTTTAGCGCTGTGTGGCCGTTTTTTTTTGTGCGTCAATTTATTCCGCGCTTTATTTAAATTTTATAGTGATTGTCTATATAAACTGTTGACATTGCCTCAAATCGGGAGTAAAATATATATGTAATTAATTAACACGATTAACTAATTGCCCGCGGCTCACGCGGGCGAAAGGGGAATGCGAATGAAATTTCGGTCAAAGGGCGGCGCTCTGCTCATAGAAACGCCCGGCGGCAGGTCGATCGAGCTTAATGCCGACACCTTGTTTGTCAGCGTAGGCGAGGTGAAGCCGAGCTACCATATGAGCCGTGGAAGCTTCAAAATACGGCAGAAAAAGCTGAGTGAAACAAGGCTCTTTCTCTCGCGCGTTAAGGACGGCGACGGCGGCGCGGAGCTTGAGTTATCGAGCAAAAACGGCGGCGCGGTGCTCGCGGTTTCCTTGACGGAGGATAACGGCATATTGAAATTCACTCCGCGCGTTCTCGACGGCGGCAATTACAACCGCCTTGCTTTCAGGCTTCCCGCGTCTCCTGACGAGTCCGTCTACGGCGGCGGAGAGACCTTCGCCGAATTTGACTTGCGCGGCAAGCGGCAGAGGGTGTGGGTCGCCGAGCACATAAACGCCGGGCAAATAGCGCGCAAGATAATCAAATCCTCCTTGAACATAAAGGCAGTCGACCGCAAGCAGCGCTATTCAAACTACGAGACCTATTACGCGCAGCCGACCTTTGTGTCCTCGAAAAAATATTTTGTCCACTGCGACACAACGGACTATGCCGAGTTTGACTTTCGCAAAAAGCAGTTTCACGAGATAAGAATAAACAACGTCTGCCCGATTTATATCGGCATTGCCGAGAGCTTTGAGGAGCTGTCGGAAAAGCTCGGAACACTGCTCGGCAGACAGCCCGAGCTCCCCGAATGGGTATATGACGGCGCGATACTCGGCATTCAGGGCGGCACGCAGACGGTGTACGACAAGCTCGAAAAGGCCGCGGAGCACGGCACTGCGGTTGCGGGCGTCTGGTGCCAGGACTGGGAGGGCAGGCGCGTCACCGCGTTCGGCAAGCAGCTCCAGTGGAACTGGGAGTGGGACAGCGAGCGCTATCCCGAGCTTGACAAGAAAATCTGGGAGCTAAAGGAGCGCGGAGTGCGCTTTTTGGGCTACATAAATCCGTTTTTAGCCATAGAAAAACCGCTCTACGCCTATGCCGCGAAGCAGGGCTACTGCGTCAAGGACGCGCAGGGGAACGACTATCTCGTAAAGATAACGACCTTCCCCGCCGCCATGGTGGATCTGACCAATCCCGAGGCGTATGAGTGGATAAAGAGCGTGATAAAGAAGAATATGATAGACTTCGGGCTCGACGGCTGGATGGCGGACTTCGGCGAATATCTGCCGACCGACTGCGTGCTTTTCAGCGGCGAAAATGCCGAAAAGGTGCATAACTCATGGCCTGCGCGCTGGGCTAAGGTCAACCGCGAGGCTCTCGAGGAGACGGGAAAGCTGGGCGAGATTTTCTTCTTTACCCGCGCCGGATATACGGATACCGTTAAATACTCCACCCTCATGTGGGCGGGGGATCAGCATACGGACTGGACGGTCGATTTCGGTCTGCCGTCGGTCATTCCCGCATCGCTCTCGCTTTCGATGTGCGGCTTTGGACTGACCCACAGCGACATCGGCGGATACACCACCTTTGCAAAGATGCGCAGAAACCCGGAGCTTTTCATGCGCTGGGCGGAGATGAACGCCTTCAGCCCGCTCATGCGTTCGCACGAGGGCTCGAACCCGGATCTCAACGCGCAGTTCGACGCAAATGAGCAGGTGCTTGCCCACCACGCTAAATTTTCGCGCATCCACCGCGCGCTCAAGCCCTATCTCATTGATATGGCGACGCTCAACGCCGAGCGGGGCATACCCGTGACGCGCCCGCTGTTCTATCACTACGACGGCGAGCGCGAGCGAAAAGAGAGCACGGAATATCTGCTCGGGCGCGATTTGCTCGTTGCTCCGATAATAAGGGAGGGCGCAAAGAGCAGGGAGGTTTACTTCCCCGACGACAGGTGGATAAGCATTTGGAACGGCAAAGAATACGGCAGGGGCTGCGCCGAAATAGATGCGCCGATAGGCACCGTGCCCGTATTTTACAGAAAAAACAGCGAATACTCCGAAATATTTGAAAAACTCAAGGAGGCTTAACAATGGCAGCGACGCCCGCAACACTGCAAAACAAAACCTACGGCATAGGAATCAGAGACAAAATAGGCTATGCCCTCGGCGACGCGGCGGGTCTTATGACCTTTGCGCTCGTCGGCTCGTTCCTGCAGGTGTTCTATACGAACGTACTGTATATCGACCCGAAGAAGATAACCGTGCTCTTTCTGATAGCGAGGATATGGGACGCGATAAACGACCCGATGTGGGGCGCGGTTGTCGATTCCCGCAGACCCGGCAAGAACGGCAAGTTCCGCCCGTATCTGCGCTGGTTCTCGACCCCGCTCGCTATTTTCGGCGTGCTGATGTTCGTCAAAATACCGGGGCTCAGCGAGGGACAGTATCTCGCCTTTGCCTACATAACCTATATCGGTTACGGAATGCTCTATACTATAGTAAATATACCCTACGGCTCCATGGCATCCGTCATAACTACCGATGAGCTCGAGCGCTCGTCTCTGTCGATGTTCCGCTCGATAGGCGCGGGCTTCGGCGGTCTGCCGGGACAGATACTTCTGCCCCTGTTTGTATATTCGACGGTTGCCGCAACGGGCGAGAGAGTCCTCGACGGCAGCAAGCTGCTCATAGGCGTCGCCGTATTGGCGGCGTTGAGCATACTCGTCTATCAGCTCTGCTACAAGATGACCACCGAGCGCGTTGTGGCAAAGCCGACCGAGAAAAAAGTCAGGGTCAGCAAAACAGTCAGGTCGCTTTTTAAGAACAGACCGTTCATCGCTCTGTGCATAGCGTCAATGCTTTTGATAGCCGTTCAGCAGTATACTCAGACGACCTATCACTACCTGTTCCTCAACTATTTCAAGAAGCCTGAGCTCTATTCGCTCGTCACGGTTTTCACCTATCTGCCCATGGCGCTGCTGCTGCCCGTGCTTCAAAAGATAGTCCGCCGTTTCGGCAAAAAAGAGGCGTGCGCCGTCGGCATGGCGGGGGCGTTTATAGCAAACCTCGTTCTGTGGCTCATAGGCACAAAGAGCGTCATTGTGTTCTTCATATTCTGCTTCCTCTCGGGGCTCGGCATGACCTTCTTCGTGCTTGAGGTCTGGGCGCTTGTGACGGATGTTATAGACTATCAGGAGACGCTCTCCGGTCAGCGCGACGAGGGTACGTCTTACGCTTTCTTCTCGTTTACGAGAAAGCTCGGCCAGACCATAGCCGGCGTTCTCGGCACGGGAGTTCTGACCCTCATAGGCTATGACGCGAAGAACCTTACCTCCCAAGCTGTTGACAAGCTTTACAGCGTTTCAACGGCGCTGCCCGCGCTCATGTGTCTGCTCATGGCTCTTTCTCTCGGAGTGTTCTACCCACTGACGAAGAAAAGACTTCAGCAGTTGAATGAAAATAAACATCAGGAAAAAACAGAAGAATAAAAGGAGTGATATATCATGAAATATTTTCTCGACAGCGCAAAGATAGACGAGATAAAATTTGCATACAACACCTTCGGCATAGACGGCGTGACAACCAATCCGAAGCATATCATGAACAGCGGTAAGCCGTTTTTGACCGTCATAGCCGAGCTCGCGCAGTGGGTCAGGGACGAGGGGATAGAGGGCTATGAAAATTTCCCCGTTTCGGTTGAAATAAATCCCCATCTCGACGACGCCGAGGAAATGATAAAAGAGGCTGAAAAAATAGCCGCAATGTCGCCGAACTTCGTCATAAAGATACCCTGCACCGAGGCGGGCGTGACCGCCGCGCGCAGGCTCGAAAAGAAGGGTATCAGAACTAATCTCACCCTCGTTTTCTCTGCCGCACAGTCCATATGGGCGGCGAAAAACGGCTCTCTGTTCGTCTCGCCGTTCATCGGCTGGAAAGAGGCGAACGGCGAGGATTGCAGGCAGTATATCGCCGACATAGTGAAGATATATAAGAATTACGGTTTCTACGGCAAGACGCAGATAATCTGCGCCGCGATAAGAACGCCCAAGCAGTTTGTCGACTGTGCAACGGCGGGCGCCGATATAGTGACCTGCGGACTCGATGTGTATCTCGAGAGCATAAAGCACGCCTACACCGTACAGGGTCTCGGAATTTTCACAGACGCATGGGACAACACGGTGACGGAGTGAGGTGGCAAAAATGAATATAGGATTCATAGGCCTCGGCATAATGGGCGAGGCCATGTGCGCCAACATAATAAAAAAGCATGACGGCAAGGTTTTTCTGTATGACCTCGACGGCGAAAAGGTCGAAAAGCTCGCCGCCCTCGGAGGCTTCGCCTGCGCCGACAGCGCGGAGCTCGCCGAAAAGAGCGACGTCATAATAACCATGGTCCCGAAATCCGAGCATTCGCGCTCGGTCTATGAGGCTGTTCTGCCCGCCTTGGACTGCACAAAAACCTGCATTGATATGAGCACCATAGACCCCGCCGTGTCCGTTGAAATATCGGAGAAGGTAAAGGCGGCCGGCGCTCGCTTTGCGGATGCACCGGTAGTCAAGTCGAGACCCGCCGCCGAAAGCGGCACGCTCGGAATTTACGTCGGCTCGGATGAGGAGACGTTTGAAAAGATTCGCCCGATTTTAGCCTATATGGGCAGCAATATTATCCGCATGGGCAAAAACGGTATGGGGCTCGTGATGAAAATCTGCCACAATACGCTCGTAGCGCAGATTCAAAACGGAGTCAACGAAACTCTCGCGCTCGCAAGGAGAGAGGGCATATCGGTAGATGATTTCGCCCTTGCGATTTCCTACGGCGGCGGACAGAATTTCTATCTCGATGGTCAGGCGCAGAACATAAAAAACGAGAACTGGACTACCGCATTCTCGCTCGAAAATATGCACAAGGATCTCGGTATCTGCGAGCGGCTGAGCGCCGAGGCGAATTTCCCCATGCCGGGCATGGAAAATGCCAAGGCAGTCTACGACAAAGGCATGGCGGCGGGACTCGGCAAGGAGGATTTCCGCGCTACTTACAAGGTGGTCAGCGGTGAATAATATGCTTGAAATTTTAAACGCCGTCAACGATGTGCCGGTGCTCTCGGTCTTTGACCCCGCCTTTGCGCCCTACGGCAGGGTGCTCGAGGGCTGCGACTTTTCGCGGGCGGACGAATATATGCTCGAAAAAACCGATATCCCCGAGAACGGGAATATCTATGTTCCGAGCGTGCCGGAGCTTGAGGAATCGGAGCTTAAGTCCGATATCGAAAACACGCTTTATGGCTCGATGCCCGTGCAGATAGGCTTTTGCAACGGCAGGAACACGACCTATAACGGCTTCGAGTATCACAAATGCTCGGAGATAAACTACGCCGTGACGCCGTTTATGCTCGTGCTCGGTCACGTTTGGGATATCCGGGACAACACCTACGATATCCGCAGCGCTCAGGTGTTTTTCGTGTCTGCGGGCACGGCGATAGAGATGTATCAGACTACTCTGCACCTCTCGCCCTGCCGCGTGTGTGACGAGGGCTTTAAGGATATAGTCATCCTCTCCCGAGGCACAAACACGCCGCTCGAATATAAAAAAACGAACGCCGACCCGGAGTCCGTGCTGCTGCTCCAAAGAAACAAGTGGGTCATAGCCCATCCGGAGCGCGAGCCGCTGATAAAGCAGGGGGCACACCCTGGCGTTATCGGCGAAAACAAAGAACTATTCTATAAATAAAGGAACTGATGAAATGAGCGATTTCAAGCTTGCTTATGTCCCCATAGGTGTGCCGACCTTTGAGCTGGTCAGCGCGGGGGAACAGTTTGAAAAATCTAAAAAGATGCTGCGCTCGCTCTGCGCGGACGCGGTATGCCCCGAGGAGATGCTCCTGTCCGTTGACAAGCTGACGGCGTTTCTCGACGGGCTTTCGCCCGACCTTATTGTGCTCCAAAACATAACCTTTGCAAACTCGGCGTATGCTTGCGAGGTGCTCAAAAGATTTGACTGCCCCATATTGCTCTGGACGCTCAGAGAGCCGGTCATAGACGGCGGACGCTTGAGACTGAATTCCCTGACCGGCGCTTTTTCTGCTGCGAATACGATAAAATATTTCCGCAAAGAGCAGTTCGGCTATGTGTTCGGCTCGCCCGAGGAGGAGAGCGTGATAGCCGAAATCGGCGCATATATCCGCGCGGCGCAGGTCGGGAAAGAACTGAAGAGCCTTAAAATGGCGAGCGTCGGACATACCCCGCAGGGCCTCGGCTTCGGCAGGGCACTCGATGCTGAAATGTTGAAAAATTTTGGCGTGACGCTCGAATCGATTGAGGCGCGCGAGCTTATAGAAAAGGCACTTGCATATTCGGACGGCGATGCGCGAGAGTATCTCGACAGAGCCGCAGGGTGCATGAACGGGCTTGAAAACACCCCGGAGAAGAACGCGCTCGATTTTGCGCGGCTTTACAGAGCCTATGATGAATATGTAAAGACAAACGGGATAGGCGCTCTCTCATCGAGATGCTGGCCGGATTTCTTTACCTCGTTCGGCACGCCCGTCTGCGCGGTGCTCGCCATGCTCAACGACATGGGCGTCGCCGCCGCGTGCGAGGCCGACACATACGGTGCGCTGTCGATGTTTATCGGTATGCGCCTTAGCAAAAAGAGCGTGTTCTTCGGCGACCCCGTATCGCTCGACGAAAACGAGAACACCGTCACATTCTGGCACTGCGGAACGGCGGCGTGCTCGCTTGCCCGCAGGGATACGGGCGCTTGCGTCGGAGTCCACTGCAACAGAAAAATAGGCCCTACAATGGAGTTCGGCTGTATGCCCTGCGACAGAGTCACGGTGTTCAGAGTCGGCAAAAAGCCGGACGGGAGCTTCAGATTTTTTGTCGCCTCGGGCAGCGCACTCGATAAGCCCAAGCAGTTTTACGGCACGAGCGCCGTGGTGAAAACGGATTCGGACGCTCGCGAGCTTATAATGAACAGCGTCAGAGACGGCTGGGAGCCGCATTTCGTTGTTATATACGGCGATGTGAAGCGTGAACTGTGCGCTCTCGCCGAGATGCTAGGCATGGAGATAAACGAATACTGATATGGCAAAGAAGATACTTTTTCTCTTGGTGGTGTTTTTGACTAACATCATCCAGGGGATAACCGGCTTTGCGGGGACCATGCTCGCTATGCCGCCGAGTGTTATGCTCGTCGGGTTCGACACCGCAAAGCCGATACTAAACGCCCTCGGTTTGCTCTCGGGTATATATATAGTCGCCGCGAACAGAAAGAGCGTCAACAAAAAAGAATTTTTAAAAATTGTCGCCGTGATGTCCCTCGGTATGCTCGCGGGCTTTGCCTTGCGCAGTGTCTTGGCGGGCAGAGAGCGGGTGATGTATATCATGCTCGGGGCAGTGGTTATCCTGACCGCCGTATCCGGCATATACAAAACATTTCTGAAAAAAGGCGGCGGGCACAGCCACGGGAAAGCCGTGTCCGCCGTTCTGCTTATTGCGGCGGGAGTGACGCACGGCTTGTTCGTCTGCGGCGGTCCGCTGCTCGTCTCGTATATGACGGGCAAGGTCGGTGACAAGCAGGAGTTTCGCGCCACGCTCTCCGCGTGCTGGATAATCCTCAACGGAATAATTTTAACAGACGACATAAGAACCGGACTGTGGAACAAGAATATGCTTTTACTGTTTTGCATATCCGCCGTCATACTCTTTGCGGCGATGTTCATCGGCAGCCTGCTGTGCAAAAAGATGAGCCGCGGGCTGTTTATGAAGATAACATATATCCTGCTGATAGTATCGGGAGCGCTCTTGTTTATAAAATAATTTGATAGGTGCGCGAAATGTAGTATAATAATACATGGAGGAGGCGGTGCTATGGACTACACGGGATTTAACATGAGCCGTATAAAAAATGCAAACAGAGCGTCTGTACTCTATCTGCTCAACGGCAGAAAGAGCATGAGCCGCAAGGATATTGCGGATTCGCTCGGGCTTACCCCCGCTGCGGTCAGCAAGATTTGCGCCGAGCTTATAGCGGAGGGTGCGGTCAGCGAATGCGGCTTCTCGGACGGCGCGGGAGCGGGCAGGAGAAAGATAATCCTGTCCCTAAACTCCTCTCGATTTGCCGTCCTCGCCGTGAGCATAGACGCAGGAGGCTATTACTGCGGAATATGCACCCTCGGCGGAGAGGAGACAGTCGGCGAATACACGACGCTTCCGAGAGACACAAAGCCCGAGGACTTTCTGCGCGCAGTCGGAGAGAGCTGCCGCAGGCTTATAAAAAACAACCCGACCGACGGCGCGGAGCTTATCGGCGCGGGAGTCGGAATAGTCGGCGGCGCGGACAGCTTGAGCGGAAAAACGACCGGCAGCTACGGCGTATGGCGTCCGGGGATAAATATAAAGAAAATATTGGAGGACGAGACGGGGCTTCCCGTCTGCGTCGATAACAACGTCAAGGCGTTTGCGCTCGCCTCGCTGATATTCGACAGGGAGCACAGCGCGGATAACATACTGTTCGTGAAATGGGGGCCGGGCGTCGGCTCGGCGATAGTCATAAACGGCGAGGTCTTAAACGGGACGGACAGCGGCTCGTCCGAGATAGGTCACTATATAGTCGACCCGAACGGCGAAAAATGCCGTTGCGGGCGCAGGGGCTGTCTCGAAACGGAGGTCTCGGCGCCTGCGGTTATAAACCGCATAAGGGCGGTGTACTCCGAGAAAGCGACTCCGGCGCTGTTCAAGGCGACCGACGGCGATGCGGACAGGATAGATATAAGGCTTATACTCTCGGCGGCAAAGAGCGACGGCGCTGTAAAGTCGGAGCTTGAGCGGTGCGCGGACAGCCTTGCAAAGGCGGTCACGAATGCGGCGACGGTCATTGCACCGGACAGCGTTGTGGCGTTCGGCTATATGTTCGAAAGCGATATATTCGAGCTCTTTGCTAAGCGGTGCGCAAAGTATTATCCCGGCTTCGGAAAGGGCTATATCAGGCTCTCGCCTCTCGACGGCAGGCACAGCTTCATCGGCCCCGCCGCCCTGGCGGCAAAAAAGTTTTTCTTCGAAAAATAAAAGCATAAGCCGATAAAAGTTATTATAAAGCATTAATCCTACCCATGTTTTTTGTTGGGTGGGATTTTTTGTGCTTTGTTTCAAAATACGGACAGCGACAAATTGGGAGTTGCGGAGGAAAGCCGTCGATAGACAAACAATTTTAACATTGTAAATTGACACAATCGTGTAGGAAAGGATATCATCCGCCTGCGGTTTATGTTGTAATTTGTGACTATTTACTTTGTAGGGTGCGGCGACTCAACACCCTTTGACGCGTCAGCGTCACTGAAAATCTTTTCATTTCATCCGGCTCTCCTGCTATACTGATAACTGCAACCAAGAACAACAATGACAGCCTCTGTTTGACAGGCGGTTTAGGGAAGTCGATATACTGCGAACGCCGATTTTTACACTTTTTAAAGATTCCTGTGTACAAAAAAATACCCTTTGATAAACTTTATAAAATAAATCTGTTTTAAGCCGTCTCGGAGTGTGACGGTACGAGCACCGAACTCTTTCTAAATAGAGATAAAGAGACTTTTGTTCTCTTGCTGATATACTTATTCGCAAAAATGCAGCTGATTTTATTTAACACGATTACTTAAAAACGTTGATATCAAGCCGTTTTTTTAAGTTGATTTTCAGACTCTAAAAAAATATTTTACAAATTTATAAAAATTTATCAAAAAAGCGTTGAACTTTTTGTATAGTTGTGCTAAACTGGGCTCAGAGATTAAAAGTACGAAAGCTTTTTTGACTGGATTACGCTTCCGGATATAGACTCAGCAGCTTTTTCCGTCGGAATTTCGGATGATTCCGGCGGTCAAACACGTCTGCAGACCTCGTGAAAACTATGGATTGCTACGGACTAAGGAGTAGGGGCAGTGAAACGGATGGAACGTAAGAAAAAAATAAAAATCGCTATTGTTGTATTGGCTGTTCTTCTCTGCATCAGCCTCCTGGCGCTCGGCGGCACGCTTGTGTATAACAGGCTGATTGCCGATAAGCCGGGAACCGTCCTTGTGCCGGACAATCTGATAACGCCGGACGACGCCGCAACCTCGCCCGAGGGGACAACTCTGCACGACGGCAACAGCGAAACAAAAAAGAATACGGAAGCCGGCGGTACGGGAAGCACTGTCGGCTCAAACGGCGTTACGCAAATAATAAATGCGACGGGACGCACGGCGGCGACTATAGAGCTCTACAGCAGACATTCGGAGGAAAACATTCCGTTTAAGGTTATGAATATGTTTCCGGGCGACAGGGAGACGAAATATTTCCGCGTGCGCGTGTCATATTGCAATGAAGTTACCGTGCACTACAGGGCGTTCGTCCGTCCCGGTTATGAGAAGCTGGCGGAGGTTATGAAGGTCAGAATAAGGCTTCTCAACACGGGCGAAACAATGTATGACGGTCTGATGAGGGATATGCCCGAAAGCGTGAAGTACAAGCTTGTGTCGCCGAAAAAGGATACCGCCGAGCTTTATTATGAAATAACCGCTTATCTTGATACGAGTGTGGGCAACGAATATCAGAATAAAGAGTTGATAGCCGATTTCAAATGGTGGGTCGAAGAGAAGGATGTGGGCAATCTTGTAATTCCGCCTAACACCGGAGAGACCTTCAATCTCAGGCTTTGGGGCGGTATGGCGCTCGTCTCCGGCTGCGTGCTCATTTTCCTGGCGGTTACCCGCAGGCGCAAGGAGGAAGAGGAAAATGTCTGAAGCAAAGACTGAAAAAAAGCTGACCGGCGGAATTGTCGCAATAGTGATATTGGCGCTCTGCCTGACAATAACCACTTTTGCTCTTGTCTATGCAACAGTCTCGGTCGACAATAACCTGTTCCATACGGGCGAGGTTAAAATCAACCTCAACGACGGGAATCCCGTTATCTATGAGCATGAATTTCTCTTTGAGCCGGGCATGACGGTAAAAAAGGATTTCTTCATTGAAAACGAGAGCACATGGGCGGTTTATTACAAAATATATTTTGACGATATAGAGGGCGGTCTGGCAAATGTGCTCGACGTGACCGTTACCGACGGCGAAAAGGTTCTCTATTCCGGCAAGGTGAACGATCTGACGAGACATAATGTAACAGCCGCCGACGATACGCTGGAAATCGGACAGCGCCGAAACCTCACCGTGTTTTTCCACTTTCCCGAGGCTGCGGGGAACGAGGCGCAGAACCTGAGGCTCTCGTTTACTCTGTGCGCCGAGGCGACGCAGACCAAGAACAATCCCTACAGATTGTTTGACTGAAAGCAAAGCATTATATACATAGAAACCCGTTAGGAGTGAGCAAGTGAAAGTATTAAATGTGATTCGCAGCGTGTTGGCCTGGATTATGGTTGTCATAGCTGTCTGTATGATGATATTTACGGTGGTGTCGGTTCTGACTTTTGACCGCGCCGACCGCAACCTGTTCGGCTACAAGGCTTTTATAGTCCTGTCCGACTCCATGAGCAAGACCGACTTTGACGCGGGCGACTTAGTGCTCGTCAAGGAGGTCGATCCCTCTACGCTCAAGGAGGGCGACATAATCGCCTACTCCTCGCAGAATGAGGAGAATTACGGCGCGACAGTCACGCATAAAATACGCAGGCTGACCACCGACGTGAACGGGAACCCCGGATTTGTTACCTACGGTACCACAACAGATACCGACGATGAAACCGTGGTTACATATCCGTTCGTATTGGGCAAATATCAAAAGCATATCCCGAAGGTCGGAAAGTTCTTCCAGTTCCTCAAGACCACTCCCGGATATATCGTCTGCATACTTGTCCCGTTTTTGATTCTCATACTGCTTGAGGGCATCCGCTGCATCCGTCTGTTCCGCAAATACAAAGCCGAGCAGCAGGCGGAATTGCAGGCTGAGCGCGACAAAATTGAGGCGGAGCGCGCCGAAACGCAGCGCATGATGCAGGAGCTGCTCGAGCTCAAGGCGCAGATGGGGGACGCGCCGGACAAGACTAAGGACAAGCCTGAAGAAGAGGCGAAAAACAGCGCAAACTCCTGAGCTTTGATGTAAGCGTGCAGAGCGCGAATACATATTTGTCATTGTACTTAAAATCTACTGAAAGGGGTAAATGAAAATGGCAAATAGCAAATCCGCCAAGAGAGCATTTGTTTCCAGCGCAATCGCGGTTCTCCTTTGCGTTGTTATGCTCATTGGCACCACCTTCGCATGGTTCACCGACACAGCGAAAACCGGAGTCAATAAGATTCAGTCCGGAACGCTTGACATTGAACTGCAGATGAAAGACAAGGACGGCAACTGGGTCAACGCCGAGGGCAAGACCCTCGATTTCAGAAAGTCCACAGACGCCCCGGAGGGCGAAGCGGTTCTCTGGGAGCCCGGCTGCACCTATGAGCTGCCCGAGCTTCGCGTTGTCAACAACGGCAACCTTGCGCTCAAATATAAGATTGTTGTCTCCGGCATAACCGGCGATGCAAAGCTTCTTGAGGCTATCGAGTTCACCGGCCTTGATGACATCGGCGATGTAGAGCATCTTCTTCCCGCCGAAGCTTCTTCCGCTCCGATTAAAATCACCGGTCACATGAAGGAAGATGCAGGCAACGAGTATCAGGGACTTGAGGCTGATGGCGTTTCCGTCATTGTCTATGCAACCCAGTATACTCACGAGTATGACAGCTTCGGCAACCGTTATGACGCGGGCGCAGGCATTATCACTACTTATGATGAGCTGACATATGCTCTGGCAACCTCTACTAATGTTATTAAGCTCAGCGGCGACGTTGATACCCTCGGAAATCACGCCATCATGGGCAGCTCCAAAGAGCAGAATGTTGTCCTTGACATGAACGGCAAGACACTCGGAAGCTCAAAGGATGTTTGGGATGACGGTGCTGCGCGCTGGTCTCTCCTGTCTGTTCGCGGCGCAAACAAGACGCTGACCGTTACGGGCAACGGCGAAATCAGAGCAAGAGCAAACGACAGCTATGCAATTGATATTCGCAACGGAGCTACCGTTATTATCAAGGACGGTAAGTTCATCGGCAATATTGACGCCGTATATGTTGAGAGAGGCAAGCTCGTTGTTGAGGGCGGTTTCTTTGACCTTATTCAGAAGCACCCCGAGGCGAAATCGGGATTCCTTCTGAACTGCTTCGATGATAATTATAAGGCAGGCACCGCTTCCATCGAAGTCAAGGGCGGTACTTTCGTCAACTTTAACCCCGCAGACTGCGCGGCTGAGGGCGCTCACACCAACTTTGTTGCCGCCGGCTACAAGGTGGTTCCCGCAGCTCAGGCAAACGGCGATATCTGGTACACCGTCGTTGCAGAATAAGTAAATAACCCTAAGTCCTCTCCGCCCTCGGGCGGAGGGGCAATCAAAGGGCACGAGCCCCGGTTCGTGTCTTTTGATTGAGAAAAAAGGCCGCACACGGCGGCACGGATTATTTCAGGCTATGATGTAAGCGCCAACGCGCAAACACATATTTGTCATTGTACTTAAAATCTATGGAAGGGAGTAAAAGAAAATGACAAACAGCAAGTCCTCCAAGAGAGCATTTGTCTCCAGCGCAATCGCGGTTTTACTTTGCGTTGTGATGCTCATTGGAACAACATTCGCATGGTTCACCGACACTGCAAAAACCGGCGTCAACAGGATTCAGGCAGGTACGCTTGACATCGAGCTTCAGATGAAGGACGGTCAGGGCAATTGGGTCGACGCAGAGGGCAAGACTCTCGACTTCAAGAAAGCCGCAGACGCTCCGGAGGGCGAAGCGGTTCTCTGGGAGCCCGGCTGCACCTATGAGCTGCCCGAGCTTCGCGTTGTCAACAAGGGCAACCTTGCGCTCGTTTACAAGATTGTCGTCTCCGGCATAAACGGCGATGAGAAGCTTCTCAAAGCCATCGAGTTCACGGGGCTTGATAATCTTGAGGACGAAGGCCACCTTCTTCCCGGCGAAACCTCTTCTGTCGGAATCAAAATCACCGGTCATATGAAGGAAGATGCCGGCAACGAGTATCAGGGTCTTTCGGCTGAGGGAATCTCCGTCACCGTCTATGCAACTCAGGATACCGTTGAGTATGACAGCTTCGACAATCAGTATGACGCCGATGCGTCCAAGTCTGTTATCAAGGCTACCCCCGAGACCATACAGAGCATCCTCGACGGACTCACCGGTCCCGCTGTTGTTGAGCTTAGCGAAGGCGACTACGGCAGACTGTATCTTCGTCAGGCTAAGGATACAAGCGCAGCGCGCGACGATCTGAAAAAGAGCGATGATTATCCGGCATATTACCGTGAGATCAAGGGTCTGACGTTAAGAGCGGCAGCCGGCGCAAAGGTTACCTGCAAGGGCATAACCGCAGAAGCGGGCACGCTTACCGCTGCGTCCAACAAGGCGGATTTCGGCGGCAATATCGTCAGCTATCTCCTTTTAGAGAGCACCAAGATCGAGGGCATCAGCTTCACCGATACTACCACAAACGTCCTGTTCATGCGCGATAATTACGATGCAAACCATATGGGAACTTCGCTTCTTGTAAACGGTTTCACTGTGAAGGACTGCAAGGGTGTCGGCAGCGGCGAGAATAAGCCCGGCAAGCATTTCTTCTACGGCTCAAGCGCCTCCGACCTGCCCTTCTGCAATGTTGCGGGCGGCAAGGCCGGCTATAACGATATCAGAATTATCGGCTGCGAGCTGAGCAAGTATTATCAGCCCATCTGCTGGAACAACAAGACCTCCGTACTTAACGGTTTGACAGTTTCGGGCAATACTTTCACAGACTGTATGCACAACCATGTTCAGGTTACAAATAAGATAAACAGCGGCAAGTTTGTTTTCGAAAACAACAGGCTTGTCAATGTCGGCAACAACAAGTTTATCCGTATAGAGAAGCTTCAGGACGGTTCGGCTGTCACAATCAAGGGAACAAAGATAGAAAATGCCGGTGTCAACAACAATATAGTAAGAATCGACGGCGTTTCCTCCAACTTTACCGTTGATGCGTCTGACAACCAGTGGGCAAAGGGTTTCTTCCCGCTTTGGGAAGGTCAGCCGGAGCCGTATTGGCTTGCATACACTTATTGATTTCACGGGTTGCGGCGAATCGGTAAAGTAAACATATAACCGATTAGCACACAACCGTCTCTGTTTTACCAAGTCCTCTCCGCTCTTTGGGCGGAGAGGCAATCAAAGGGCATGAGCCCGTGTTCGTGTCTTTTGATTGAACGGAACAAAAAATTAAGAAAGGAGCCGCAGACGGAATGGGTATCGTTTTACCCGTTTTGGGAATTGTATTCGGCGTCTTTATCGCTCTGCTTGTTGTTTCCGCAGTTGTGGTTTTTCTGTCAAACTTTAGCAGCGGAACGCGGCAGATAACGGGGGAAATGCACAGCGCATTTGACGACGAAGAATACAATTATTGACACAGAGAACTGCGCTGTCACTATCTTTGCCTTATCCCTTTCGTCAACGGGCGCAATGTTATGCATATATATAACTTTTTCTTCAACAGGTCGCAGCGCGGCGAAAAGAAACGCGGAGACGGTCTTTTCCATCTGCTTGCGCAGTCCGTTATCGGAGCGCTGCTGTGCGTCGTCTGTCTCTGCGGCGCGAGCTGGGCGTGGTTCTCGGCATATACCTCCACGGGGGAGACAGTCATAAAATCCTCGGAATATAATATCACGGCCGCCGTGAGAGACAGTGAAAACAGTCCCGTCGAGGTCAAAAACAACGCCTGTACCGTAGCGGACGGAGTTTATAAGGTAACGCTCTCGGCAAATGGGTCGCAGGGCGCCACGGGATATTGCAGAGTTGAGATAGGCGGCAAAATCTACTATACCGAGCAGATAACCGCCGTAGGAAGCTTCACCTTTACAATAAAAACAACGGGCAGCTCGGATGTAAAATTTGTTTCCAAATGGGGAAGCTGTGCCGTCAGAACGAAAGAAAACACAATTGTGTCCGGCGCGGAGATTTCGGTTATCGGCACTGTGACGCAGGAGGAATCCGAACCGCCCGCCGATAAGCTTGAGCCCGAGACAACGGAGCCGACCACAGCAGCTCCGCCGCCTACAACGGCTCCCGCACCCACGACAACAGCTCCCGCGCCAACCGCAACAGCCCCGGCGCCGCCTACAACGGCTCCCGCGCCAACCACAACAGCGCCGACTGCGGCAGCCCCGACACCGATCGAGCCGGATAACGAGCCGGATGCCGAGCCAGCCGAGCCGACCGTGGGAGAAGATACGGAAGCAAGCGAATAAAAAGCGAACCGCAGCGAAAACAACCGCTGCGGTTCGTGAGTTTTTATCCCGTTCAGCCGCAAGGAATTACTCCTCTGCGACGGTCAGGGTCTTTGCGATTTCGACCGTCTCTGCAAAATCGGTATTCAAGTACATCATGAACTGAGTCAGGTTATCCTGATAGGCGATGGAACAAAAATCCCCTTGCTCTATTACAAAAACCGTTAAACCGTTTACCGTAAATTCCTCGGCTTGGCTGTAACTTGTAGTATTATGAAAATCAACCGGAGGAATGATTTCTTCCGAATAGAACCTACTGACAGACACTTGTCCGGACAATTTTTTTGTTCGGTATGACAAGGATATGGATTTAAGATTCTCGGTATTATCTTCAAGTATATTGCTATAAATACAGTCACTTGATAAAAACATTGCCGGCAGTTTCAAGTCGGAAATATCGTGCTTCCTGAGCTCGGCGGCAATCTCCGTTCCGGGTATTCCTCTTTCATCCTTTTGCTTGTCGAAATGAACCTGTATGTGATTCTCATAGAAAGAGATGGCGCTGTTCTTCACTTTTTTGTTAGTGGCGACGGTTGCTATTCCCGTGGTGACGAGCAGCAGTGCGATAGTAGCGGCTATTATCAGCAGGTTCTTTAGCTTGCCGTTGAAGCGTGACTTTTTTAGCTTGTCGGCAGCAGGCGGTTCTGCGATTTTGTCATTGCCTGCGCTGTCGGCTTTTTTCTCCTTGCCGCCGTCTGTCTCCGCTTTGCTGATATAGTACAGGCAGTATTCTATAAGATCCGGATCCATTTCGGAGTCGTCCTTTTGCAGTTCTTCTTCAATTATATTTTCGAGCTCTTCGACGGTGAGCCCAAGGGAATCGTCATTCAGGATTTTCAAGAGTTGTTTTTTTGTCATATAAATTCCTCCTTACTTATATAGTCTGCGAATTTCAAAAATGTTACGGAAAAATTTTAAATTTTTTGTTTCTCTATCTCTTTTTTCACCATATGCACTATCTTTTTTCGCGCTCTGAAGAGCTTTTGCCGGACATTTGTCTCGGAAAGCCCGTGCTTGACAGCGATATCTCTTACTCGCATATCCTCCATATAGTAATCCTCGACCAGCGAGCGCTCGCCTGCCTTGAGCCGATTCAATATATTGTCCGTCATTTCGTCTATCAGCTCGTCGGAAACGTCGTTGAGCTGCGGCATTTCGACGGCAGAAATTTTCAGCGCGGTTTCATACTGTATTATTCTGTTTATATGCTCTGCTTCTCTCGCTTTGTTTTTGTATTCGTCAATTATCTTGTTGTTCGCAACGCGGGTCAGCCAGGCCTTGGGATTTTTTATCTCTTTACCGGCGCGTCTGGCCTCGAGCAGTGCCATGAACACATCCTGAACGCAGTCCTCGACACAGTCGGGGTAGTCTTTAAGCTGAAAGTTGCAAAAGCTTTTTATGTATTCTCTGTAGAGATGCCAGATCTGCATACACTCTTCCGTAATTTCATCTTTCTCCAAATTAACCAATTTCAAATCATCCCCTATATTAATGTCCGATTTTTCGGCACCGTGATTTTATTATACTACAGTTTGTGCAAGCGGGCAATAACACGGGAAAATATGTTTTCTAACTTGCGGCTTTTGATAGAAATGCGGGAGTGTGTAGAGTAGTAACATAGTAAACAGAAAGTGCAAGGACATAGTATACAGTTTTATGATAAAATTAAAGGCAAGAA
>ENA-UEQL01001037-UEQL01001037.1-human-gut-metagenome-genome-assembly--contig:-NODE-1037-length-19985-cov-7.835493_pt1 | contig 19985 bp, 13 predicted proteins | sample MGYA00242905_ERZ507926 | MGnify/ENA primary metagenome ERZ507926 (study PRJEB26167, sample SAMN06115531) | human gut metagenome | host: Homo sapiens | place: China:Henan | collected 2015-09-09...
TTTTATTTGGTTAATGACAGGCCCCACGTTTGCCGAACTTAAAAATGCTGTCGTGCAAATGGGCACGATGCCGAGAAGCTATGACCTGGTGTTTGCGCTGTACTTGGTGATCTGTCTAGAAATCGAATTGCGAAAAAGCGGTTGCCTGGCAGGGATGGTGGAAGCGCTTTCTCGGATGTTTTCCTCAAGAAAATTCACACTGGCCGTAATGCCGGCCTTCTTAGGATTATTGCCTTCAATTGGTGGCGCCCGTTTTTCAGCCCCCATTGTCCAAGAAGCCGCTAAGGGTTTTAATGCAACGGCAGAAGACAAGGCTGCGATTAATTTCTGGTTCCGTCATATTTTCGAATTCTCCAGCCCCTTGGTGCCGGGCATGATTTTGGCTTGCGGTATCGCCGGCGTGAAAATCGGGGATTTGATCATTTATTTAGGTTGGTTGACGATTGCGGCCTTCATTCTTGGTTGGATTGTCATGGTCCGGGGCCTTAAGGAAGACGGTACGGTCGAGTCTAAGCTTGTGACGCGCGAAGAGGCACATCGCCACAATTGGGACTTCATCTTGTCATTGATTCCGGTGCTGGCCAACGTTTTCTTGATGGTCGCGTTCGGTCTTTACGCCTCGGTTTCCATGATTATCGTGGTCATTGCCATGATTCCGATTTTGATGCTTTTCAATCGTCATGTCAGTGTCAAAGAAGTTTTTATTGATGCGCTGGATTTCAAAATGTTTGCCAACGTCATCAGTATCTTGCTTTTCATTCAACTGTTGGAATCCACGGGTGTTTTGGGGCAAATCGTAGAGGCCTTCCAAGCCTCGCCGTTGCCCATTCCGGTGATTATTGCGTTTTTGAGTTTCTTTATCGGGATGCTGACGGGCTTGTCTCAAGGTCACGTGGCCATCATGATGCCGATTGTGGCTGCAATTGCGCCGGGTAACCTTGACTTGGTGGCTATCGCCATGGTCTTTGGTGTAGCCGGCCAAATGGTCACGCCCACACACTTGTGTTTAACGATTACGGTCGACTACTTTAAGAGCGATTTCTTTAAAACTCTAAAGCCAGTGCTCTACGCACAAATTCCGCTCTCGATTCTTTTTGCCGTGGTGACGTACTTCGTGTACTGATCGGTTTTAGATACTACTAATTCAACATTAAACCTCGATCTTCACAAAGTTAATTATCAGTTAAAAGCCCACAAGAAAATTTTCCTTGTGGGCTTTTTCTATCAGGTCGGATTATTCAATCTTGTGCGCATTATGAAGATTGAGTTCAGCCATAATGGTTGCGGAGATTTCTTCAATGGAGCGGCTCGTTGAGCTTAACCACTTAATGCCTTCGCGGCGCATCATATTTTCTGCCGCTTCAATTTCTTCTCGGCAGTTTTCAATGGAAGCATAGCGGCTACCCGGACGTCGTTCGTTACGAATTTGGGACAAACGCTCCGGCGCAATTGACAAGCCGAAAAGCTTTTCTCGCATGCCTTGGAGTACTTCGGGCAACTCTCCGCGCTCAAAATCTTCCGGAATGAGGGGGTAGTTGGCGGCTTTGATACCGAATTGCATGGCTAAGAACAAGCTTGTCGGCGTTTTGCCCGAGCGGCTCACGCCCACCAAAATCACATCGGCTTCGTTTAAGCCCTTATTCATTTGACCGTCATCGTGAGCCAAGGTGTAGTTAATGGCTTCGATACGGCGGTTATAGCGCTCTTCATCCTTGATCACATGGCTTCTACCCATGGAGTGTGCGGACTTCAAGCCCGTTTCTTGTTCAATTTCTTTAATGAAGCTGCGGAAGAATTCAATGCGGAAACCTTGGCACCTTTCCGTGAAGGCCTTGTGAATGTCCAAGTCAACGAAAGTGGAGAAAACGAGGGGACGAACGCCCGTCTTAATGTAGCAGTCGTTGATTTTATTGGCGGCGGCGAAGGCTTTTTCCGGTGTATCGATAAAGGGGATTCTCACTTGATCGTACTCAAGATCGGAAAATTGCGTCAGCACCGAGTGTGCAAGCGTCTCAGCGGTAATGGCAGTAGCGTCCGAGACGATAAAAACGGTACGTTTGGCGGGTTTTTTATCAGTTTCAGTTTGACGGGTATGGAACATATCAACCTTCAAATAAGAAATTTTTCCCCGAAAGGTATCGGGTTTGGCTACAATTCGCTTATTCTAACAACCGAATCCTTTTTTTGGGGGAAGAAAATGCCGCAAGGTCGTTATGTATTTCCGTTCAGCCAGTTGCGCATGACCGACGTCGATCGCGTCGGGGGCAAAAATGCCTCGCTCGGTGAATTGCTCAGCCAGCTCACAAGTGCCGGGATCCGAGTGCCCGACGGTTTCGCCACGACTGCAGAAGCGTTCCGCCTGTTTTTGACCGAAAACAATTTGGAAGAACGTATTAATGATCGTTTAAAAGATCTCAATGTCGATGACGTGAAGGCTTTGGCCGCTGCCGGTGCCGAGATCCGTGAAATGATTGAAAAGGCACCTTTCCCTGCTGCTTTGGAAAAGGAAATCCGCGAGTTCTATGATTGGTTAAAAGAAGACCAAGAAGAAATCAGCGTTGCCGTGCGTTCTTCGGCTACCGCAGAAGACTTGCCGGATGCTTCTTTTGCCGGTCAACAAGAAACGTTCTTAAACGTTGTCGGTATCGACCAAGTTCTTCATCGTGTGCGCGAAGTGTTTGCTTCGCTTTATAACGACCGCGCCATCAGCTACCGCGTTCACAAAGGCTTTACGCATTCTGAAGTGGCTCTTTCGGCCGGTGTTCAACGTATGTGCCGCTCTGACAAGGGCGCATCCGGCGTGATGTTTACGCTCGATACCGAAAGCGGTTTCGATCAAGTGGTCTTTGTGACCGCAAGCTACGGCTTGGGTGAAACTGTGGTGCAAGGCGCCGTGAACCCGGACGAATTCTATGTGCATAAGCCGATGCTCGAAGCCGGTAAGTTCCCGATCATTCGCCGCAGCCTCGGCAGCAAGTTAATCAAGATGGAATTTGACACCGGTGCCGGTGGCCGTTCCGTTCGCACCGTTGACGTCAGTGACGAAGAACGTCGTCATTTCGCCATTACGGACGAAGACGTGATTGAATTGGCTAAATTCGCCACGATCATTGAAAAACACTATGGCCGTCCCATGGATATTGAATGGGGTAAAGACGGTATCGACGGCAAGATCTACATCTTGCAAGCTCGTCCGGAAACCGTGAAGAGCCGTCAAAACACTTCTGACGTCCAACAACGCTTTACGTTAAAGACGAAGGGCCGCGTTTTGGTGACGGGTCGTGCCATCGGTCAAAAGATCGGTGTGGGTACCGTGCGCGTTGTTTCTGACGCTAGCGAAATGGATCGCGTGAAGGCCGGTGACGTGCTCGTGACCGACATGACCGATCCGAACTGGGAACCGGTGATGAAGCGCGCCAGCGCCATTGTTACGAACCGCGGTGGTCGTACCTGCCACGCTGCCATTATTGCTCGCGAATTAGGTATTCCGGCTGTGGTGGGCTGTGGTGATGCCACGGAACGCTTGGTTGAAAATGACGAAGTGACCGTCTCTTGCGCCGAAGGTGATACGGGTAAGATCTACGAAGGTCGCCAAGAAGTGGAAATCGAAGAAGTCAAGCGCGGTGCTTTGCCCGAAATCCCTGTCAAGATCATGATGAACGTGGGTAATCCGCAATTGGCCTTTGAATTCCAATCCATCCCCAATAAGGGTGTGGGTTTGGCCCGCTTAGAATTCATCATCAACAACAATATCGGTATCCACCCGAAGGTGGTGTTGGACTACCCGAATGTGGACGGTGAATTGCGTGACGCTGTTGAACGTTTGTCGGCCGGCTACAAGAGCCCGGTGCACTTCTTCGAAAGCAAGATTGCTGAAGGTGTGGCCACGATTGCAGCAGCCTTCTGGCCCAATAAGGTCATCGTGCGTATGAGTGACTTCAAGAGCAACGAATATCGCAAGTTGATCGGTGGCGACCGTTATGAGCCCGAAGAAGAAAATCCCATGCTGGGCTTCCGCGGTGCTTCGCGCTACATCGCCAATACCTTTGCCGAATGCTTCCGCATGGAATGCAACGCCATGAAGTTCGTGCGTGACGAAATGGGCTTGACGAATGTGGAATTGATGGTGCCTTTCGTTCGTACCGTTGAAGAAGCTCGCCAAACGATTGCGATCATGGAACGCAATGGCTTGAAGCGTGGTGAAAACGGCCTTCGCCTTAACATGATGTGCGAAATTCCGTCGAACGCCTTGTTGGCCGATCAATTCCTTGATTACTTCGACGGCTTCTCGATCGGTTCTAACGACATGACGCAATTGACGCTCGGTTTGGACCGTGACTCCGGCCTTGTCGCAGCGGGCTTTGATGAACGCAACGAAGCCGTGAAGATCATGCTCTCGATGGCCATTCGTGCTTGCCGCGCTCGCGGTAAATACGTGGGTATTTGCGGTCAAGGTCCTTCTGACCATGAAGACCTTGCTCAATGGCTCATGGACGAAGGCATTGAGTCGATTTCGCTTAACCCCGATACGGTCGTTGACACGTGGCGCCGTTTGGCTGAAAAGCACTAAGAAATCGCGCTTGAGTTTTTCTCTCAAGTAAGACTTTAGATTTCGGTCGAATTCAGTAACGAATTCGGCCGAAATTTTTTTGCCTTGGTGCGCGAAAACCCTTAATTTTGATGAGAATTTTCTTATACTTAATAGATTAAGTTTCAGAGACAATTTTTACCTTTTTAGAGGCACGCGTGCACACCGAATTTACGCTCATTTCAACTCTGGCATGGGGCTTGGGACTGTCGCTTTTCTTCGGCTACTTGGCTTCCCGCATCGGGATTCCGGCTTTGGTAGGTTATCTGTTGGCCGGGATTTGTATTGCGCCGACAACGCCGGGCTTTGTCGGGGATTTGGATTTAGCCAGTCAGCTCTCTGAAGTCGGTGTGATGCTGTTGATGTTTGGCGTGGGGTTACATTTCTCGCTCAAGGATTTGCTTCGCGTGCGATCGACGGCACTGCCCGGGGCCATCATTCAGATGGCGGTGGCCACAACGCTCGGTATGGGTGTGGCCTACTCCTGGGGTTGGAATCTTGCCGAGTCTTTCATCTTGGGCTTGTCGTTGTCTTGCGCTTCAACCGTTGTGTTGTTAAAGGGCTTGGAAGCGAAAGGTTGGTTGCAAACCTCTCGCGGTCAATTGGCTGTCGGCTGGCTTGTGGTCGAAGACTTGGTGACGGTGCTTTTGTTGGTGCTCTTGCCCACGATGGCCTCAGTATTTTCCGGTGAAGAAGTCTCTGCTCAAGCGCTCACAGTGACGCTTTTGGAAACCACGGCTTTGATCATTGGCTTTGTGGCTTCCATGCTTTTAATTGCCAAGCGTCTTTTGCCTTGGGCTTTGATGCAAACAGTGAGAACGGGTTCTTCAGAACTGTTTACGCTTTGCGTCATTGCCATTGCGATCGGTGTGGCTTACGCCTCTTCCATCATCTTTAATGTCTCCTTTGCTCTAGGGGCATTCTTTGCCGGCATGATGATGCGCGAAAGTGAATACTCGCACCGCGCTGCTTTGCAAACACTGCCGCTTCAAGACGCTTTCTCCGTACTCTTCTTCTTGGGTGTGGGGATGCTCTTTGATCCGAGTATTTTGATCTCTCAACCCTTGCATGTTCTGGCGGTCGTCTTTGTGATCGTATTTTGTAAGAGCATCACGGCCATGATTTGGGTGCGCTTTAAAGGGCGCTCTCATTTGACTGCATTAACGGTCGGTGTGGCTTTGTCGCAAGTGGGTGAATTCTCGTTTATTTTGGCTGGCCTTGGTACGACGCTCGGTCTTTTGCCGCCTGCGGGGATGAGCTTGATTTTGGCCGGTGGCATCATCAGTATCGCAATTAACCCGCTCCTGTTTGCTCTCATTGAGCCCGTGATGCAGAAGCTTTTCCCTTCTGAAGTCGGTGGCGATGAAGATGAAACCGAAGAAGAGGAAGAGGCAAAGACTACGGTCAAACGCGACCGCGTGTTAATTGTCGGTGCCGGCATCATCGGTCACGATTTGTTCTTCGGACTGCGTGATCGCAAGATTGAATCGTTTGTGATTGAGAAAAATATTGAGCGTACGCACCAAGGCGCTAACGATGAGCATTTCATATACGGGGATGCAGCTACTAAAGAGACCTATGAAAAGGTGGAGCTTGAACGCATTCGCTGGATGGTCATCACGTCCACGGATCCTTTGGCTTCACGCCGGATTGCTGAAGTGGTCTCATCGCTTGACGAAGAAATTCGCATTATCGTGCTCGTTGAACGTGAAGCCGATATTGACTTCTTGAAGGAAAAGACGGGCGAGATGATGGAAGCGATTACGCAAGTCATCGATATTCGAAGCGAAGTTGCTCGCACCGTGTTGGGGGCATTGCTGACAAGTCGTGGTTTGCGTTCCGGTGCGCCCAAACAATTACCCAAGCGTCAACAAACCATTGATGCGGAAGCGCAAGAGCAAACGGCAACAGCAAATGTGGTTGTGCCCTCGCTTGAGCATAAAACTGAAAAGGTAGAAAAAGCCGAGAAAGCCGAAAAAACGGATAAGACCGAAGAGTCTGCCAAGCGCGAAAAGGCAAAAGATGCCGATAAGGCTTCTGATGCAAAGAGCGAAGCGACCAAAGACGAGCAACCTCAAGCCGATCAAAAGACAGAAAGTCCAGAGGAAGGTAAGGATGAAACCGCTCGGAAGTCTTCTCGCGCAAAGAAAGCAGAGGTAGAGGAAAGCGCCTCTGAGGTCAAAGAGGAAGCAACGGTCAAAGCGTCTGAACCGGAAAAGACTGAGGAATCCGAAGAAACGCAAGAGCCTGCTCGCAAGTCTCGCCGTAGTAAGAAAGCTGAAGCCGAGGAAGAAGCGTCTGATGTGAAGGAAGAGGCTGCAGAGGAAGACAAGGCCGAAGCGTCTGAAGAAACGGAAGAACCCGCTCGTAAGTCTCGTCGTAGTAAGAAAGCCGAAGCCGAGGAAGAAGCGTCAGATGTGAAGGAAGAGACCGCAGAAGCCGAGAAGCTTGAAACTTCCGAAGAAACGGAAGAGCCCGCTCGTAAGTCTCGTCGTAGTAAGAAAGCTGAAGCCGAGGAAGATGCGTCTGATGTGAAGGAAGAAACTGCTGAGGCTGAGAAGATCGAGGAGTCTGAAGAACAAGAGGAACCCGCTCGCAAGTCTCGACGTAGCAAGAAGGCTGAAGCTGAAGATGGATCTGATGTGAAGGAAGAGGCTGTTGAGGCTAAGATCGAAGAGACTGAAGAGCAAGAGGAACCCGTTCGCAAGTCTCGACGCAGCAAGAAGGCTGAAGCTGAAGATGCGTCTGACGTGAAGGAAGAGGCTGCCGAGGAAGACAAGGCCGAAGCGTCTGAAGAAACGAAAGAACCCGTTCGCAAGTCTCGTCGTAGTAAGAAAGCCGAAGCCGAGGAAGAGGCTTCTGACGTGAAGGAAGGGGCTGTCGAGGAAGGCAAGGCCGAAGAGTCTGAAGAAACGGAAGAAACCGCCCGTAAGTATCGCCGCAGTAAGAAAGCCGAAGCCGAGGAAGAAGTGTCTGACGCGAAGGAAGAAACCGCTCGTAAGTCTCGCCGTGGTAAGAAAGCTGAAGCTGAAGAAGAAGCCTCTGATGTGAAGGAAGAAACTGCCGAGGCTGAGAAGACCGAAGAGACTGAAGAAGTCGAAGAGCCGGCACGCAAATCTCGTCGTCGTTCGAAAAAGACCGATGCCGACGAGGCGGCAGAAACCGCTCAAGAAAGCGAACCCGCAGAAGGGTTTGTGACGATTGAAATTAATGAAGGCATTGAGCCTGCTCTTTCGAATCGTCATCGTAAGGAATAACGTAACTTAGGAGACCAGAATGGTATTTAGTGCCAGTGTCATGTGGTTAATTGCCGCGGTGCTTTTAGGCATTGCTGAGCTGATGGCCTCAACGTTTTATTTACTGGTGTTGGCCGGCGCTGCCGTTGTCTCGAGTGGTTGCGCCTTCATGGGAGTGCCTTTTGAGTGGCAAATCGGCATTTTCGCAGTGCTCGCCATTGCCGGCTCCGTTTGGGTGCGTCGAATTCGTTCCATCCCGACTAAGAGTGATGCGACAGCGCATGCGCTTCAAAACATGGACATCGGTCAAACGGTGGACGTAACCGAATGGAATGACAACGGTCGTGCGACCGTGCAATATCGCGGAGCCCAATGGGAAGTTCGTGCACTTGAGCCTTCTGAGCGTGTGCCGGGGTCCTTTGTGATCGAACGCGTTGAGGGAAGCGTGCTTTATGTGCGCCGAGCCTCTTAATCCAAGGAGTTTTTAAACAATGGAGACCATGATGAGCGGTTTTATGACCTTTGTTCTCGTACTGGCTGTTTTGGGCTTGCATGGCCACTAACTCCTTTTCTCGTCTGTTCAAGAATGAGACGGGAGTCACTTTACAGAAGTTTGTCAAGAAGAAAAGGATAGATTATGCTTGTATGCTCATCGCCCATACCGGAATGAGTATCGAGGAGATAGCCGCCAAGACGGGCTTCTCCAACCGTTTCCATTTTACCCGCGTGTTTTGTGAAATCATGAAAGTGGCTCCGGGCAAGTATCGGGATTTGTTCTTATTTCCTCCTGCATAGAAACACTATCTAAAAGAGCCTGTCTCTCTGCAACTTGTTATTCGTTTTCGGGTATATAGGAAGAAAAAGACTCCCTTACGATTGCGGATGTTTGTTACAGATACAATATGGGGTGTATCGGATATTTGTAAACTCCGAATATTGTCGTATATTTACATCCGTGATTTTATGTTAAACTAATCTAATTTTACTATGATTAAAAAGAGATTATCTAAAGTGCTCTCCATTTCCCTGTTTTACTTAACGTGGTTGGCGGGGGGGGGTAACCATCTGTCCTTCAATTAGTTATGCCAACACAAGTGAGGCGTTGGTTGTTCAGCAAACACGTACGGTGAAAGGGCTTGTGAGTGATGAGCTCGGTCCGGTCGCCGGTGCAACGGTTATTGTAAAAGGTACGCAGAACGGAGTTATCACCAATGTGAACGGGGAATTTACGCTTTCGGGTGTTAAGGTGGGCGATGTCATCGAAGTGTCATACATCGGTTATGCCACTCTTAGCGTGAAATACAATGGCGAACAACGCTTGAGTTTGCAACTGAAAGAAGATTCGCAACAACTGGGTGAAGTGGTGGTGACTGCTTTGGGATTGCCCAAACAGGCTAAATCAGTGGGATATGCGACATCCCGTGTATCCACGGCTGAGATTGAACGAGCCAATGCATTGAACCCGGTAAATGCGTTGCAAGGTAAAGTGGCCGGCGTACAAATCAATGCGGGAGGTGCATCCGGTATCACTTCTTCTTCCTCCATTACTATTCGTGGAGCTAAATCTGTTGATAAGAATAATTCGCCGATATTTGTTGTCGATGGCATGATTATTCAAGAAGCTATGACGGGTAATCTGGCCGGTACGGACTGGGGTTCTCAGCTTAAGAACTTGAATCCTGCCGATTATGAAAGCGTCACTGTATTAAAAGGAGCGGCTGCAACTGCGCTATTTGGTTCACGTGGTGCCAACGGTGCCATCATGATTGTATCAAAAGGCGGTAAATTCGGAAAGAAAGGTTTGGGAATAGAGGTGAACCAAACGGTTGAAACGACGGATGTTTATAAATCTCCGGTGGACATGCAGAATGTGTTCGGAGCCGGTGTTGTTTACAACGGTTATCAAGGCGACTTGGGGCCTGACGGTACTCTGTTGAAAACGTCAAACAGTTGGGGCCCCAGAATGGACGGCCGGATGATTAACCAATATTTACCGAATGGAGAATCCACTCCTTTTGTCCCCCATGAAGATAACTGGAAAGAGTTTTACCAAACCGGTGTGAACAGTACCACCAATGTGGCTGTCAATGGAGGTAACGAGAAATCGTCTTTCCGTCTCTCTTACGGATATACCGGCAATAAGGGTGTATTCAAAAACAATGACTTCTCCCGTCACAACATCGCTTTCAGAGGTAATACTGAATTGAACAAAGTATTCTCCATAGAATTAGGTGTGAAATATGCTTTTTCTTCCGCCAAGAACGGTGCCAGCCAAGGTGGTTGGGATTGGGGGAACAACGTGGGTATGATGACCTCGTACAACTTGCCTCGCAATTATGATGTAGGCGCCCACTACCAACAATATCGGGATCCTGAGACCAAAGCTGTTGTTAATGCTACGTTCGGGGCGTTGAGCAGTTATTTCCATACCCGGGATACCCAATTGCAGCAACGCAACGAAAACTCCTTATTGAGCGACATTATTCTTCGCGCCAAAATAACACCGTGGCTGACGAGCAGCATCAAGGCCAACTATAATTATTATGCCATCAGTTCTGAAAAGCGTTGGTGCGGTACAGGCGCGAATTACGGTCCTTCCGGTTCGGGAGGCTACGGACGTGGCGGAAGCACGGAGGGCAATTATAACTTTATGGGAATGCTTCAGTTTACAGAACAGCCATTCAAAGTGGGCAATGAAGATTTTACGTTTAGCGCCATTGCAGCGGCCGAACTTTACGGTAATACGGAAAAACATTCGTGGAAAAAAGAGACCAATGGCGGGCTGGTGGTTCCGGGTGTTTTCGCGTTCTCCAATTCCAAAAACAAGATTGAACCGGAATTCGATTATACTCCACGTAATCAGCAGACATTCGGTATATACGGAATCGTCAACTTAAGCTGGCGCGACCAGGTATTCTTGGAATTGACGGCACGCAATGACTGGTTGTCCACTTTGACTTATCCTGTTTACATGACAAGCGGAAGAAACAACTTTTCCGTTTTCTATCCTTCAATCAACGGCTCGTGGGTATTCACAGACACGTTCAGGAAGAAGATGCCCGAGTGGTTCTCTTTCGGTAAGATACGTGCTTCTCTTGCGCGTGTAGGTATGGGAACGAAAGCCTATGCCACCAGTGATGGCTATGGCATCTTTAAACAAAAAAACATTTATCTGCCCGACCGTAGCGGTTCGGTATTGGCTGCAACCCCGAATCTGGGAACTACATACAACGAAGATCTTAAACCGGAAATTCAGCAGTCTATTGAACTTGGCTTCGATGTCCGCTTTTTTAACGAACGGTTGAACATTGACTTCGCTTATTATAAAACGAATACATTCAACCAGATCATGAAGGTAGGTTCCGTAACGGAATCGGGAGCAAACTCCAAGTTGATCAATGCCGGTAATATCCAGAATCAGGGTATAGAGTTGCAGGTTGAAGGCACTCCCATTCGTACGAAAGATTGGCGTTGGAGCCTTGGCGGTAACTTGACGGTGAACCGTGGTAAGGTAATAGAGTTGGACAACGAAGTGAAAGAGTGGCAGTTGATGGGTGGTTATGATGCTGCACCCGAAATTTGGGCCTACGAAGGAGGAGAATTCGGTGTATTGACTTCCTACAAGAATAGTTCTTACATGTCTCCGATTGTTACATGGCAAGGTGAGAAAGGTGACCCGCGCAATGGCAAGATGGTTATCCAGTATGAAAGGGAATACGCTTCTCCGCATTCCGTATCCATGTATTCGCCGGTGACTTACTACCAACGTAATGAGAAAGGTGATCGCGACCGTCACATTTTGGGTAAAGTGGAACCTGATTTTACATTGAGCTTGAATACGTCTTTGTCTTATAAGAATTTCGACTTATATATTCAGGGCGACGGACGCTTTGGCGGAAATTACTTCTCCAATATGTGGAAATATGCTTCCCCGACAGGCTCTTTGAAATCCTCTTTGGAAGGACGTGCCCAAGAATATGGCGGTATAAAGCGTATAAATTATAAAGGCGAAACGGCGTATGACGGCCTTATGCTGGATGCCGTATTTGCCGAAGGAGCCAAAGCTCCGGTGCAGAATCCGGACGGAACGGCCGGTGAATTGGTCGATGTGGGTGGTATGACCTATAAAGAAGCCATTGAAAAGAAGAACATTCGTCCGGTCATGACAGGAGCCTGGTACGCTTGGAATTACGGTTGGGGTATGGCTGCCATGCCGGGTTCCATTCAGGATAACACCTGGTTCTGCCTGCGTGAAATCACTTTAGGCTATCGTTTGCCTGAGAAGATATGTAAGAAGTTTGGAGCCAATTACCTGCGTCTCGGTTTCACAGCCCGCAACATTTGTTATATCATCAACAAATTGACTGATGGTTTGAACCCGGCCTCCATATCAAACAATAACCCGTTGCAACCTATGGATATTGGTGGTGTTCCATTCTATCGTACCTATGCCGTTAATTTAACCGTAAGATTCTAAAACATCTATATTGAAAGATATGAAAACATTTAAATATTTATTTGCAGGAGTTTGTTCCGTGTTCATGCTTATAAGCTGTTTGGGCGAATATCAGGACTTGAACACCGATCCGGAACAATTGAGCGCAACAGATCCGCGTAGCGAGTTTACCGGTGCTACCCAAAACTTCAATAATTGCAGTCGCAATCACCTTACCGGTAAATATCACGGAACCATGATTTATATGCAATATCTGGTTGCGGCGGGAGGCGCTTCCAGCGGTTCGTATGTTTCGGTGTCGAAACCCAATGAGCATCCCGAACCGTACAGCCCGTCCTATGGCTTTTATTACAGTGCCAATAATGACGGTTTTGGTGGATTCGGTTTGAGACTGACCAACATTATAACTTCATCCATTCCTCAGAATCAGGAGGCGGAACGCTTCAACGACTTAAAGGCCATTTCGCAGATTTTGCTGAACTACGAACAATGGTTGATACTTGACACTTACGGAGCTGCTCCTATTACGGAAGCTTTCCGCGAACAAGGCGAAGGCATCCGTACGCCTCGTTACGACCTCTATCAGCAAAGTATCGACGGCAGTACTCCGATGTATAAAAAGATAGATGCAGAGGTAAAGGCGGCCATTGAACTGTTGAAAGCTTCGAATGAGAATCAATATGCCATTGGTAACAGCGATTTCTTCTATTTCGGTGATGTTCGGAAATGGATAAAATTCGGTAATACGTTGCGTGTAAAGATGGCTCAACGGCTCGAAAAGGCCGATGTTGTTTTCTACGAAAGTGTCATTTCCGAAGTCTTGTCATCCAGCGACAATATCATTTCCAATCAGGGAGAATCTTGTATCTATTATCATCCGAATGACTATAACAACAATACGGACGATATTCAGGATATTACCAGTCGTTATGTGGCATCGGCCGCATTTGTGAACTATTTGAATGCGTACAATGACCCGCGTCTGCCTGTTTTGGTCCGTCGTAATGGTTTCGGCGATGGCAACAACAATGCTGAGAACGATAAATGGTTTGAGACTTTTAAGAAAGAATATCCTGATTATCTCACTCAATATTCTGCGTTCACTAATCGCTATGTCGGCATGTCGGCCAATCCGGACAGCGCCAATACCACGTTCCATAAGAACGCATATCTGACATTGCCCTATCATAAAGAAGACGGAACAGAAGCCAATCTGGAAATTCGCATGCACTCTCAGGCTGAAAGTCGCTATTTTGTGAAAAACGGTGGCCGTAATGGTAACAGCAATATGCCTGCACGTGCCATTGAAAGTGTGGATTATGAAATAGACCAAGACAAAATCGGCTGTTTCACGCCTATCCTGACTTATCCGGAAACATGTTTTATGCTGGCTGAAATTGCTGTTAAAAAAGGCTTGGGAGTAGCCGGAAAAGATGCAACGACATGGTTTCGAGAAGGTATACGGGCTTCTGTTGAGCAGTATAAAAATTGGGCCGCCAAAATGTATGTTGTTGCTCAAACAGCCGAAACAGCTCCTAACTTTAATCCGATCACTGAAGAAAAGATTGCCGAATATCTGAAACGGCCGGAATTCCAGACTGCCACTTTGGAAAAGATCATTTCGCAACAGTGGATTAATTTATATATGCAACCGGAAGAGATGTGGGCCACTTGGAAACGGACCGGATTACCTAAATTCAAAGACAAACCGATGCCTGAAGAAGGTGTAGCGTTCCTGGAAACGATTCAGGATGCCAAAGCAGATCTTATTATTCCGCGTCGTAACTCGTTGGGAACTCCCAATTCTTTGAATATGGATAATTATCTTTCTGCCGTTGAGGCTTTGAAGAAAGATGCCAAATACGGTTCCGGAACGGAAAAGACAGAAGGCCGCATCTGGTGGGATAAAGAATAACAAACCTACGTCCTAAGTTTACGGACATGGGAAAAAGAAAGGGGCATCGCTGTTTAAGTATAGCGGTGCCTTTTTTCTTATATAATAACTTGAATTCGGTCTATTTTTTATACAATAAGTCTTTTTTTTAATGATCTCAATATTCATAGTTGGCTTCTTAGGCATGAGTTGACAGGCAATAAGTGTGGCTAATTGGATACGAAGTTATCGATACTTCTGTGCCCGGTATGTTCTATGTGACATACATTCTTGAGTTCATCATTGACTGTTTCAATGGCAGATTGCATATTCCGGAGCAACCCCACCCAATCACTAACGGAAAAATATAGCTCATAAAGCTTTACAAAGTCGTTTCCCGGTGTTTCCGTTCATCCGATTTGAGTTCAAAATTGGATGAATATGACTAAAAGAACGATAGATTTTACCTTTTTCCGGAGCATATCCGTTCACGTTTTGCACTTGTCAAGATACCTTTGCGTTCCTAAAACAGTAAAATGCAAAGATATGGCTGGTACACTAATCGATATGAGTAAAATCAAGCAAATGTTCCGGTTCTACCAGATGGGACACTCCAACACTTTTACACTACAATACCATGTTATACAGATAACCTAACATAATGATAAATAAGGTTATCAATCCAAAGAATATCCCTATCAACCGCCAAGTCATTACTTTTTTCAACAGCGTAGCTTCGGGCAATGACAGCCCAACAACTGCCATCATAAAAGCAAGCGCAGTTCCTATGGGGATACCCTTAGCTACAAAAACTTCAATTACCGGTACTATTCCGGCAGCATTGGCATACATTGGAACTGCCAACACTACTGATAAAGGAACTGCAAACCAATTATCCTTAGACATATACTGTTCAAAAAATCCTTCCGGTACATAGCCGTGCATAAATGCACCGATACCGATGCCGATAAGGATATACAGAAGTACACCTTTGACAATGCCCCATGCTTCTTGCATGATAATCGGCAATCGTCTAAAGAACGGAGTATGCTCTTTTTCCCATGTTCCGGAGTCGGAAGTTGAGTTTTGCTGAATTTGTTTTACCCAATCACTCAAATAAGGCTCCAATTTCATCTTGCCCAAAATAAATCCACCTACCATACCTAACAGAATACCGCTAATCACATAAATAGAAGTAATACGCAACCCAAAAGTGCCGATAAACATGGCAACAGCAACCTCATTCACCAAAGGCGAGGTTATCAAATAGGCGAATGTTACCCCCAAAGGAATACCCCCTTTCACAAATCCGATAAACAGCGGTATGGAAGAACAGGAACAGAACGGGGTAATAGCACCAAATAAGGCTGCAAAGAAATATTGCAATCCATATAGTTTACGAGAGGTCAAATAATTGCGCAAACGTTCTATCGGGAAATAAGCATTTATAATTCCCATTATCACGCTGATAAAAAATAATAATATCAAAATCTTTATCGTATCGTAAAAGAAGAAGTTTATAGCTTCTCCTAAAGCTGTTGAAGCATCCAAACCGAAGATGTCATACACCAGCCAATCTGCAAACCTTTGTATCATAATCCTATTATTGTTTGTAATAATACGAACATATTACCTAAAAAATTAGCGGTTACAAGCACATTTAGGCAGTTCTTGTTTTTTTATCTCTGTAATGTAGAACTTGGCAAATTCATTCTTGATTTCATTACGCACTCTTTCAAATTCGTTTCTGATGAAGTCCGTTGTCCCTATTACTTCCGAGGGGTCATCAAAACCAATATGCAACCGTTTCCCTACATTGCCCTCAAAAGCCGGACACGTTTCGTTAGCACTACCGCATACTGTTATCACATAATCCCATGTATCACTTAAATAAGCAGTTACATTGGTAGGAATATGCTTACTTATATCAATGCCAACTTCTGCCATTGTCTTAACAGCCAAAGGATTAACTTTCTCAGCCGGATGCGTACCAGCGGAATACACTTGTATATTCTTATCAAACGATTGCAGGAAACCATGCGCCATTTGGCTGCGACAGCTATTTCCTGTACATAAAATTAAAATTTTCATATTATACCCAAATTTATCAATCCATAATAAATGCCAACCAAAATAAACAGTATAGCTACCATGTTATTAAACCACTTCTGAAAAGTCTGCACACGGTTATAAAACTTTCCTATCCCTGCTACACTGTATGCCAAAATCCAAGCGACAAGCATAACTGGAAGCCCTGTTGCCAATGCAAAAATGACAGGTAGCAAATACCCCTCACTTTCCATAGCTGACATGGGAATAAGCATGCCAAAATAAAATAGACCACTGGTCGGACAAAACGCCATGGCAAACAATATCCCCAACAACAAACTACCCCATGAGCCTTTTAGTTTTTCTGTCTTTTCAGTAGCGGAAAATCCGAACTTAGGTAATTGCAATTTATCTCCGAATAGCATAAACAGCCCTATCAACATCAAAGCAGGAGCAAGCAGCAGTTCCCCCCATTCGCTGATACCTTTTTGTATGGCAAACATATCTGCACCCTTTCGGAGTATTGCGATAAGTATTGCGCCTAATGCAGAATAAGCCAATACACGCCCTAAAGTATATAGAACACCATTTGTAAATATCCGGTTACGGTTATTTATATCCTTACTGATAAATCCAATAGCGGTAATGTTGGTAGCCAATGGGCAAGGACTTACAGCAGTCAACAGACCGAGCAGAAAAGCGGTAATAATAGGTATCTCACTATTATCCAACCATGTTTGCAAGTATTCCATAAAACTGTATTTATTTTAGCAACTGATTGATTTTCTGTTTTAATTCTTTCTTGAAAGCCGATGTATTGTTTCGGGCATTCTGAAAACCAAAGCGTGTCATGTCGTTACGTTCTTCTTTACCGTTCTTCCATTTATTAACATAAAGAGAAGACCAACTTACACGATATTTCTCTGCCAACTTCTCGCCTTCGGGAGTTGAAATATCTACTTCTTTGAAACGTAGTTTACCATTTTTAACCAACTCTGCCAAATCTGCATTGACCACTTCTTTCGTATATTTCTCAATGGCTTTGCAAGTTACACAACGTTGTTTCCCATGAAAATAAAGAACTTCCACATAGGTATCCGCGGCAATCTGAGCCATTCCACAAATAGAAAACAAACAAGCAATGGTAAGGAATAAAAAGCGTTTCATCATAATCTGATTTACTTGGTTAATACATCTTTTACTTCTTTGGCAGAAAGTTTGCCCTTTGCCACAACCTTACCGTCAACAACGAGGGCAGGAAGTGTCATTACATTGTATTCCATAATCTTCATCAAATCTTCTTCTTTGGTTATTACCGCTTCCAAAGCTAATTCTTTTACTACTTGTTCAACCGTTGCATGCAGAGCCTTACAACCTGCACAGCCTGTTCCTAATACTTTAATTTCCATAATTTATAAATTTATTATATTAAACGTAATTCGCAAAACAACGAACATTGATATTAAAAAAAGGGGATTATCAGCAACACTCCCCCGATTTACAGATACATTGCCCGAAAAACTCCTTAAAGAGTTCACGAGCCAATTGCCAATTCTCTCGGTTGATACAGTATTTCACTTTAGGCGTTTCAACCTCTCCTTGTATAAGTCCTGCATCTTTCAACTCTTTCAAGTGCTGTGATACGGTTGCTTTGGCAATGGGAAGTTCTTCGTGAATATCCCCAAAATAACACGTTTTCTGCTTTGCCAAAAAGTGCATAATAGCAATTCGGGCAGGATGTCCCAATGCTTTGGCAAATCTTGCCAACTGTTCCTGCGTAACAGTATAATCTTTCTTTTCTTCCATATCTCGAATATTGTTCGCAAATATACGAACAATATTATAAAAACCAACAACACTTCTATAATTTAACAAATCAAAATTTATATGATTTTATTCTTTTACTAATGGAAAGGAACGGCTTACTGCTACATTTTTTGCACGTGTGGGGAAAATGTGGGGAAAATTCAAGCAAAAGAAAAAGCTAAGTGATTGATTTTTCAATACTTAGCTTTTATCTTCGTACCCAGACCCGGGGTCGAACCGGGATGGAAGTGAATCCACTGGTGTTTGAGACCAGCGCGTCTACCGATTCCGCCATCTGGGCATCTCTTGAAACATTGTTTGTTTCTCGATTGCGGTTGCAAAGGTACGACTTTTTTTCATACCTGCAAACTTTTCGGCATTTTTTTTCAAAAAAAGATAAATATACTACGATTTATGGGATAACGGACAATGGTTTTCTAAAAATAAGCCCTATATTAGCGGAAACTTTAAAACGATTTTATATCATGACAAACAGCAATAATTATTGTGTCATCATGGGGGGAGGTATAGGTAGCCGGTTCTGGCCATATAGCCGCAAAAACCTTCCTAAACAATTTCTTGATTTCTTCGGGACCGGACGTTCTCTAATACAGCAAACGTTTGATCGTTATAAAAAAATAGTCCCTATAGAAAACATCTTTATTACAACCAATGTATTGTATAAAGAACTGATCCAAGAACAACTCCCAGAATTGGACAAATCACAAATTTTATTGGAACCCACCCGCAGAAACACTGCCCCATGTATAGCTTGGGCTTCTTATCACATAAAAAAACTCAATCCAAATGCCAATGTCATTGTCGCACCGTCCGACCACCTGATTTTAAAAGAAGATGAGTTCAAAGATGCAATTTTGAAAGGTCTGGAATTTGTTTCAAACTCTCCTCAATTACTAACATTAGGTATCAAACCTAACAGACCGGAAACCGGCTATGGCTATATTCAGATTGAGGAAGAAAAACAAGGAGAATTCTTTAAAGTAAAAACATTCATTGAAAAGCCCCAATTGGAATTTGCCAAAGTATTCGTAGAAAGCGGAGAATTCTATTGGAACTCAGGAATATTCTTATGGAATATCAATACAATTTTAGAAGCCTTCAATGAGATTATGCCCGAAGTTTGTACCAAACTGACTAACGGAGAAGAAGATTTTGCCTCCTGTCCTAATATCTCCATTGACTATGGAATCATGGAGAAAGCCAACAATGTTTTCGTCCAATTGTGCGACTTCGGATGGGCAGATTTAGGTACATGGGACTCCTTGTATGATATATCATCCAAGGACCAAGAAGGTAACGTCGTAGTAAACGGAAACTCCTTATTATATAACAGCTATAATAATGTAATAGTAGTGCCAGAAGGGAAATTAGCCGTAATACAGGATCTAGAAGGTTATTTAGTAGCCGCAAGAGACAATGTATTACTCATATGCAAAAAAGATGACGAAAGCGCTATCCGAAAATTCGTAAATGACGTACAAATCAAACTAGGAGATCAGTTTGTATAAAAACAGGTAACCGGAGTTTAATCATAAAGGAAAGAAGGTGTGTCAAAATGCGCACCTTCTTTTTTTATGCACAAAGCCCCGACTTTCACAAGCAGGGGCTTTGTTATTACCTAAAGATTTTGTATCTTTAAGCATAACATTTTATACTATGACAAAGATACATTTTCGTCCTTACAATCCCAACCAAACAGTGCTTTTTCCTCCAAGAATTGACGAGGATATTGCAGAGCATGATCCAGTTCGGATGGTTGACGCTCTGGTTGAGAGCCTGAACCTTGAAAGTTTCAGGAAGTTGTATAAGGAATGCGGGCGCAGCCCTTACCATCCCAGGATGATGCTCAAGGTCATTCTGTATGCCTATATGAACAACATCTACTCCTGCCGGAAAATCGAAAAGCTCCTTCACCGTGACATCCATTATATCTGGCTTGCCGGATATGAGAAACCG
>ENA-UEQL01001038-UEQL01001038.1-human-gut-metagenome-genome-assembly--contig:-NODE-1038-length-19977-cov-6.044673_pt1 | contig 19977 bp, 18 predicted proteins | sample MGYA00242905_ERZ507926 | MGnify/ENA primary metagenome ERZ507926 (study PRJEB26167, sample SAMN06115531) | human gut metagenome | host: Homo sapiens | place: China:Henan | collected 2015-09-09...
TGGCATCAAAGGTGTATATGATAGTACGTAAACCCTATCTCAGAGCCAGCCAGATCATGCAGGAGCGCGTGATGCAGACACCCAACATAGAGATTCTCTTTGAGAACACACCCACAGGACTCTATGGAGAAAACGGGCTCGAAGGCGTACATCTGACCTATCGTGCGGGTCAGGAAGACCAGCGCGAATATGACCTGGATATAGATGGATTCTTCCTGGCAATAGGCCATCATCCCAACAGCACCCTCTTCACCAAGTGGCTGGAGACCGATGAGGCCGGCTACATAAAGACCATCGGCGACACTCCCTGCACAGCCGTTGAAGGCGTCTATGCGGCTGGCGATGTGGCCGACCCACGCTACCGACAGGCCATCATTGCGGCAGGTTCGGGTGCCAAGGCAGCCATGGAGGCCGAGAAATATCTGAAGGCGCACTGCTAAAGCATCATACGATGAACAAATGGCAATTGTACCTGCTGTTGCGCAAGCAGGACAAACTGAAGGATGAGCGCAACCCGATGTTCGACAAGAACCGCTTCATGAAGTTTCTGGGTGTGTTCATGTGGCTCTATTATGCCGCCATTCTCATCTTTCTGGGCGTAACGCTATCCATGGGATTGAAGGGTGAGTACAACGATGTGGCTGCCTTTCACGTGCTCGACGGCGGACTCCTCTATATGCTGATAGCTGACTTCTGGACCCGTGCATTGCTGATGGAAAGCCCCTCACAGCGCGTTCGCCCCTATACCCTACTGCCCATCCGCCGCTCGTTCTTGCTGCACAGTTACATGCTGCGGGCTGGTTTCAGTCTGGGTTCGCTCTACTGGATGTTCATGCTCATCCCCTTTGGCATCTGCGCGGTATATCCTCTCATGGGTTGGGGCGGCCTGCTGTCATGGCTTGCGGGATGGATGCTCATGTGCTTCATCGACAGCTTCTTCTATCTCATCATGCGCACTCTGTGCATGCGTCATACAGCCTTCTGGCTGCTGCCCATAGCCATTCATGCCGGTCTGCTGTGCCTGATGCTGATTCCCGACAACAACCTCCTCGACCGGCCCTGCACGCTGTACATGTATGCCTTTGCGCGTTGCCAGATGTGGGCTTATGTGCTGGCAGGAGTTGTCATTGCCGCTCTCTACTGGATATGTTTCCGCATGCAGAGTCTGGTGGTATATAATGAGATAAGCAAGGAAGAGGATGCACCGGCCAAGAGCAATATGCAGTTCAACTTCCTCAACCGCTATGGGCAGTTGGGCGAATACCTCAAACTGGAGATGAAGATGCGGCTGCGCAACAAGTCGCTCCGCTATCAGTTCATCATGGCATTGGCCGCCGTACTGCTTCTCAGCGGTGTTCTCTTCTTTACGGAAATTTATGACGCGGCATTCATGAAGTCCTTCATCTGTCTGTATGATTACCTTGTACCCAGCAGCATCACACTGGTGTGCATCATGTGTTACGAAGGTAACTATATCGACGGACTGATGAGCCGTCGCAACAGCATCTACCAGCTGTTGCGTGCCAAATACGTCTTCAATGCCTTTATGACCCTGCTGCCTGCCATCCTGCTTATCCCTCTGATGGTGTCAGGAAAGATATCCGTGTGGATGAACATCGGCTATATGCTGTTCACACAAGGTGTTGTGGTGCCCATGCTGTTCCAGTTGGCCATCTACAACAACAACACCCTACCGCTGAATGTGAAGGTTACGGGCAGCAAGCAAGGCAACACCATGCAGCAGATAGTCAGTGTGGTGTCCCTCTTTGTGCCCATTGGCGTCGAGAATCTGGGTCGCCTCGCGCTCGGTCCCACTTGGGGCTATTTGCCCATGATAGTGCTTGGACTGGCCGGTATAGCCACCATGCCTCTGTGGCTCCGCAGCACTTACCGGCGCATGATGGCACGCCGATATGTCAATATGGAAGGGTTCCGTGCCACACGTAATGATTAAGGAATCGCGCGCGAAGCATGCTGCAAAAGACCATCAAGAACGAATCGCACACAAGCAAAGCACACCACAACATCTTATCCAAAGCATAGATTATGAAAATCTACATCAATAACCTCAAGAAGACATTCGGCCCCAAGGTGGCAGTCGATATTGAGGAGTTTCAGGTAAACGACGGCGAGATACTTGGTCTCGTCGGTAACAACGGAGCAGGCAAGAGCACTCTGTTCCGCCTTATGCTCGATCTCATCAAGGCCGACAATGGGCATGTGCGCATGCAATGCGGCGATGAGAATGTGGATGTGACGGAGACCGAGCGCTGGAAGGACTGGACAGGCGCCTATGTGGATGAAGGTTTCCTCATCGACTATCTCACCCCCGATGAGTACTTCGACTTCATAGCCAAGATCTCCAACATGTCTGCCCAGGAATGTGCAGAGCTGCTCGAGAAGTTCCACACCTTCCTGGCAGGAGAGATTCTGGGGCAAAAGAAGCTCATACGTAACCTCTCTGCCGGCAACAAGCAGAAGGTGGGCATCGTGGCGGCAATGCTTCTGCGGCCCCAGTTGCTCATCCTGGACGAGCCTTTCAACTTCCTCGATCCGAGCAGCCAGGGAGCCATGAAGCACCTGCTGACGCAATACAACCGCGAGACAGGCGCCACCATTCTGGTTTCCAGCCACAATCTGCAGCACACGGTGGATATCAGCCCGCGCATCGCACTGATGGAGAACGGTCACATCATCCGCTCCATCGACAATCAGAACGGTGAAGCAAAGGCCGAGTTGGAGAACTATTTCCAGGTGAACGACTGATTGCACAGCACACAGAATCCATCCACAATACCCTATCAAGCATCATATATGAAACGACCTAACATAAGGATTCCGCAGGGAATACCCTGTCTGATTGTGCTCTTTCTGCTCTTCGGCTACCTGTCCTCGGTGATGGGATTGGCCAATATGCTCAATACCATCATGAAGACAGCCCACAGCCTGCTGCTCAACACCGTGTTCTATCTCATGGGCATGTGCGTCATCACAGGCGCTCTGAGCAAGGTGCTCAGCGAATTCGGCGTGGTGGCCTTGTTGCAGAAACTCCTTCGTCCCGTCATGCGTCCGCTCTACAATCTGCCCGGAGTGGCAGTGCTGGGATGCGTGATGACCTTTCTGAGCGACAACCCAGCCATCATCACGCTGATCAAGAACAGGCAGTTCGCCCGATACTTCAAGAAATACCAGTTCATCTCACTGGCCAACTTCGGCACCTCCTTCGGCATGGGGCTGCTCGTAATCGTGTTTATGGTGGGCCAAGGATACTTCTCCGCACCCTTCATCGGCATGGCAGGAGCCATCGGAGGCGGCATTATCGCCACCCGTCTGATGCAACGCTTCGTGTGTCGAGTCAATCCTGAGTTCTGCACCGAAGATGCTGTCACTGCCGCCGAACTGGAGGCCGATGCTGCTCAGAGTGCATCGGCATTGGGACAGCAGGACAGCAGCAAGGCCAGTTCGGGCACCTTCGTGCGCCTGCTGGGTGCATTGCTTGAGGGCGGCAAGTCGGGTGTGGATATCGGTCTGGCCATCATCCCCGGCGTACTCATCATCTGTACACTGGTGATGATGTTCACCTTCGGAGGCAGCAGCGAGGGACTGGATGTCAACGGCAACGAGATAGTGGTCTATTCGGGACAAGCCTATCAGGGATGCGCCTTGCTGCCTCGTCTGGCACAGAAGATAAGCTTTGTCTTCCACTGGCTTTTTGGCTTCACTGCCCCTGAACTCATTGCGTTCCCCATCACCGCACTTGGCGCGGTGGGAGCAGCCCTCAGTCTCATCCCGGAGTTTACGCAGAAAGGCATCATGAACGACAATGCAGTGGCTGTGTTTACCGCTATGGGCATGTGCTGGAGCGGTTTCGTCTCCACCCACACAGCCATGCTCGATGCCATGGGATACCGCCGTCTGCTCTCACGTGACTTCCTGAGCCAGATTATCGGAGGCATCTGTGCCGGCGTGATAGCCCACTGGCTCTATGTGGCAATAGCAGCCATCGGCAGCCTGCTGGCACCCTCCCCCCTGTGGAACACTCCGGTACAAGGGTTCAACAGCCTCAGTCTGGACTCCACCTTCACCGCCAGCATCACCGCACTCGACGACAGTTCGTATGTGGTGGATGACTGGTTTGGCGTGCCAGGCAGCCAGTTGCGCTTCCGCGTGAATGCCGCCGACAGTAGCCTGCTTATCACCAATGCCTATGCCGAGCAGGGAGGTGAGTACTACTTCGTACACGTCAATCCCAAGGCCAAAGGGCATAAGCCAGCCTATGCGGTGCTCTATCCCAGCCAGCAGTTCTCGGAGTGCGACATCAAGCAAAGCGGCGGTTACATCTACTCCTACAGTTTCATCTACGATGCCAATAAGCACATGCTGGGCCAGGGCTACTACGAGCTCACGTGGGGTAAGCATCCCAGACAGACCCAGGAGATGGAGCTTGAAATCCAGCACGACTTTGAGCTACAGCGTGCACATGCACTCCAGCAGGCCGACAGTATCCTGCGCGAGCGCATGGCCGACAGCATCATGCAGGCCCGGCATTAGGCTTCGGTGGCAGGCTTTCGGCGTTGTTCTACATTATTTATAGTCATAAATTCAAAATCCCTCGAGAATTCGTTTGTCCGAGGGATTTTTTTCGTTAACTTTGTCAGTGCGAACGAGAGGTTTGCACGTGAGAATAACTTTGTGAATGCAATATATTCCTATATTTAATCAAATCAACCACTAATGAAAATTAAATTCCTTTCAGCGGCATTCGCATGCATGTTGGCCGCATCAGCCTGGGCAGTCACCGAGCCTGTAGATATGGTGAACCCGCTCACAGGTACCTTATCCAAATTCGAACTCTCTACAGGAAACAACTATCCGGTCATCGCTATGCCGTGGGGTATGAACTTCTGGACTCCCCAGACCGGCCGCAATGGCGACGGATGGCAATACACCTACACAGCCGACAAGATACAGGGCTTCAAGCAGACTCACCAGCCAAGTCCTTGGATGAACGACTATGGCATGTTCTCCCTGATGCCCATCACGGGCGAAGTCACCTTCGACCAGGAGAAGCGTGCAAGCTGGTTCTCGCACAAGGCAGAGGTGGCAAAGCCCTACTACTACCGCGTTTATCTGGCCGACTATGACATCACCACCGAGATAGCACCCACCGAGCGTGCTGCCATGTTCCGCTTTACCTTCCCCCAGGAAGACATGTCGTATGTCATCCTCGACGCATTCGATCGCGGTTCGTATGTGCAGGTGCAGCCCGACAAGCACCGCATCGTGGGTTACACAACGCGCAACAGCGGCGGTGTAACCAGCGAATTCAAGAACTGGTTTGTGATAGATTTCGGTGAGCGCAACTTTGACTATGTGGCTGTGACCGATGGCAAGGACATCCGCAAGGGGCAGACCGAAGCCCGTGAAGACCACTCGGGAGCCATCGTGGGCTTCCGCACCAAGCACCGCGATGTGGTGACAGCCCGCGTGGCATCATCGTTCATCAGCCTGGAGCAGGCAGAACGCAACCTGGGCGAACTGGGTACAAAGTCCTTTGACGAAGTGGCACAAGCCGGCCGCAAGACTTGGAACGATGTGCTGGGACGCATCGAGGTGCAGGGCGGAAGTGAGGAGCAGATGCGCACCTTCTACTCCTGTCTGTGGCGCTCGCTCCACTTCCCCCGCCGCTTCTACGAACTTGACGCACAGGGCAAGCCCGTTCACTACAGCCCCTACAACGGCAAGGTACTTCCCGGCTATCTCTTTGCCGACACTGGCGTGTGGGATACCTTCCGCTGCCTCTTCCCCTTCCTCAATCTTGTCTATCCCTCTATGAACCGCGAGATGCAGGCCGGACTCGTCAATGCATACCTCGAGAGCGGCTATCTGCCAGAGTGGAGCAGCCCCGGTCATCGCGACTGCATGATAGGTCAGAACTCGGCATCTGTAGTGGCCGATGCCTATATCAAGGGTATCCGCGTGGAGGGTCAGGAGAAACTTTGGGATGCTGTCACCTACGGTGCACACCACCATCTGGACCGCAGCGCATCGGGTCGTGTGGGTCACGACTACTATGACCGTCTGGGCTATGTGCCGTGCAACGTGGGCATCGGGCAGAATGTGGCGCGCACGCTGGAGTATGCCTACAACGACTGGTGCATCTACACGCTGGGACGAGCCATGGGAAAGAGCGAAGCCGAACTGGCTCCTTATAAGAAGGCAGCCTTCAACTATGCCAATGTATATAACCCCGATCGCCAGTTGATGTGCGGTCGCGAAGAGAAGGGAGCCTTCAACGACAAGTTCGTTGCCGAGGACTGGAGCGGCGAGTTCTGCGAAGGAAACAGTTGGCATTGGAGCTTCTGCGTATTCCACGACCCCAAGGGGCTGAGCCGTCTCATGGGTGGCCGCTCACAGTTGGTGCAGATGATGGACAGCGTCTTCGTGCTGCCCAGCTATCTGGGAATGCGTAGCCGCGGCGTGATACACGAGATGCGTGAGATGCAGGTGATGGATATGGGACAATACGCACACGGCAACCAGCCCATCCAGCACATGGTGTATCTCTACGACTGGGCCGGTCAACCTTGGAAGGCACAATACTGGGTACGCGAAATCATGGACAAACTCTACAATCCCAACGCTGATGCCTACTGCGGCGATGAAGACAACGGACAGACATCGGCCTGGTATGTGTTCTCTGCCATGGGCTTCTACCCCGTATGTCCAGGCACCAAGCAGTATGCCATCGGCTCGCCTCTCTTCCAGAGCGTGAAGGTCAAACTGGAGAACGGAAAGAGCATCGTGCTGCAGGCACCCGGCAACAACAAGGGCACCCGCTATGTCAACGACGTGAAGATAAACGGCAAGAGCGTGAGCCGCACCTGGCTCTCCCACGACGAACTTACCGCCGGCGCACGCATACAATTCCAGATGTCGGACAAACCCAACATGAAGCGTGGTACCGCCGAGAAGGATGCGCCCTACAGTTTCTCGTCAGAGGAGACCAAGTAGAATGCTACATATAATATAATGACAGGCACAGGCTGACGGCTCCGAGGAGCACAGCCTGTCACTGCAACCCCACCGAGGAGGGAAGCGAGATGCACTACGGTCATCCTGCTTCCCTCCTCTTCTTTGTTTGTCATCATTGGGACGATACGGCAGGAAGGCTTTTCGTATCATCTCCTAACGGGCGAAGGAGCTTCATCAGAAAGAATGAATACGGTACAGGAATGCGTCATCAGAAAGCAGGCATGAATCTGACTCAAAAAACGCAGCGTGCTGCAATGACCAACGCAACGCGCTGCATCAGCCTTCGCACAGCACTGCGATGCCACATGCACCGCCCTGCATAATTCCCGTTCCCACATTCCGCAGCCAGCCACACGCCAGCCCTTTGGCTATCCAGGCCTATCTCGCTTCCCCATCTTGTAGGATGCTCGGAAATACGCAGTATGCTACGAGAATGTAAGCAAAACGGTGTGTAATTGAAACAAATCGGTCGTATAAGGCTATCTTTGCCTTACGAAAAGAAGGCAGAACGCCGAAAAAGTAGTAATTTTGTCCTGTTTTTACTAGGATACATTAGCATAAGGAGAAAGATGAGTGCTTACAGAGTGAACGACGCCGGCTTCTATGGGGAGTTTGGTGGTGCGTATGTGCCCGAGATTCTATACAAGACCGTGGAGGATCTCAGGCTGGCTTATCAAGGTATCATTGAGAGTGAAAGCTTCCAGAGGGAGTACCATCAGTTGCTGCGCGACTACGTGGGCCGGCCCAGTCCACTGTACTTGGCCGAGCGCATGAGCCAGAAGTACGGCTGCAGGCTCTACCTCAAGCGCGAGGACCTGAACCACACCGGTGCCCACAAGATAAACAATGCCATCGGGCAGATACTGCTTGCACGGCGCATGGGAAAGAAGCGCATCATAGCCGAGACCGGTGCCGGACAGCACGGAGTGGCCACTGCCACCGTGTGCGCACTGATGAATATGCCCTGCCGTGTGTATATGGGTGCGCTGGATGTGGAGCGTCAGCACGTCAACGTAGAACGCATGCGCATGCTGGGCGCCGAGGTGTTTCCCGTACAGAGCGGCAACAAGACGCTCAAGGATGCCACCAACGAGGCCATACGAGACTGGTGCTGTCATCCCCAAGATACCTTTTATATAATAGGAAGCACCGTGGGACCGCATCCCTATCCCGAAATGGTGGCGCAACTGCAGAGCGTCATCAGCGCCGAGATAAAGGAGCAGCTCATGGAGAAGACCGGGCGTGACTGGCCCGACTACCTCATGGCATGTGTAGGCGGAGGCAGCAATGCAGCCGGCACCATCTATCATTATATCGATGACGAACGCGTGAAGATAGTGCTGGGTGAGGCAGGCGGACTGGGTGTGGAGAGCGGTCAGACAGCCGCCTCACTGCAGGTGGGCACTGTGGGCATCCTGCACGGTGGACGCATCAAGCTGATGCAGGATGCCGACGGACAGGTGACCGAACCCTACAGCATCAGTGCCGGACTGGATTACCCAGGCACCGGGCCTATGCATTGCAACCTCTACGAAACCGGCCGCGCACAGGTGATGGCCATCACCGACCACGAAGCGCTGCAGGCTGCATTCGAACTCACACGCCTGGAAGGCATCATACCCGCACTGGAGAGTAGCCATGCACTGGCCATGCTGCCCAAGATGAAGTTCCAGCCCGACGACATCGTGGTGCTCACGGTGAGCGGCAGGGGCGACAAGGATCTGGCCACCTATCTCGCACACAAGGAGGAGATTGACTATGACAACATCTAAGCAATACCATTATCATACCGTCTCGAAGCGCATCCTGGGCGACCTGCTCACACCGGTGAGCGTATATATGAAGATGCGCGATCTGTCTCCCCAAAGTGCGCTTATGGAGAGCTCGGACTATCACGGCAGCGAAAATGCCAAGTCATTCATCTCTGCCCATCCCATAGCATCGGTGAGTGTATCCCACGGCATGGGACTCCTGCGCTTTCCCGACGGAACATGCGAGGAGCATGCGATGAGCAGCGAGTTTGGCACCGCCCAGCTCATCAACCGCTTTCTGGACGCTTTCACCATCGAGGGTGACAGGCAGGAGGCATGCGGACTGTGGGGTTACACCTCGTTCAATGCCGTGCACTACTTTGAGAACATACAGGTGAAGGATGAGACTCAGGCCGAAAACGATGCTCCCGATGTGCTCTACCTGTTGTTCCGCGACACCATCATCTTCGACCACTTCCGCAATGAGCTGATCATCATGCAGCTCTTGCCCGACGGAGCCACCGACCATCTGGCCGACCTGGAGCGGATTATCAACAGCGCCACTATGGTGCGCCCGTTTGACTTCCACCCCGTGGGAGACTGCTGGAGTACGCTCACCGACGATGAGCATCGCGAGAACATACGCCGCGGAATAGCACACTGCCTGCGCGGCGATGTGTTTCAGATAGTGCTCTCGCGCCGCTTCAAGCAGCGTTATGAGGGCGATGACTTCAAGCTCTATCGAGCCTTGAGGAGCATCAATCCCAGCCCCTACCTGTTCTACTTCGACTTCGGAGGCTTCCGCATATTCGGTTCCAGCCCCGAAACACACTGCCGCATCGAGGGACGCAAAGCGTATATCGACCCCATAGCAGGTACCACCAAGCGTACAGGCAACCCCGAGACAGACCGCCGCAATGCCGAATACCTGCGCAACGATCCCAAGGAGAATGCCGAACACGTGATGCTGGTAGATCTGGCACGCAACGATCTGAGCCGAAACTGCCACGCTGTGAAGGTGGAGTTCTACAAGGATATGCAGTTCTACAGCCACGTCATCCATTTGGTAAGCCGTGTGAGCGGAATCCTCGATGAGGGGTGCGATGCGGTGCAAGCCTTCATCGACACCTTCCCGGCAGGCACTCTGTCGGGTGCACCTAAGGTGAGAGCCATGCAACTGATCAGCCAGTATGAGCCGCATTGCCGCGGAGCCTATGGCGGTTGCGTGGGCTTCATAGGCTTCAACCGCAGTCTCAACCAAGCCATCACCATACGCACCTTTGTGAGTCGCAATGGCGAGTTGTGGTTCCAGGCAGGCGGAGGCATTGTGGCCAAGAGCGATGTGGAATATGAGTTGCAGGAGGTGAACAACAAGTTGGGAGCCTTGCGCAAAGCCATTGAAATAGCAGAGAAGATATGAAGACAGTCATCATAGACAACTACGACTCCTTCACCTATAACCTGGCACACCTGGTGAAGGAATTGGGCGCAGAGGTGAGCGTGGTGCGCAACGACCAGTTCCGCCTGTCCGAACTCAAGCCTTTTGACAAGATAATACTGTCGCCCGGACCAGGCATTCCCACGGAGGCCGGTCTGCTGATGGACGTTATAGATGCCTATGCATCCGTCAAACCCATCCTGGGAGTGTGCCTCGGGCATCAGGCCATCGGAGAGTATTTCGGAGGAAAGCTCACCAACCTGAGCCAGGTGTTCCACGGCATAGCATCCATCATCAGCATCACCGCCCCCGACTATATATATAAGGAGTTGCCCGCACAGGTGCAGGTAGGCCGTTACCACTCGTGGGTGGTAGATAACGAGGGGCTTCCCGACTGTCTGGAAGTGACCAGCGTGAGCGAGGAAGGACAGATAATGTCGCTTCGCCACAAGCAATACGATGTGCGCGGAATACAGTACCATCCCGAGAGCGTGCTCACTCCAGAGGGCAGGAAGATTATTGCCAACTGGCTCAAGCACTGACAAAAGCGCCAATTCACTTAAATGGAAGGATTATGAAAAAGTACTTGGAGAAACTGATTGCCGGCGATACCCTGAGCAGTCAGGAGACTCACGACATAATGATAGGCATCACCCGCGATGCCTACACCCCCGTGCAGATATCAGCGCTGCTCACTGCCCTGCAGATCAGTGGCATCACCGTGGATGAGGTGTTGGGCTTCCGCGATGGCTTGCTCGAGACTGGCAAGCGCGTTCATCTGGATGACCTGAACACACTCGACATTGTGGGCACAGGCGGTGACGGCAAGAACACATTCAACATAAGCACCTGTTCGGCATTTGTCATTGCGGGTGCAGGCTATCTGGTGAGCAAGCACGGCAACGGCGGCAGCAGCAGCGTGAGCGGCGCGAGCAACGTGCTGGCAATACACGGAGTGAAGTTCACCGACGACGAAAGCCAGCTCCGACGCTCCATCGAGCAGTCTGGCGTGTGCTATATGCACGCTCCCCTCTTTGCCTATGGCATGAAGAACGTCGGCCCTGTGCGCAAAGAGCTGGGTATCGCCACCTGCTTCAACATCCTGGGGCCGCTGCTCAACCCCTGCCGGCCAAAGAATTCTCTGCATGGTACAGCCACGCAAAGCCAGCTGCGCCTCTATACGAGTGTGCACCAGAAGATAGGTGACAACTTCGGTGTAGTGACGAGCTACGACGGCTACGACGAGATTTCCCTTACCAGCGAGTTCAAAGTGATGACGCGCCTATACGAGCGAGTCTATACTCCCGTGGAGATGGGATTGCGATATACATCGCCCGAAGAACTCAACGGAGGCAGTACACCCGAACAGGCTGCCGCCATCTTTGATGCAGTCCTGCACGGAACAGCCACCGAAGCACAGAAGAACGTGGTGATAGCCAATGCAGCATGCGGCATCAGCATCATGGACAAGAACCTTACCATGGCACAGACCGTGGAGATGGCCAGAGAGTCGCTGGAAAGCGGAAAGGCGCTTGAATGCTTCCGCAAATTCGTGAGCATCAATTCATAAAAGGCTTTTGACGAGAGATGAAATGAAGGATATACTGGAAGAGATAGTGGCTCACAAGCGCGAGGAGGTACGCCGGCAAAAAGAACTTCTGCCGCCACGACGCCTGCATGCAATGGTTGAGGAGGCCATCGAATCCTCCCCCGCCCCACTGAACATGAGCCGATCGCTGGACGAAGACCAATATGGCATCATCGCTGAATTCAAGCGCAAGAGTCCGTCAAAAGGCTGGATCAAGGAGAACGGACAGCCCGATGTCATTCCACCAGCCTATGCCAGGAACGGTGCTGCCGCCCTGAGCATCCTCACCGACAGCCAATACTTTGGCGGAAGTCTGGACTTTTTGAAGAAAGCCAGACCGCTGGTAGATAAACCCATACTGCGCAAGGACTTTGTAGTAGATGAGTACCAACTGTTTGAAGCCCGCCTTGCAGGTGCCGATGCAGTGCTGCTGATAGCCGCCGACTTGAAGCTCCAAGAAGCACGTGCACTGGCATCCATGGCACATGAGTTGGGACTGGAGGTGCTGATGGAACTGCACTCCGAGGACGAACTCGACTACGCCAGTCTGGACGTGGATATGGTTGGGGTGAACAACCGAGACCTTGGTACTTTCCACACCGATGTACAGAACTCTTTCCGCCTGTCTGCCTCTCTGCCACAGGACAGAGTGCTGGTGAGCGAAAGCGGACTGGGCAATCCGCAGACGGTGATGCTGCTGCGGCAGGCAGGCTTCCGCGGTTTCCTCATGGGCGAACACTTCATGAAGGCCGACGACCCCGGCATGAAGTTGGCCCGCTTCATCAGTGGCATTGGAAACACATTATGATATTTTGACAAAGCAAGAATTCTATGCAAGGCAGTTCAGTGGTCATCAAGGTGTGCGGCATGAGGGATGGAGACAACATCTGCTCTGTAGAAGAAGCACGGCCAGACATGATGGGATTCATCTGCTGGGCAGGAAGCGCACGCAACGTGAGCAGTCGGCCGAGCCATCTGCCTGCCTGCCACAGAGTGGGCGTCTTTGTCAATCCTACCATGCAGCAGGTTCTGGCAGCCAAGGAGATGCTCAACCTGGACTACATGCAACTGCATGGCAATGAAACGCCTGCATTATGCGATGAGCTCAAAGGGGCAACAGGTCTGCAACTTATCAAGGCTGTGAGTGTAAGCAAAGAGGCCGACATCGTGCAAGCTGGCGCTTACCGAGGTGTGGCAGACCTGCTCGTGTTTGACACGAAATGCAAGTGCATGGGCGGAAGCGGGATGCAGTTTGACTGGGATATTCTGGGAGTCTATTCCGGGCCAGTACCCTTCTTGCTGTCGGGCGGCATCGGTCCCGATGACTGGCAGCGGCTGCGCGAATGGGAACATCCCTACTGCGTGGGCATAGACATCAATTCCCGCTTTGAGACAGCACCTGCTGAGAAGGATGCCGAAGCGGTAAGAACATTCATCCGAAAAATAAAGAAACCATGAACAGAATAAACAAGATTTTCGAGAACAAAAGGGAGCGTCTGCTCTCGCTCTACTTCTGTGCCGGACACCCGACGCTGGATAGTACACCAGACATCATCGAGACACTCTACAAGAACCACATCGACTTTGTAGAGGTGGGCATTCCTTTTACCGACCCCATGGCCGACGGACCGGTCATCCAGGATGCAGCCACCAAGGCTCTACGCAATGGAATGACATTGAGAAAGATTTTTGCCCAGGTGAAGGAAGCAAGAGCGCGAGGGGTGGATATGCCACTCATCCTTATGGGTTACCTGAATCCCATCTTCCACATGGGCTATGAAGAGTTCTTCGAACACTGCCACGAGGCCGATGTGGATGGAGTCATCATCCCCGACCTCCCCTTCAAAGACTATCTGGAAGAGGTAAAACCCGTGGCAGACAAGTATGATATAAGGGTCATCATGCTCATTACACCGGAAACAAGTGAGGAGCGCATCCACTTCATCGACGAGCATACCGATGGCTTCATCTATATGGTGAGCTCGGCTTCAACCACAGGAGCGCAGAAGGAATTCGGGCTGGCCAAGCAAGCCTATTTCAATAAGGTGAACAACATGCACCTCAAGCATCCGCGCATGATAGGTTTCGGCATCAGCAACAAGCAGACGCTGGAGAGCGCACAGGCCAATGCGGCAGGCGCGATAATCGGCAGCAAGTTCGTCACACTGCTTGACGAGACACAAGATGCGCAGGCTGCAGTGGATGCACTGCTTGATGCACTGAGCAAGTAAGCCGAGAGGAACATATGGGCAAAGAGGGAGGCAAAAGGCGCAGAAAGTAGGCTGCAAGCACCCATTTGCCAATGCATAACATTGTATAAGGCGTAAAAAAGCCGTAACTTTGCGGTCGGAAATAAGACTGAGACTGCAAGGCAAGCAAAGAGATTGATGAAAGTAGCCGTAGTGAAATACAATGCAGGGAACATTCATTCGGTAATGAATGCGCTCAAGCGTGTGGGTGTGGAGCCCATACTGACAGACAATGCCGACGAGCTGAGAGGGGCTGACCGTGTGGTGTTCCCAGGTCAGGGCGAAGCCAGTCATGCCATGAGTTATCTGCGAAGCCATGGTCTCGACCAAGTGATATACTCTCTCACACAACCCGTACTGGGCATCTGCATCGGGCAACAACTAATGTGCGAGCACTCAGAGGAAGGGGATGTGGATTGCCTGGGCATCTTCCCCGCGAATGTCAGCCGTTACCAGCCTCAATGCCACGAGCAGAAAGTGCCTCACATGGGCTGGAACCAGTTGGAAGACATCAAAGACAGTCTGCTCAAGGGGCTTGATGAAGGTGCGTTCGCTTACTTTGTGCACAGTTTCTATGTGCCGGTGTGTGACTTCACCATTGCCACCACCCGACATATCCTGCCCTTTAGCGCTGCTATGCGCAAGGGCAATTTCATGGCCACCCAGTTCCATCCTGAGAAAAGCGGAAGCGTGGGCGAACGGATTCTAACCAATTTCCTGGGAGCGATATGATAGAGTTGATACCTGCCATAGACATTATAGACGGACGCTGTGTGCGCCTCACGCAGGGCGATTATGCACAGAGCCGTGAGTACGGCGACCCCGTGGAAATGGCCATGCGCTTTGAAGAAGCAGGCTACAGAAGGCTGCACATGGTGGATCTTGACGGTGCACGCAGCAAGCATGTGGTGAACTGCGGGGTGCTTCGAGCTGTGACAAGAGCCACAAGTTTGTGTGTTGACTTCGGTGGCGGAATCAAGTCAGACGACGACCTCGACAAGGTGTTTGATGCAGGAGCACAGCTGGCCGATGATGTCCGCGATGTGGCTGGCCTCGTCCTGCTCGTTCTCTGCCGTGTAGACCTGCACTTTGTCGCCCTCGCCGTTTTGGGTCCAAAGGGTCTTACCCTTGCGCTCCGTGTTGTGCTGGATGACGCAGTTGGCGGCGTTGAGGATGTTGGAAGTGGAGCGGTAATTCTGCTCCAGCCGGATGGTCTTGGTGCCCGGGTAAACGCGCTCAAAGTTGAGGATGTTTTCAATGGTAGCCCCCCGGAAACGGTAAATGCTCTGGTCATCGTCGCCGACAACGCAGATGTTCTTCTCCGGGCCGGTGAGCAGGCTGACAAGGCGGAACTGTGCCACACTGGTGTCCTGATACTCGTCCACCAGCAGGTAACGGTACTTGTTCTGGTAGAAGTCCCGCACCTCTTTGTGCTCGGCCAGCAGCTGGACGGTCTGATAGATCAGATCGTCAAAGTCGAACGCGCCGGCCTCTTTCAGCTTCTTTTCATAGGCGGCATAAACGCGGGCCGCCAGAGCGCCTTTGGTGTCCTTTGCCGGGGTCTGCAGTGCTTCGGCCGGGCTGACGAGCTGGTCTTTCCAGCGGCTCATCTGGTTGATGGCGCTCTTGACCGGGAAGAACTTATCGTCCACGCTCAGCTCTTTGTACACGGTCTTCATCACCCGCTGGGAGTCGTCCGTGTCGTAAATGGTAAAACTGCGGGGATAGCCGATCTCCTCGGCCCAGCGGCGGAGGATGCGGACACAGGCGGAGTGGAACGTGGAGGCAAACACCTCATCGCCCTCTTCCCCGCCCAGCATATTGCGCAGGCGCTCTTTCAGCTCGCCTGCCGCCTTGTTGGTAAAGGTAATGGCCATCACGTTCCAGCTGCGGACCGCGTCCTTGCGGAGCATCCCGTCCAGCCAGCCGGGGGCATCCGTGCCCGTCATAAGGGCGGTGCGCAGGGCTTTTACATCATCCTCCGTTACCTCACGGGGCGTCCAGCTGGAGCCGTGGGCCGAGCCAAACCGGATGAGGTTTGCAATGCGGTTGACCAGCACCGTGGTCTTGCCGCTGCCTGCACCTGCCAGGATCAGCAGCGGGCCGCTGGTGGTAAACACCGCCGCGCGCTGCATCTCGTTCAGGCGGCCAAACTGCTTTTCAATGTAGGTATCGCGCAGTTTACAAAATTCCTGTTGAAGATTGGTTGCCATGGTTTCACCTGTTCATTTCATCAGAATCATACAAGGTATAGTATAACACAAAAGTGCCTGGTTTGACAGTGCTTTGGGCACAAAAAACGCCCACCCACAGCGCTGCCATGGGTAGGCGGAAAATATTTTTCAGGAAGCTCTTAGCCGAAGATGTTGATGAGGATACCAGCAGCAACGGCAGAGCCGATCACGCCGGCCACGTTGGGGCCCATGGCGTGCATCAGCAGGAAGTTGGAGGGGTTCTCGCTCTGGCCCACTTTCTGAGAAACGCGGGCAGCCATAGGCACGGCGGAAACGCCTGCGGAACCGATCAGCGGGTTGACCTGGCCGCCGGTGAGGGCGTACATCACCTTGCCGCACAGGACACCTGCAGCGGTACCAAACGAGAAAGCGATCAGGCCCAGCACGATGATGAACAGGGTGCGGGAGTTGAGGAACGTGTTGGCGGAGGTGGTGCAGCCGACAGACAGTGCCAGGAAGATGGTGATAATGTTCATCAGCTCATTGCCGGCGGTCTTCTGGATACGATCCACAACGCCGCACTCCTTCATCAGGTTGCCCAGCATCAGCATACCGACCAGAACGGCGGCATCCGGCACGATGAGGGAGACGATGATGGTGACCATGATGGGGAAGATGATCTTCTCGGTCTTGGTCACGGTGCGCAGCTGCTTCATCACGACGGTACGCTCTTTCTTAGTGGTCAGAGCCTTCATGATGGGCGGCTGGATGACAGGCACCAGCGCCATGTAGCTGTATGCTGCCACGGCGATGCTGCCCAGCAGCTCCGGTGCCAGACGGGAGGTGACGAAGATCGCGGTCGGGCCGTCAGCGCCGCCGATGATACCGATGGAGGCAGACTGCTGGTAAGTGAAGCCCATGAACTGGGTACCGACATAGGTCATGAAGATACCGAGCTGAGCGGCAGCGCCGAGCAGCAGGGACTTAGGGTTCGCGATCAGGGGACCGAAGTCGGTCATCGTGCCGACGCCCATGAAGATCAGGCAGGGGTAGATGCCGAGCTTAACGCCGAGGTACAGAACGTCGAGCAGGCCGAGGCTAACGGTGCTGCCAACCGCCCACGGGGCAAGCACCGCATCGGCTACGCCGGCTTCCGACATCTCTGTCAGGAATTCCTGCGTGATGGGCGCTCCTCCGAAGAGGTCCCAATGGACGTGTCCTCCGGCGAACAGGATCTCGTGGAACATGTCCGCACCGGGAAGGTTGGTGCACAGCATACCGAACGCGATGGGCAGGAGCAGCAGCGGCTCAAAGCCCTTCACGATGGCCAAATACAGCAGGACAAAGGAAACGGCGATCATAATGAGGCATTTCCAGTTGCCCTCCTGACCGAACATATAGAAGCCGGTCTGCTGCATGAAATTGATAATAGCAGGCATTTATGTTTAGATTCCTTTCACAGTTTATTGAGCAAGAGGTGCCTAACTTAGCCGATGACGCACAGAACGTCGCCGGGGTTGACAGCAGCGCCCTTGGAAACTGCAACGGAGGAAACGGTGCCGGCGCAGGGAGCGAAGATCTCGTTCTCCATCTTCATGGCCTCGAGGATGAACAGCAGATCTCCTTCCTTGACGGCCTGGCCAGCGGCGACCTTCACATCGAGGATGGTGCCGGGCATGGGGCTGGAGACAGTGCCGGCGCCTGCGGGAGCGGCAGCCTTGGGAGCGGCAGCGGGAGCAGCGGCAGGCGCGGGAGCAGCAGCGGGAGCGGGAGCGGCAGCGCGGGCAACGGGAGCCGCGGCAGCGCGGGAGACGGGAGCGGAAGCCATACGGCTGCCGCCGGCGGCGGACTCGACGGTGACTTCGTAGGTGGTACCGTTAACGGTGACATTGTACTGCTTGATCATGTTTGTTCTCTCCTAAAAATTAAATTAGATTTTTTTGATGTTCACGATGTTCATGCTGCGGGACGAGATACCGACCTCTTCCGAGAGAGCGGCAGTGATCGCGGCCACGATCTCAGGCTGCATGCCCTGCGGCTTGGGAGCCGGCGCGGGGGCGGCAGCAGGAGCAACGGCAGGCGTTTTTTCCTTGCCCTTGAGAATTGCACCCATTGCCATGGTGAGGAAAATGATGCAGATCAGGCCAAAGAACACCGTGCCGATACCCATCAGGGTGACGAACAGGCTGCTGTATTCCATTTCTTCCTTTTACCTTTCAATATTGGATTATAGCAAAGCGATTGCGGGATTTGCAAGCGCGTATGCACATTTTGCGCATTTTTAACAGCTTTTCCCTCCTGCCTTGTAAACGGGCAGGAGGGAAAAAAGACTTTCCTTACTGCACGGAGAGCACGTCGGCAAACGCCTGAATGGCGGTCGCCGCCTGGCCGAAGTCGCGCATCTGCTGGTCGATGCCGAGCTTGATGAAGGGGATCCCAGCGGCGTCGAGCGCCTTCTTGAGGTACGGGAACTCCATCTCCTCGGGATCGCAGAACTGCTGCATGAACAGCACCAGGCCCTGCGCGCCGGACTCCTTGACCATGTTGGCCACGAACTCGCCGCGGCGGTTCTGGCTGGACTGCGGATCGTAGAGCAGGACGTCGTAGTCGATGTTGGTGAACTGATCGACAAGCGCCATCATCGGGTCGCCCTCTTCGCTCGCGTCGGTGCGGAAGGCACGGGACTCGTGGGCGACATCGTCCGCCGCGATGGCAACGTTGTTGTCCTTGAAGATCTTGAGCAGCGTCGGGTTGTCGCAGATGATGCCGGAGGTGACGACCTTCACGCCGTTCCACTTGGCCTCGGGCAGCGCGGCGATCTCGGCGTTGAGGGCCTCGAGCTTCTCGGTGTACTCGGCCTTATCCATGAACCAGGCAGCCTTTAAGACGGCCGAGCGCATGATCGGGTCGATAACGTCGCAGTGGTCGCTTACGAGCTTGACGAACTCACGGCGGGCAGCGCGGGACTTGTTGTAGACCTTGATGGCCGCAGCGATGTCCTCGCTCTTGATCTCGTGACCGGCGATCTTTTCAAGACCGGCCTTGACGTTGTTGTACTGATCCAGGCAGAACTGCTTGCCCCAGTCGGCAAAGCGGTTCTGAGGATGGGCGAGGAAGATGCACGGCAGCTTCTCACTCATGGCGACGCGGATGTTCTGGCTCATGGGGCGCAGCGTGTCGCAGATGGTCGGGGTAATGACACCGTCCAGCAGATCCATCGTGCCGTCGAGCAGCATCTCGAGGTCGAGCTGGGCGATGGTGCAATAGAAGGTCGCGCAGTATTCCTTGGAGCGCTGCTCGGTCTTGTTGTTGCTGCCCCACATGCCGAACGGCATCATACCGGCGGCGTAAACCAGCTCTTCGGGGGCGTAATAAGGCATCACGCCGATGCACTTTTTGCCTGCGTCCTTATAGGCCTTGAGCTGGCCCTTGGGATTGGCGGCAACAGCGGAAAATTCATTAACGATAGCTTCGATACTCATTTTTGCACGCCTCCTTAGTCTTTCTTGTTGGCTTCCATAGCCTCGACCAGACCCTGCACGCGGGTCGCGTACTGCGCTTCGTTGAAGTTGCGCGGGTCAGCCTGGTCGCCGTCGAAACCGGCGCAGGGCACGCCGAGGTCAGCGGTGAAGCGGCGCTGCATTTCAGCCATGTAACCGGACCAGGGCTTGCAGGAGCGGTTGTAGTGGACGAGCACGCCGTCGACCTTGTTGTCGCGGCAGATGCCCTCACGCCAGGCAAC
>ENA-UEQL01001050-UEQL01001050.1-human-gut-metagenome-genome-assembly--contig:-NODE-1050-length-19879-cov-8.566104_pt1 | contig 19879 bp, 13 predicted proteins | sample MGYA00242905_ERZ507926 | MGnify/ENA primary metagenome ERZ507926 (study PRJEB26167, sample SAMN06115531) | human gut metagenome | host: Homo sapiens | place: China:Henan | collected 2015-09-09...
GAGACTTTGTGCCGTACGAAATTGCGATAAAGTCAGAGTGCCCGCAAGTCACAGACGCAATCGCAAAAGTTTATGCCCAAAGAATAGCAACTCTCCCTTCGCCATTTTCTTTCAAAATAAGAGGCTACCTGAGGCAAATTGGCGCTATTTGGCACAAATAGAGGGTGATTGTATAACACCCATTTAAAAAAATGATCGAAAAGGCGGGTAAAAAGCGGCGTTTTTTAAGGCACTTTTTAGGCCTGTTTGGAAGCTAAAAATGAAGGCTTTTTAAGGTCAAAAATTGCCGGAAATTGTCTAACACATTTTCCCAAAATCGGCATTTTTTAGAGAAAAGCTTGAGTTTAAAATTCAAAAAAATGGGCATTTTTCACTGCAATGGTGTTAGACAATAAAAAAGCCGCAATCGCTCATTTTTAGCGCATTGCAGCTTTTTGACTAAAACTGTCTAACACCCTTGCAGTGTGAAAGTTATAAACGCGGAGAGAGAGGGATTTGAACCCCCGGTACGGTTGCCCGCACACCTGATTTCGAGTCAGGCACAATCGGCCACTCTGTCATCTCTCCTTTTTAAAGCTTTGTAATATACTATATGGCGCCGTCGCGGGTCAACATATATTTCCAAAATTTTTGCGGGCGCCTCTGGGAATCCGAGGTTTTGCGCCTGTGCGGTTTTTTGTTTTGCGGGAAATCTCGAACGTTTAAAGGGAAAATATCCGTGCAAGACTTTGATTGAGATTTTGGCGGAATGTTTTTTTGGGAAAGAGGATGAGGGAGAAGCAATATTTGGCGGAAAAAATCGCTGATTTTGATTTTTTTGAGGGATGATGTAGGCGCGCTTCAAATGGGTTCCGTTCAAAAATCACGGTGGGGCCGAATGTGCGCCATTTTTCCAATATGAATGTTGCAATTGCCGCATGACGACGGAATGCGGCGAAAGTTGCATGGCGATTCAACGTAAGCGGCGGATTCATTGAAAATATGCGACGAAAGGCATACAATAAAAAGCATGCGGCAGAAACGCGCGGTAAAAAGCGTGTGGGCTGAGTCGTAGGCTGAGGCGGCGAAGACGCGCCGGCACGCCTGCGCCAACGGAGCGTTCAGTTATAGGAGAAAAATAAAAAGCTGCGGATAACTTGCGGCATACGGGACAGACCGGAGGAAATGAAACCGCCGCGAGGCTTTTGTTTGACAAGCGCGCGCTTCCGCGGTTTGATTGGGGATTATGAACAGCCGCCTGCTTAAAACCGCCATAGCAATAATTTCCGCCTCATGCATTCCGCTTTTCGCGGAGTGGAAAATCGACTTCGACGAACAGTCTTCCTCCCTGCGAGCCTCGGACGGCGCGGCGAAAATCGAGGGCGCGCTGAGTTTCTCGTCAGGCGGAAAAAATTGGAAGGTCGCGGCCTCGCGCGACGGGGTTAAAGACCGCCTCGCGATAGTAGACCACAAAGGCGACGTCCAAGGCTACATCGTCTTCCCCGAAAAATCAGGGCGCCTCGAAATATTTTTCTACCACCGCACGGCGCAAGCCTACAAAGGAAGGCTGGCGTTCGACGGCAGGATAGCTTTCGAGCCCGACGCCTTCGCCTGCCGCACCGATGCGCAAAAGGGCGAAAGGGTGTTGCAGCTGGGCGCAAATTCTCCGGATTCCGAACTCAATGACTCCGTCTTTTCGCCCAAAACGGACTCCGCGCTCAAGCTGCGTGCCGCGGATCTCAAAATAAAATCGCTCGGAGGCGGAAAATTCGAGTTCGCAATGTCGGGCGAGATTTCGGAAGCCGCCGAAGCCGCGTTTTCCTTCGACCTCCAAAAGGATTATTTAAAAAACAGATATGTGCCCTATTACAGGCCGCTCGACAGAAAGCGCTGCCCCAAGACCCCCACCGGCTGGATGTCTTGGAACACGTATTTCGACAAGGCGACCGCCGAGGACAATCTCGCCGAAGCGCGGGTCGGGCAAAAATACCTGCAACCGTTCGGCTGCGAAATATGGTCGATAGAGTCCTGGCAGGGAAATTCCGACCAGCTCCCCGTCTCCAAATTTTACAACATGAATTTGGAGGTGAACGAAAGGCAATTTCCCAAAGGCATGAAAAAGCTCGCCGAGGACATACGCGCGCTCGGCTTCCGCCCCGGGATATGGATGGCGCCGTTCGGCACGGGCAACGAGGAGTTTTACCGCGGGCATAAAGACTGGTTTTTGCACGGCGCGGACGGCGCCCCCCTGCGCTGCTGGAACGGCAAATACACCCTCGACCCCACCGTGCCCGAAGCGCGCGAGCACCTGAAAAAAATCTTCAAAACCGCGCGCGAAGACTGGGGCTACGAATTTTTCAAAATCGACGGAATGTCCGGCAGAAGCTCGGGGTATTGCGCGCATATGTACGAGCGCCCCGAGGTGCGCGCGCGCTTCAAAGACCCCTCCTGCCCCAACCCTTTCGAGCTATGCGTCAAGGCGTTCAGGGAGGGGATCGGCGACGACGCCATATTTCTCGCCTGCCAAGGGCACACCTCGGGGCCGGAAGCGGCATATGCGGAAATGTCGCGCACCGGCGCGGACGTAGTGCACCCCAACCAGCCGGTAAAATGGGCGAACGTGCTCAACCAGGCGCGATGCACCGTCAACCAGATTTTCACGCACAACATTTCAATGATAGCCGACCCCGACACGGTTCTCGTAAAAGACCTCCCGCTCGAGACGGCGCGCGCGGAGGCGACGATAGTAGCGCTACCCGGACAGCTGACGTTCTTCGGCGACAGGCTCGCGGAGCTCGACGACCAAAAGATGAAAATCCTGCAACAGACCCTGCCCGTCGCCGATGTGCGGCCCGCCGCTATTTACCCGCACTTTTCGATGCTGCCGGTCTGGAATCTCGCCGTCAGAAGTCCGGTTTTCGGGCAGTACAACGCCGTCGCGCTCTTCAACTGGGGCGACGAAGACGCCGACATTTCCGCTTCCGCCAAGGAGCTCGGACTGCCCGAGGGCGCGGAGTTTGACGCCTACGAATTTTGGACGAAAAAGCCTATGGGCAAAATCAGGCTTCCGCTATCCGTGCGCGTTCCAGCGCGCGGCGTCAGGGTGGCGGTTCTCCGCCCCGCCTCGGCGAATCCCCAGATCCTCGGAACGGACAGGCATGTCGCCCAGACCGGATTTGAATTCAAGTCCGCAAAGTGGAATCCGGCGGAAAACTCCCTCGACGGAGAAATATCCCTCGTGCGCGGCTTCCCGATCGAAGTCGCCGTATCGCTCCCCGACGGGTATGAATTTGTGGGGGCGGAAGCCGAGGGCGCGGAGTGCTCCGCAAAAGCCTCGGAAGGTTGCGCCGCCGTGACTTTCAAGGGCAAGGACCCATCTAAAAACTCCGACTGCAAATTCAGGATATTCTTTAAAAAACGGCGGTAGCGGCGCGGAATCCCGCGCCAGAATCCGCCGCGCTGCCCGCCGAAAAAATTGCAGAAGGCAATACATGTCGAGTGGCGCGGACTTCATTCCGCCCAAAAGGTCAGCGACAATTCCAAGCGGGGTGTGCCCGGGCGCGCCCCCTCCGCCGGAGAAAAACAATCTTCGGCCGAAAAAAAGTAATTGCTTGACAATCCTCCGAAGAGGGAAAAATTCGGTTGTTTATTTGAAAGCGTTAATGACAGTCTTATTGTTCGCCGTGTCGCTCGCGTCGTCTCTTGCGGGGCAGCCGGCCGACTGCCGAACCGACGAATTTCCGTGCGGCTCGGGGACGTTTATTGACGCGCAGAGCGACCCTTCAAAAGTTTACGGGCTTCCGCAGTCGGTGTCGCCGGCTTCGTTGGACAAACACCGCGACAGGCGCGCAAAACAGCGCGAAAGGCTCGACTGCTTTGATTCCGCGTGTTCCCCTGAATGCGCGGCGGTTCAATACTGCGATTTGTTTTGTTTCCGCAATGCGGCGGCGCCCCATTGCGAAAGCGGTTGCGGAATTCCGATAGCGGACTCCCGCAACACCGGCGCCGGCGCGCCTGTAAAAATCCGCAACCTTCTGCTTTGAGGCTTTCGCGCGCCGAGCCCCGCCGAGGACGGGGCGCAGGCGATGCCGGCCGTGTCTTTAAACCGCGCACAATTTTTTGCGCACGACGGGATTTTTGCGTTCTCTTTCTCGTCACCCCTTCAAAACAATAGCAGAAATTATGGAATACATACACGATTTTGCCCAATCCCACGCTGTGGCACTCTCGGCGGGAATTCTGATAATTGCCTACATATTCATAGCCGCCGAAAAGATAAGCAAGGTAACGGTGGCCCTGATAGGCGCGTGCGCCGCGATTTTCCTCGGGCTGGTCAGCGAGGACAAGCTCTTGGAAAACGGGGCGGCGAACCTCGCGTACTACGTGAACTACATCGACTTCAACGTCATATTCCTGCTGATTTCGATGATGATAATCGTCTCCATCGCGGCGGGAAGCGGCATATTCAACTACGCCGCGGCAAAGATGCTCGCCCTAACGCGCGGAAGGCCCGTTCTGATCCTTCCGGCGCTCGCGTTCTTCACGGCTTTCGTGAGCGCGTTTCTCGACAACGTGACGACCGTCATCCTCGTAATGCCCATGACATTCGCGATAGCCGAAAAGCTCGAAATCAACCCCGTCCCGTTCTTAATAACCGAAGTGTTCGCCTCCAATATCGGCGGAACCGCAACCCTCATCGGCGACCCGCCGAACATCATAATAGGAAGCGCTGCGGGGCTTTCATTCATGGATTTCGTGCGGGAGCTCACTCCGATAGTCGCGCTCATAATGGTGGCGGTATGCGCGTTTCTGCTCTTTGCGTTCCGCAAAAGCCTCAAAGCCCCAAAGGAAAAAATGGACGAACTCATGCGCTCCGAAGGCGGGGTGGGGGCAATCACCGACCGCGCTTGCGCGATAAGGTCGATAATCGTGTTGTCGCTCGTCATCCTCGGGTTCATGCTGCACGACGCGATAGGGTTCCAAACCTCCACGATAGCCCTCGCTGGCGCCGCCGTGCTCCTGATTTTCGAAAAGCCCGAAAAGATTTTCAGGGATCTGGAATGGAACACTATATTCTTTTTCATAGGGCTATTCATAATAGTCGGCGCGCTCGAGGCGTCCGGCGGAATCAAGATGATGGCCGACGCAATCTTAAAGGCCACCCACGGCTCCCAGGCGGCGACTTCCATGATAATCCTCTGGGGCTCCGGTTTCATATCCGGAATAATAGACAATATCCCCTACACTGCGACTATGACGCCCATGATTCTCGAAATCGAAAAGGCAATGGGCGCCGAATACGCCTATCCGCTCTGGTGGAGCCTATCGCTCGGGGCGTGCCTTGGCGGCAACATGACGATAATAGGGGCGGCCGCCAACGTCATAGTGTCCGAAAACTCCGCAAAGCACGGGCATAAAATAACCTTCATGCAGTTTTTCAAATACGGGTTTATCGTCATGCTCATATCGCTCGCAATCAGCGCGGCATGCCTGTGGCTCAAATTCTTCATCTAAAAAAAGGAGACAATATGATTATAGCCGAAATGCTAATACCAATGCACCCGAACCTCATGCAGATGGCCGGGTTTTGCGCGGCGGGTTTTTTGCTCGTGATGTTCGTGCTCGCGTTCCAGTCGGTGCTGACGTCGCTGATAGGCAAAATATTCACGTCCATTGAAAATCAGAAAAAATAACTTCAACCTCCGTAAATTATGCTGCAAAGTCTGATCGATCTGGCCTGCGACACAGGTTTTCTGTACGTCGACTGGCGAATGATAGTAATGTGGGGCGTCGTCGCGGTGCTGATGTATCTGGCGGTGTTCAAGGAATTCGAGCCGCTGCTGCTCGTGCCGATAGCGTTCGGCGCTCTGTTGGCGAACCTTCCGACCGAAGGCGTGCTCAACAAGCCCGCCGGAGCTCTGATCGCGCCCGCCGAGGGCACGGCGACAACCGTATTCGTCTCCGAAGGCGACAAGGTGTTCGTTCCGCGCGTGGTAAAGCACCTGCCAAAGTCCGTCTCGGAAATGATAAGAAACGCCGACGCCACCCAAGCCGAAGCGCAAAAGGACGTCGAAGGATACTTCAAGTTCCTTGAAGACGTCACCAGCTCCGCGAGCCGCGAAGACACCCTTAAAAAGGCAAAGGGCATTCCGGATCTCGTGGCGATAGTCCGCCCGGACACCGCCCAGTCCGATACCGACAAGGAAGCGGCGGAAGCTTCCATGGCGTTTAAAGTCGCCTTTAAAGGAAAACAGGTAGACCTGCGGGGCTCCGACCTTCTCGTGTTCGCGCAGGCCTCCGGAGACGTCACCGACGTAATGGTAAAGGCGGGCGAGCGCGTCGCCAACGGGCAGAAGCTCGTAGACGTGTACAGCGCGCGCACGGGCGGCCTTTATTACTATCTGCAAATGGGCGTACTGCTCGAAATCTTCCCGCCGCTCATCTTCCTCGGCGTCGGGGCCCTCACCGACTTCGGCCCGCTCATCGCCCGCCCGAAAACCCTCCTTCTGGGCGGCGCGGCGCAGTTCGGCGTGTTCGCGACCTTCATCGGAGCCGTTTGGCTCGGCTTCACCTCGCAGGAGGCCGCCTCAATCGGCATCATCGGCGGCGCGGACGGCCCGACCTCCATATTCATCACCAACAAGCTCGCGCCCCATCTGCTCGCGCCGATTGCGGTTGCGGCGTACAGCTACATGGCGCTCGTGCCGATAATCCAGCCGCCCATCATGCGCGCGCTAACGACGGAAGCCGAGCGCAAAATCCGCATGAAGAGCCTCCGCAAGGTTTCGCGCCTCGAAAAGCTTATTTTCGCGCTGGTCGTCACGATATTCTGCATACTGCTCGTCCCGGACGTCTCGGCGCTCATCGGAATGCTCATGCTCGGCAATTTCATACGCGAGTGCGGCGTCTGCGAGCGCCTCAGCAAGGCGGCCCAGAACGAGACCATAAACATCGTCACCGTATTCCTCGGCACTTCGGTGGGCATAACGATGACGGGCGACAGGTTTATCCGCGTGGACACGCTTTCCATCCTCGCGCTCGGGGTGGTCGCATTCGGATTCTCGACTGCGGCGGGCGTTTTGATGGCAAAGGGCATGAACCTGTTTCTGAGGGAAAAAATCAACCCGCTCATAGGGTCTGCGGGCGTCTCGGCCGTTCCGATGGCCGCGCGCGTATCGCAGGTCGAGGGCGCGAAGGCCGATCCCGCAAACTTCCTGCTGATGCACGCGATGGGGCCGAACGTCGCGGGCGTCATAGGCACGGCGATGGTCGCGGGATTTTTCATAGCGACTCTCGCAAGCCATTAGCGGGGCTTGCCGCAAAATCGGATGGAGCCCCGCGCGCCGTCCTTTTTTGTGCAGTTATTTCAACTAATTACGCAATCGAAAAATGAGCTACCAACATCTCACACCCGAAGAGGCCGCGAGCCTCATTCAAAACGGTCAACAGATCGCGTTCAGCGGATTTACCCCCGCGGGCGCGACAAAGGCGATTCCTTCGGCCATAGCGGCCAAGGCCGAAAAGGAGCACGCCGAAGGCAGGGAATTCAAAGTCGCCGTCGTCACGGGCGCCTCTTCCGGCGACCTGTGCGAGGGCGTTCTGGCGCGCGCCAAGGCGATAAGCTACCGCGCGCCGTACCAGACCAACGCCGACATCCGCGCCGGCGCGAATTCGGGCGAGATACGCTACACCGACCTCCACCTCTCGATGACGCCCCAGTACATGAACTACGGCTTCATGGGCAAGTTTGACTGGGCGATAGTCGAGGCCGCCGACGTCAGCGACAGCGGCGAGATTCTCCTCACCACTTCCGTCGGCATATCGCCCACGGGGCTGAAGCTCGCCGACAAAATCCTGATAGAGCTCAACGCGCACCAGTCCAGGGAGCTCTACGGCATCCACGACATCTACGAGACCGCCAATCCCCCGTTCCGCCGCGAGATTCCCATTTACTCCGCGGGCGACCGCATAGGCAGCCCCGTCGTAAAGGTGGACCCCGGGAAAATCGTCGGCATCGTCAACACCGATATGCCCGACCAGGTGGCTCCGTTCAAGCCAGGCGACCCCGTCACGCAGAAAATAGGCCACAATGTCGCCGACTTCCTCGCCGCCGAAATGAAGGCGGGCAGAATACCCCCGCAGTTTTTGCCGATACAAAGCGGCGTCGGCAACATAGCAAACGCGGTTCTCGGGGCTCTCGGCGACAACCCCGACATTCCGCAGTTCTCCATGTACTCCGAGGTTTTGCAGGACTCCGTCATCGACCTCATCGAGCACGGCCACATCAAGTGCGCTTCCGCAACGTCGCTGACGTGCACGGCCGGAAAAATCGACGAAGTGTACCAAAACATCAAATTCTTTAAGGACAAGCTCGTTCTCCGCCCGCAGGAGATTTCCAACAGCCCGGAGGTCGCGCGCAGGATAGGCGTGATTTCGATGAACACCGCCATCGAGGTTGATCTCTCCGGCAACGTCAACAGCTCGCACATTATGGGCAAAAACATAATGAACGGCATTGGCGGCAGCGGCGACTTCACGAGGGCGGCGTATCTTTCCATATACACCTGCCCGTCCGTCGCCAAGGGCGGATTGATAAGCGCGATAGTCCCCAACGTCTCGCACTGCGACCACACCGAGCACAGCGTAAACGTCATCGCCACGGAAAACGGCGTTGCGGACCTGCGCGGGAAAACCCCGCTGGAGCGCGCGCACATCATCATCGAAAACTGCGCCCACGAGGACTATAAGCCGATTCTGCGCGACTTTCTCAAAGCGGTGCCGTGCGGCCACACGCCGCTCACGCTCTCGAAGGCCTACGCGCTCCATGAGGCTTTCCTGCGCGAAAAGGACATGCGCAAGGCGAGGTTCGACTGATATTTTCGTTCCTTTCTGATTGCGAACCGCGGCTCGGCGCCTTGCGCCCGCCGCGTTTTTTTCGAGCCTTCCCCTGCTTTCCGCCGCGGTTCGGCGGCGTTAAAGATAGGCTTTACAACGGCGAAAGCGGTGTTAATTTAGCGCGTATGCAGAAAATTTTTACAGCGATTGTAGCGGCGAGCGCCGCGTTCGTTTCGGCGTGTTCGGCGTCCTCCGAAAAGGGCGCAAACCGGGAGTATGTCGGGGCGTCCGCAAACGTCGAGCGCGCCGCAAAGGCGTTTGGAGAGGCCGACTACAAGACGGCAAAAAATCTTTGCGACGACGCGGTTGCGTCCGTCAGGAAAATCGTCGAAAGATATCCGGAATCGACGATAGCGCTCAAAGTCATGACAGATTCCGCCACCCGTATCGGCCCCGTCGCGTATTCCGAGCTCGTCTCTAAAATTATTCCCAAGCTCGCTCTGCTTTACAACCCGAACCTCGCGGAAGTTGGCATCGCGTGGCCGGTAGTCGTAAACGGAGGGCTCAGCGGAGGGGACGTTTGCGTTCTCGCGGCTCTCGTGCAGGCGGCGGCCGCCGACGGGAAAATTTCCGAAGAGGCCCAAAAGCGGATTTCGGCCGAGCTCGCGAAATCCGTCTCGGACGTGTTTGACAAAAGCAGGATAGAGCGCGGGGATTTCTCCGACTTCGCCGCGCGGCTCGGCTCGCAGTCGGACGCTGCCGCCGACATAGCGAAGGTTTTATCGCCCCCCAGGCCGAAGCCCGCGCCGCGCGCCAAGAAAATCGCCGACAAAAAGCTCTTCATCTCCGAGGCAAGGACGCAGGCGGCGATGGTCGCCTACGACATAAGCGTCGTTCCGGCGCTGCGCGCAAAGGCGCTTTCCGCCAGGGCGGACTCGCCCGAACTTTTTGCGGAGTTCGTGAAAATTCTCGAAGGCGCGCTCGAAAACATTTCTAAAATAAACGCCCCGCAGATACGCGACAAAGCCTACGCGGACATGTCCGTGCTGTTCGCCGATGTCGGAATGGAAAACAAGGCCATAGAAGTCGCGAGGAAAGTCGCCGAAGCCAGGCTCTTTGAGGGCACGTTCGCGAAAATTGCAAGCACCGCCGGCAATTCCGAAAACTACATGGACGCAATTGCGCTCGCCTCCAGAATGCCGGACGGCCGCCAGAAAAACGACTTCCTTTCCGACCTAGCCGCCGGCATCGCGCGGCGCGGGTATTTCGAGGCCGCATTTTCCATCGCCGAAACCATAAAAGACCCGGCGTCGCGCGACTATTCCCACGCGAGGATCGCCGCCGCGGCTTTCGGAAAAAATACCAAGGCTCTCGCGCGGGCGGCGTCGAAAGTTTCGCTCGCCTATCCGGAGGTTCTCGAGAAAATTTCGCCGACATGCTCGCGCCTTGCGAAGACAAGCTGCCAACGCTCCGAAAACCTCGAACTATACCGCGCCGCGGCCCTCGCGGATTTCGCGTATATCGCCGCCTCCGCCGACAAGGCGCTGTGCGAAAAGATAAACGGCGCCGCAATCGCCGAGCTCAAAGGCGCCAAGGAGATTTCCCCCGTGGCGATAGCGATTGCGCGCAATTTCGCCAAGGCGGGCAACGCGGCGGCGGCGATAGACTTCGTTGCTGAGAACATTTACCGCGCCGCGAGTTTCCCTTGCGACAGGCTTTGCGCGCTTTCTGCGGAGGTGGCAAAGTCGAATCCGCAAGCCGCCAAAAAGGGTTTTGAAATCGCAGCGAGCCTCGGGGAGGACGCCGTTATATTGGCATGGAATGTGGCAAATTCCGGCCTGCCGCTGTCCTCCCAGGTGCAGATACTGAAACCTTTCCTTCCGCAATTCGGCAAATAGCACTGCGGCGCGCCCGCCGTTGAAAGCGTGCCCCTCGCGGCGATTGAATTTGCAATGCGTCTGTCACCATTGAGGTTGCCGGAAGGTTTGGCAAAGAAAAGCGTGTTTGACGGGGGATTGGCTGGATATTGGGTAAAAACCGAAGCCCGAGTTTAATTTGCCGTTTATTTATTTGCGCGCGGCATAAAATCAAACAAACGGCTTTCTCTTCCGCAACGGCGCAGCCGCGTTGGGTTGGGGTTCATAGGCCCCAAAGTCTGCGGAGCGCGGATTAAATGGCCTTTGGGGCGGGGAGTTTTTTGCGATATGGGGGCGTAAAGCGGCTTTTCTTTTATGCAGCGGTTTCCCCTTGTTGTGCCGATTAAGGCGGGAGAATTGTGGTTGCGCGCTAATCGGCCCGGAAGGTTAGCGTCACCGTGTGGGGCTGTTTGTCGGGCGGCGGCATTAGCGATATAGTCTTGAACGTCGCAACGACGGAATTGTCAAACGCGGCGTTGCCGCTGCTCTTCAAAATCCGAACGTCGGATATCGCGCCGTGTTTTGAAATTTTAAACGAAATCTCCGCTTCAAGGGGGTCGTAGACATTCTGCGGGGAGACCCAGTTGCGCTTTGCCGTCAGATTTATGTATTGCGTGTAGGCGGCGAGCTCATTTTTCATCGCGGCTCCAGTGGTTGCGGACGCCGATATCTTCACAAGGCTGTCGAGGTTGGAAGAATTCGCGTAGACTTTTCCCACTGTGATTTTGCGCGTTGTCGGGCGCGGCTTGGAGGGCTTGGCGTTTCGCTTGCCGGGGTTTCTTTTCAAAAATTCTTCGTATGAGACTTTTTTTTGCGGCTTTGGCTTCGGCTTCGGCGCGGGTTTCGGTTTCGGCGCGGGCGCGGGCGCGGGCGTCGGCTCGGGTTCAGGCTCCGGCTCGGGTTCAGGTTCCGGCTCGGGTTCAGGTTCCGGCTCCGGAAGTTTCGGCTTTTCTATATTTTCTATTTTCGGCTGCTCTATTTCGGTCGCCGCAGGCGCGGGCGCGGCGGGCGCGGGTTCAGGGAGGGGCTCTACCATTTCGAACACCACGGGCGGCGGAGGGGGCTCGTCGGATTTGAATACCGCCTTTGCGAACACCGATACGACCGCAGCGAGCGCGACAGTCGCGTGCAGCGCAATCGAGCAGTACGCCCCGAGTTTCGTATGGCTTCTCTCTTCCATTTATTTGACTTCGGTGTCGAGGTGCAGCTTGGTGAGGTTGTTGCGCTTTATGGCGTCTATGACGTCCACCACCTGCTGGTAGCGCAGGTTTCTGTCCGCCCTCAGGCTGATAGCGGGCGGCTCGGGCATTTTCGATAGCGAACCCAACAGCGAGTTGAGCTCCGGAAAGTCCACGCGCTGCCTGCCCCAGTAGACGCTGCCGTCCTCCTTTATCGTTATGAGCTGGAAGTCGATGTCGGGGCGCGCGCTCGCGCTGTTGGAGTCCTGCCGGGGAAGGTTGACCGGTATGGTCTGCTCCAATAGCGGGGTGCTTATCATAAATATTATGAGAAGCGAAAACGCCAAGTCCATCAGGGGCGTGACGTTGAGCTCCGTCATTGCGGCTGGCGGCGGTATATGGCGTCTGATTTTCATGGCTTCCCTAATCGTCGAAGTCGCGGGGTGGGGTGGGGGAGTCAGGGTCGTCGTCGAGCGAAAAGTCTATCGTCTCCGCGCGCTCCGCGCTTTCCGCTTGATTCTGGAAAGCCGGCGCGCGGCGCGCGGGTTCGGGCGGCGGCGCGAATTGCCGGCGCTCCGGCTCCGAAGGCCGCTGCGCGGCGGGCGCGTATGCCGCCCCCGCGTATGCTGCCCCCGCGTATGCCGCCCCCGCGTATGCTGCGGACGTGCGCATCTGCATTTCGATTATGTCCGAAACCAGGCTCGCGAAGTTTTCGGTTTCCGTAATGAGCTCGCGCGATTTGCTTGTCAAATAGTTGTAGCCGAATACCGCGGGGATTGCGACGAACAGCCCCGCGACCGTCGTCAGCAGCGCGCCCGCAACGCCCGGGGCGAGCTGTTGCAGCGTCACCGACGCCTGCGCGCTCATAGAGCCGAAACAGTCCATAACGCCCCACGCAGTCCCGAGAAGCCCGAGAAACGGCGCGCCGCTGATCACGGTTCCAAGCAGAATCATGTTCGATTCGTATTTCATCAGCTGGCGGGACAGCGAGCGTTGGAGCGCGTTGTCGACAAAAGTCATGGCGGAGTTTTTGTCGTCGCTTGACGCTGCGTTTTTCGCTCCGGACTGTTCGAGGGCTGCCGCTGCGTCGCGGATAATGGCCGCGTACGGGCCGGCCAATCCCCTGGCGGCGGCGGCTTCGGCGACCGAATCGGAGCGCGCGAGGGCGCGGGCGGCCGCGGCGTTTTGCTTTTTCATTTCCGAGAGATCCGCTTTTTTGCAGAACATCGCTCCCCACGCCAGAAGGCTGAATCCGAGCAATATGACGACTATGACCTGTCCCGCGAAGTTCGATTGGAAAAAGTAGTCTGTTAGCGACGACGCCAACACGGGGGATCCGAGGAAAGATACGAATGCGCAATACATATCCGCTTAATATTTCATGCGGCGGTCAAAAATCGAGAATAAATTTCGGATATTGGAAGCGCGGCTGATTTTGCGCTTTTTTTTGCCGGATTTTTTTGAAAGCCGCGCTCAAATAGCGCGGGCGCGGCAGAGGCGCCGGTTGCCCGATTGCGCGGGAAAAGCCGCCCTTGAGGTCTTGGGGTTTTGGATATTGCGCCCGCAGGAAATCGCCGCTTTTTCGGATGTTGGGCAAAAGTCGCGGGGGCTGAATCTCCGCTATTGGGGAGGTTAATCTGGTTTTCGCCCGCGGCATAGTTGGATTTTTTACAATAAACCTGAAAATCAGCCCGTCTTTGGGGCGCTCAAAAACGTTTCTCAAAAAAATTGTTGAAACGCGGCGGCGTTTGGTTAGCGTTGTTTCAAATGCGGCGGCGTTATGGGCGCGGGGGTTCTAAGCTCCCGCGCGGCTTCAGAAGGAAGCCCGCCGAAGATTTTTTTAACGCAAAAAAAGGATATAAAAATGGCATCACCCAGACCTCTAAATGTAGGACTCGTAGGCGGCGGCTGCGGGGCGTTTATCGCCCAGCCCCATCAGAAGGCGATTTTTTCGGACGGCACGCGCCGCGTGACGGCGGCGGCCCTCCACCCCGACCCGAAGATCGCCATGGACGAGGCGGCAAAATGGCCCTATCCCATCAAGGGATACCCCTCTTACGTCGACATGATCAACGACCAGAAAAATCTGCCCGACGACCAGAAGCTCGACTATATCCTTATCGTCACCCCCAATTTCGTCCACTTCGACCCGGCCATCAAGGCAATAGAGGCCGGAATTCCCGTCATGTGCGAAAAGCCGCTCACCGTGAACCGCGAGCAGGCAGACATCCTCGCCGACGAAGCCGTGAAGCGCGGCCTGCCTTTCGCCGTCGCCCACACATACCTCGGTCACTGGACTTCCTGGCTTTCTCGCTTTATAGTCACCAGCGGCCTTCTCGGCGAAATCCGCTGGGCGGACGCCTCCTACATCCAGGGATGGCTCGCCAAAAAGAGTGAAAAGAGCGCGAATTGGCGCACCGACCCGAAATTCTCCGGCGGTTCCCTCTGCCTCGGCGACATCGGCACCCACGCGCTCATGCAGCTGCGCTTTGTCACAGGCCTCGATGTCGTGAAAGTTTCGGCTCACATGGAGTCCGTTGTAAACAACCTCGACGACCATTCTACCGTCTACTGCGAACTTTCCAACGGCGCCAAGGCGATGGTAAGAGCTTCTCAAATCAGCATTGGACACAGAAACGACCTCGCGCTCGAAGTTGTCGGCTCCGAAGGCACGCTCGTATGGCGTCAGGAAGAGTCCGAAAAGGTGAAAATCATGCTTCCAGGACAGCCCGACAGAGTCTACTGGCGCGGCAATGTCATGCCCAACGACGGCTTCTTCAAAGATATCCCCGAGGAGCTTCTCAAAGAGCCCAAAATTCCCGCCGGCCACGCCGAAGGCTTCCACGACGCCTACGCGCGCCTGCACCGCGAGTTTGAAAAGGACATACGCGCGTGGAAGGAAGGCAAGCCGTTCTCCTACGACCATACGCGCTACGCCACGGTTCTCGACGGACGCATGGGCCTCGTGTTCATCGACGCTTGCCTCGAGAGCAATAAAAACTTCGCGGCTTGGACTCCCATGGTTTGACGAATGCTTTTGCGCGGGGTTCCGTTAAGAAAACCTTTACGCTCGCGTATGCTTAACACGCCACGCGCCCTTAAAGGCTTTCTTATACTCGCCCCGCATCCAAAATCATTGCGCCAAATCGGGAACCTTTGGTTTTCAGAACGAACTCCGGAAGTATTAACGAACCTCTCATGGGAGGTTCGTTTTTTGTTGGGAATGGAGAGGGGATAGAAGCATTGGCGAAGCCAATCTTCGTAAGGGCGCAGCCCTTCAATGGCCGGCACGCCCCGTGCCTGGCTGGCGCACCTTGCGCCCGTAAGGGGCGCCAGCCCCTTCAACGGCAGGCGGCCCTGCCGCCCGCCCTCGCAAAGGCATTGCCGCTTGGAGACTCTTTCTATGGGAGTTCTATCGCGGGAGATATAGTTCGGCGTCTTCGGGGTAGCGTTTATTGTTTATTATAACGTTCGCCTTTATCTGCTCGGGGGGCGTTCCGGTCTCGACCCATTTGCGGATTGTCCCGAGCATGTCCACGCCGGAAATGTTGCCGTGCCATCCGCCGGGAACCATGAAGAGGCGCGCGAATTCCGCCGTTTTGGGTACGGACCCGACGTTTTTGCACAGCAGGCCGTACCATTCGCGTATGTAGTCGGCGGGCACTATCGTGTCGATTTTTCCCTGGATTATCAAAAGCTTGCCGCCGAGCTTTCTGAACTTGCCGAGGTTCGGAGCGGCGTTCGCCGCCGCGAAGCGCTTTCCGAAGTCCCGCGCGTATGAGTGCAGGTCAACTTTTGAGGCGTCCACGCCGGATTTGCGGAAAAACCACTCCGACATCCAGTCGCCGAATCCCATTTTGAGGCTTTTGCCGTTGTCGGCGATTTCGCACGACGGCGGCAGCCCGAACGTCACAAACGCTCCTGTTTTGGGGTCGAGAAACGGCGAATGGACCTTTTTCAGAATTTCGACTTGTTCTTTCGTCAGAAAACCGAACTTTGAATAGTCTACCTTTGCGCGTTCGGGATATTTCAGATAGGGCTTTTGCGAGCCTGCGGGCTCTCCGGCGTTGCCCCTGTTTTGCGCGACGATTTCTTCGGTGATTCTCCTTATCTGCGCGTCGGAAAAGCGGTTTCCGGGGTGGAGAAGCGCCCTTTCAAAAACAAAGCGCGTGTGCAGCCCCGTGCGGTCGGACACCGGATAGAATACGGCTATGCCGTCGTATTCCCCCGGGTCGCGCTCCGCCATTGAAAGCCCTTCCTGCCCTCCCGTCGAGCCGCCGACATAGTAGGAGCGCTCCGGCGGGCGCCCGTAGTACGCCTCGGCGATTTTCTTACCCGCGCGCGTCATCATGCAGACGGCGTCGTGCCCGAAGTCAGCAATGGCCGCGTCTAAGCTGTCCTGGTCAACCCACCACTTGTCGGTGCCCAAGTCGCAGTGGGCGGAGGCGTAGCCGCCGTTTGCCCCGCCGACCGCCGCCTTTAAGGACAGATTTTGCCCCATGCCGCCGTTTCCGTTGCCGAGGAAGATTCCGTTCCATTCGTCTGGCAGGCAGATTGCGATATTGACCTTCGACGGCGGCTTGGCGCGCGCCTTTACGAGCACGGATCCCCCCGCGGCCTTCGCGCCGCCGATTTCCGCCCCCGGCTCTATGCGCTCCACCGCCGTTATCTCCACGTTCTCGAGAGCGAGTTTTTTCACCCTTTCGACGTTTCCGCCCGCGGACGCCAACAACTCCGCCGCGAATGCCGCCGACAATACCAGATACAATGCCTTGCGCATTCTTTTGAAAAAAACCGGATTCCGCGCTTTTTTCAACCAAAAATCCAACCGGCAATCCGCCGCGGGGAAGCCTGTGAGATTTTCCCTTGACTCGTTTGGGGCTACGAATAGAGAAATTTTCAAAAAAGGCGGATTTCCCGCATTGAATTCCAAACTTTTCCAAAATAAAAATGAAAATAAAAAGCATAGCGTACTTATGCGCGCTGTTTGCCGCGCTTTCGGCCTCCGCCGAGACTCTTTATTGGGTGGACACCAAAACGTTCAATTCGACTTTCAATCAAAATTCGGGCCGCAACCTTCTGGATACGGAAAAGAGTTCGGAGGAGGGCAACGACAATTACAACTGGGCGACGAGCTTTACCGTGGACGCCGACGGCAAGCCGACGTACACTTATGCGGATTCCGTCGCCGCTCCGACCATCGAAACCGACGTCGTGATAGACTACTCGCAAAACGCCTTTGAATACCAGATGGCGGGTTCCCTGCGCCTTACCGGCGACCAGATATTCAGCGCAAAGAGCCTGACAATTACCGGATGCAACAACAACTGGGTGATGTTTAACTTAGAATCAAGCTCTGCGATTCAAATCGCGGAAGACCTCACCTATAACGATAATGTCTATGTCCGATTTACTACGGGCAATCTTTCGATAGGCGGAGACGTCTACAACAACAATACAGTCGGCTACAACAATCTGCTATTCGGCGCCGGAGGCGCGTCGCTTACCTCATTTTCTGCGGAGAACGTCTATCTCAACCACAACAACGCGGTGATAACATTTTCCGTCGGGAGGGCTGCCACGACCTACGACCAGGCTGCCGGCGTCATAAGGGGCGTCATAGACTTCGGCGCGAATACTGGCAGGGTGCAGTTCGCGAAAATGGCGGACTTCGAGCAGTTCCTCAAAGTCGGAGGGCTGAGGGGGACTGCCGGCACTGTGACTACCGAAGCCGTAGAGGGCGTAAACTATACGCTCGTTTTGACAAATCCCGCGAACCAGACTTTCTCGGGCGCCGTGGCAAACGCGGAGGGGTCGTCCGTCAATATCGTTATGGACGGTTCCGCAACCCAGGTTCTCTCGGGCGAAAATTCGTTTTCCGGCTACATACAGATGGAGAACGGAACGCTCCTGGTGAGAACCGCCGAGGGTTCCGCGCACGGCAAGCTTACTCTAAACGGCGGCAGGTTCGGCGCGGTCGGAAACGCGGCGGTGTCCTCCGCAGAATTCAACGGCGGCGGATTCATATTTGCCGACAACGACAAGTTTCTCTCCGGCGCGGGGGTCGATTTGATTTCAATTGCGGGCGAATTTAGCAAAGTCGGCGCGGACAAGATAGCGATAGACTTCAACGGCCTCGACGCCTCGGGGCTCATAGGCAACACTTACGACCTCATAACGGCGGGTTCGCTTTCCGGCATGTCGTCGGAAGTCGACGCCGACGAATACTTCGACGCCGAAAATCTCCTCAACGCGATAGCGGATTTCGAATGGAACGGCAACACGCTGCAGGTGACTTTTGGGGCGGTTCCCGAACCTGCGGAAGCCGCGGCGTTCTTTGGGCTTGCCGCCCTCGCGCTCTGCGTTGCCGCGCGCCGCAGGCGCGGGTAGGCGTAATTAAGTTTTCGGTTTTAAGGCGGCTCCGGAGAGGAGCCGCCTTTTTTCGCTTCGGGGCGCCAGGCAGAAGGGAGGAGGGGGTGTCAATTGTGAAAAATTGTTGCATTCAAAAAGGCATGGCGCGGCTAAAAGAGAATAACTTTGTTTTCGAGCCTCACACAGCGGATTCCGAGCGCATGAGGGCGCACATATACTCGTGAGACAAGGACATGGGAAATGAGGGAGCGGGGGATGGGTGGGAAGGTTGGAGAAATATTTGTTAAAATATTGACATTTATAATAATTATATTAGTATGTGATTATATCAAGAGCGATTTGCATATCCGCTGTTGCTCGAACTAATACTAACATTGTAAATAGCAATAAAATGAAATATCTGTTAAAATGTTTTTCCCGTTGCGGATGTTTTCTCGCCCCGCTCTGGTTTTGGGCGTTGCCGGCGCAGGCGGTCGACCTTGAAGGCGCGTTAACGTCGGATTCGGCCCTTCCCGCGGATATTACCGTCCCCTCTTTCTATACCTTAAACGGGGAGGCATATTCCGGAGAAATCGATTCTTTTACAAATATCGCCATAAGCTGTTCATTATCCGAGGTGCCCTCTGATTATACCATAACGAGAGCGCCCTCCTCTCTCTCCGCCGGAAATTTGACTTACAACGTAGTTGATTTGCCCGAGAATTTTTGGGATAAAAACTTGCTGGAAATTTCCGGAAGCCGAACTATTTCTGTTGAAAACTTGACTGTCAATTTGCGGGATACGAAGACCTCCCAGCCGGTTTTGGGTTTTCAAATAGGATCGGGCGCGACATTGGAAACGCGCGGCGATTTTTTATTTTTCGACGCGCGGAGCTCCGAGCGTTGGTATATGACGCGCGTAGCATTTCGCGGCAGCGGAAATGTGAAAATCGGCGGCGATTTTACAATAGATTCGCAAATTCCCAATCCTTCGACGCATAATCTTAATTCGGCATCTTTATACGTCTATACTCGGACCTTTTCGGTCGGCGGAGTTTTGACTGTCAAAAATTCAAACGGAGACTATAATATACTTCAACTTTCTCCGTCGGAATCCGGCACGTTTACACGCACGTTGGGCGGTTTGTCGATAGAGCAAAACGGAATGATACAGCTTGGGGGCAATGTTGACGCCTCAAATACGACGGAAATGCTTTTTACAAACTCCGGAACGAGCGAGTACACCGGCGGGCTTTTGACAATAGATTCCGCCGGAGAACTTGCGGACAACAAGCTGAATGTGCGAATGACGGCAAACGACACTGCGAACGGCCGCCAGATTATGAGGTTTACGCAGACGCAGGGATGGTCTATGAGCACCGGAGTTTTTTCCGATTCCCCCAACGCGCTGAACGAAGTCGAGGTAAGCAGCGGCAGGCTCGATCTGGGAATGTACGGCGGAATGAAGGGCGGCAGGCTCATGATAATGGGCTACAACAGACCTTCCGAAGCGGTGTTCAGCGCGACGGGGACTGCGGCGGACACGGAAATCGGCAGGGTGGTATTCGATACCATGTCGTTCTACCGCGGAACGGTGGTTTTCGACCTCGCGGAAACCGA
>ENA-UEQL01001053-UEQL01001053.1-human-gut-metagenome-genome-assembly--contig:-NODE-1053-length-19846-cov-4.028024_pt1 | contig 19846 bp, 24 predicted proteins | sample MGYA00242905_ERZ507926 | MGnify/ENA primary metagenome ERZ507926 (study PRJEB26167, sample SAMN06115531) | human gut metagenome | host: Homo sapiens | place: China:Henan | collected 2015-09-09...
GTCTACTGCACCGATGCCTTCAGCGCCGGTCTGAAGGTCGTGGCCTTCAGGATGGGCAGGTCGGCCTCGGTCAGGGCGCTGGGGTCGTCCGGCTTGCAGACCACCGGCTCCATGCTCAGCTCAGTGAAGCCGAGGTCTGCCATGTGGAAGATGTCGTTGGTGAAGTCGGTGTTGAAGTGGGTGTAGGTGCCGCGCATGTAGTAGCCCTTGTCGCCGCGCTTCCGGACGAACTCCTGGAACTTGGGCACGATGGCGTCATAGCTGCCGTGGCCCGCGTAGTCCTTGCGGAAGCGGTCGTGGACCTCCTTGCGGCCGTCGAGGCTCAGGACGACATTGTGGCACTCCTTGTTGCAGAAGTCGATGACGTCGTCGTCGATGAGCACGCCGTTGGTGGTCATGGTGAAGCGGAAGTTCTTGTTGTGGATCTTTTCCTGCTCGCGGCAGTAGGCCACCAGCTTTTTCACCATATCGAAGTTCATCAGCGGCTCGCCGCCGAAGAAATCGACCTCGAGGTTGCGGCGGGTGCCGGAGTTCTCGATGAGGAAGTCCATGGCCCGCTTGCCCACCTCGAAGCTCATCAGGGCGCGGTCGCCCTGATAGCGGCCCTGCGAGGCGAAGCAGTAGGAGCAGTTGAGGTTGCAGGTGTGGGCGATGTGCAGGCACAGGGCCTTGATGACGCCGGAGGTACGGGCCTTCAGCTCACCCGCCATGGGCTGGAAGGTATCCGGGGCAAACAGCTTGCCCGCTGCCTTCAGCTGTGCGATCTGGTCATAGCACTCGCCCACCTCCTCCGCCGTCACGCCCTCGGCGGTACGGTATTTCTCGGTCAGCTCACGGATGATGGTATCGCGGCTCTCGCTTTCGAACATGGCGATGATGTCATAGGCCAGCTCGTCCACCGCGTGGACAGAGCCGGAGCAGACATCCAGCACGATGTTATAGCCGCCCAGCTTATATTGATGGATCATATATCTTAATTCCCTTCACGGTAGTATGGGGCACGCCAAAAATGCCGCCCGGAAGGGGCGGCATCATAGTTTCAAGTACCCGTTTACTTGGTCTCCTTGTTTTCGCAGGCCTGATTGGCAATACCGCAGCTGGTCTTGCAGGCAGACTGGCAGGAAGTCTGGCACTCGCCGCAGCCGCCGTTCTTGGCGCTCTCGCAAAGGTCACGAGTCTCGATGGTATTGATGTGCTTCATGATGTAATGTCCTCCCAAGTGATTATCTTATAAAGTTATATCACACCGCTGTGCGCTTGTCAATCAATGCGGCGGAATTTTCTTGTACCGCCGCCGTCAGTTTTCGTAAAAATGCTTGACGAAGGTGACGAACTGCTGGGTCTGGCCGCTCATGGGCGCACCGCGGCGGCAGGCCACATAGAGCCTGCGCTGCGCCTCCCCCTGGGGCAGGCGGAAGGTCATGAGCCGTCCGGACTTTACCGCGTCCTCCGCTGCCTTTTCCGAGATGATGGAGATGCCCAGGCCGCCGGCCACCAGATTCTTGATGGACTCCTGGTCGTTGAGGCGGGCAGTGATGGTCAGGTCGTTCTCGTCCACGCCCATCTGCTCGAAATAGGCGGAGACGCACTTCTTGCTGCCGCTGCCCTTCTCCCGCAGCAGCATGGGCTCACGGCAGATCTCCGAGAGCGTCATGCCGCCCGCCGCCTGATAGCGGCGGAAGTGTTCGCTGACCGGGGTGATCAGCACCATCCGGTCGGCATAGAAGGGCGTCAGCTCCAGGGCCTCCTCGTGTATGTCCGCGCCGATGAGGCCCACGTCGAAGGCGCCGCACAGCAGGCCGTCCACGATGCCCTGGCTGTCGCTCTGGAACACATGGAACTGGGACGCGGGGCGGATGGCCCGAAAGGCAGGCAGGATCTCCGGAAGGATGTAGGCCGAGGGGATGGTGGACGCGCCGATGCGGATCATCTTCTCATCCTCGTCACTCCAGCTGCGCATGAGATTGTCCCGCAGGTTCACGATGTTGCAGGCGCACTCGTACAGCTCCTGGCCGCGGGGCGTCACCTCCACGGATTTGGTGGTGCGGATGATGAGACTGGTCTGGAATTCCTCCTCCAGCTGCCGCACATGGGTGCTGATGGTGGGCTGGGACAGGTATAATTTCTCCGCCGCCTTTGTGAAGCTTCTATGCTTTACAACGGCGCAGAATGACTGTAATTGCTTCAGTTCCATGTGGTCCTCCCACACAGCTCACGCAGGGCGGACAGGGCCGTGTCCACCTGTTGGGGCGTATTGTGCCAGCCGAAGGAAAAGCGGATGGTGCCGGTGGGGTAAGTGCCCAGCGTCCTGTGGGCATTGGGTGCGCAGTGAAGGCCCACACGCACCATGATGCCGTATTCCTGTCCCAGAGCGTCGGCCACCAGGGCGGGGTCGGCGTTCTCCGGTACCACGGACACCACGCCTACCCGGCCTGTCACATCCCGGCGGCCCACCACCCGCAGGTTCGGGATCGACAGCGCACCGGCGAGGAACCGCTCCGTCAGCGCCAGCTCATGGGCGCGGACGGCGTCGATGGTCTCCCCCTTCAGCCAGCAGAGGGCTTCATGGAGGCCCATGATCCCCGGCAGGTTCATGGTGCCCGCCTCGAACTTATCCGGCATGAAGGACGGCATACGCTCCTCATGGCTGACGCTGCCGGTGCCTCCGGCGATCAGCGGCTCCACCAGCGGCACCATGTCCGGCCGGAGGATAAACCCGCCTACGCCCTGCGGCCCCAGCAGGCCCTTATGGCCGGTGAAGGCCAGGGCGTCGATGTGCATGGCCTCCATGTCGATGGGCAGGACGCCCGCCGTCTGGGCGGTGTCCAGGAGGAATCTCAAGCCGTGGGCATGGCAGAAGGCCCCCACCTCTCCGGCGGGCAGCACCGTGCCGCAGACGTTGCTGGCGTGGAGCATCACCACGGCGCGGGTGTTGGGCCGCAGCAGGCCCTCCATGGCGGCGGTGTCCAGCGTGCCGTCCGGCGCGCAGAGGATGCGGTCAAAGGTGACGCCCTGCGCCTGAAGCTGGGTCAGGGGCCGCATGACGGCGTTGTGCTCCATGGCGGAGACCATCACATGGTCGCCGGGCTTCAGAAAGCCCTTCAAGAGGACATTCAGGCTCTCGGTGATGTTGCGGGTGAACACCACGTTCCGGCAGTCGGGGCCGCGGAACAGCTCCGTCAGCAGCTGGCGGGTGTGCAGCATCGTCTCCTCCGCCTGATAGGCCTCGTCATAGCCGCCGCGGTTGATGTTGCAGCCACAGTCGCTGATATAATGGTACACCGCCTCCGCCGTGCCGGGCGCTTTGGGAAAGCTGGTGCTGGCATTGTCCAGATAGATCCGCTCCACGATTCTGGCCTCCTATTTTTCCTTAATTTTTATCAGCTTACCACACATTTATTGGAAAAGCAAATCTTTTCAGAGGATATATCTATAATTGGTATTGGACATTCTGTCGACTATGGTGGTATGGTATGATAAGATACTATATAAAGAGGAGAAAGATCCAACATGAATGTCAAACGCGAACGAATCCAAATCGTCATCGCCGGACTGATCATCGGCGTCATTGCCTCGCTGCTGGTCTTTTTCGGCAATCCCTCCAATATGGGCTTCTGCATCGCCTGCTTCCTGCGGGATACCGCCGGCAGTCTGGGCCTGCACCGTGCCGCCGCCGTGCAGTACATCCGGCCGGAGATCATCGGCCTGGTGCTGGGCAGCTTCATCGTGGCCCTGTGCAAGAAGGAGTTCTCCGCCAAGGGCGGCAGCGCACCCGTCACCCGATTTGTGCTGGGATTCTTCGTGATGGTGGGCTGCCTGATGTTCCTGGGCTGCCCCTTCCGCATGATCCTGCGTCTGGCGGGCGGCGACCTGAACGCCCTGCTGGGCCTGCTGGGCTTTGTGCTGGGCATCCTGGCCGGTGTGTTCTTCCTGAAGCGGGGCTACTCCCTGAAGCGCACCTATACCCAGACCAAGCTGGACGGCGTGATCTTCCCCGCCATCCAGGTGGTGGTGTTCATCCTGCTGGTGGCGGCGCCCGCCTTCATCTTCTTCACCGAAGCGGGCGGTGGCCCCGGCGCCAAGCACGCCGCGGTGGCCATCAGCCTGATCGCCGGTCTCATCGTGGGCGCGCTGGCCCAGCGCACCCGCCTGTGCATGGTGGGCGGCATCCGCGACATCGTGCTGTTCCGTGAACCCAAGCTGCTGATGGGCTTCGGCGCTATCCTGGTCAGCGCGCTGGTCTGCAACCTGATCCTCAACGGCGTGGGTGAGGCCACCTTCTTCCATCTGGGCTTCGAGGGCCAGCCTATCGCCCACACCGACGGGCTATGGAACTGCCTGGGCATGCTGCTGGTAGGCTTTGGCTGCGTGCTGCTGGGCGGCTGCCCCCTGCGGCAGTTGGTCATGTCCGGCGAGGGCAACTCCGACAGCGCCGTCACCGTGCTGGGCCTGATCGTGGGTGCGGCCTTCTGCCACAACTTCGGCCTGGCCTCCAGCGCCGACGGCCCCACCGCCGCCGGTAAGATCGCCGTGCTGCTGGGCATCGCCGTGGTGGCGGTGATTGCCTGCCTGAACACCTTCAAGAAGAAATAAGGAGATACCAATATGAAAATCATCGACGCACGGGGCCTTTCCTGCCCCGAACCCGTGGTGCTGCTGCGCAGCGCCATGGAGAGCAAGGAAAACGCCTATCAGATCATTGTGGACAACCACGCCTCCCGGGAGAACACCACCCGCTACGCCCAGCATCAGGGCTATCAGGTGGCCGTCAGCGAACAGGACGGCGAGTGGACGCTGACCTTTACCAAGTGACGTACATTGTGACCTTTTTCTCCCACTTCGGCGCGGTGCGGTACAAGCAGCTCTGCGGTGAGCGAGACATCTCCTGCCGTATGATGCCGGTGCCGAGAGACCTGAGCAGCAGCTGCGGCACCTGTGTCCGGTGTGAAGGGGATTATCTCCCACCGGCTGACACCGGACTTGAGGAGATCGAGCAGGTGGCCGCGTGGGACGGCACAGGATACACCACCGTGTATCACACGGATGAAACGGAGGGCTGACCATGGAGACTGAAGTAAAGCTGACGAAGCTGGCCTCCTGCGCCGGATGCGGCGCAAAGGTGGGGGCGGGAACGCTGGTGCATCTGCTGGAGGGCTTCCGCACTCACAGTGACCCCCGGCTGCTGGTGGGCTTTGACAAGTCCGACGACGCCAGCGTGTACTATCTGGACGAGAATACGGCGCTGGTGCAGACCACGGATTTCTTCCCGCCCATTGTGGACGACCCCTTCCTGTACGGGCAGATCGCCGCGGCCAACGCCATCAGCGACGTATACGCCATGGGCGGCGAACCGAAGCTGGCGCTGAACATCATGTGCATCCCCGAGACCATGACCGCCGACACGGTGCAGGAGCTGCTGCGGGGCGGGTACGACAAGGCCTATGAGGCGGGTGTTATCATCACCGGAGGACACACCATCCACGGAGCGGAGCCCATCTATGGCCTGGCGGTGTCCGGGTTCGTGCATCCCGGCCGCATCCTGACCAACAGCGGTGCAAAGCCCGGCGACGTGCTGATCCTGACCAAGCCGCTGGGCGTGGGCGTGTTGACCACCGCCGCCAAGGCGGGACTGGTAAGCGGCGATGTGATGGCGCGCATTTACCGGCAGATGGCCACACTGAACAAGGCGGCCCGGGACATCATGGTGAAGTACCGCGTCCACAGCTGCACCGACGTGACGGGCTTCGCCCTGCTGGGCCACAGCTTCGAGATGGCCCAGGGCAGCGGCTGCACGGTACACATCCGCGCCAAAGACGTGCCCTTCCATCCGGAGGCGTGGGAGCTGGCGGACATGGGCTTTCTCCCTGCCGGGGCCTATCGGAACCGGGACTATGCCGAGGCGGGCGTCACCGTCCGCAATGGCGTCAGCCGCACCATGCAGGATCTGCTGTATGATCCCCAGACCAGCGGCGGCCTGCTGATGGCGGTGGACACCGCCGACGCGGACGCCTGCCTGCAAGAGCTGCGGGACGCCATCCCCAACGCCGCAGCCGTGGGCTATGTGACGGAGCGGGAGGAAAACTGGATCATCCTGGAGTAATAAAGCGCATAAAAAGAAACACCTTTCGCTGTGCGAAAGGTGTTTCTTTTTACAATAGTCTTATTTGAAGAACTCGAAGCGGGGCTGCTCCTTGCTGACGTAGCCCACCTCGATCTGGATGCCGTCGCCGAAATAGCGGTGCAGCAGGTCGATCAGCTCATCGGCGGCCTTGTGGACCTCCTCCTGATTCACGTCGGAGAAGCCGTCGATGGGGAACAGGATGGCCTTGGTCTCCTCGGTGATCTTGCCCCGCTCCGACTGACGCCACGTCCAGCGGCGGGTACGGATCTCCTTGCCGGAGGCGTAGACCGCCTCGCCCGCGTCGGGAGTCTCCTCCTCGGTGCTGCCGAAGGGGATGAAGGTATCCCCCTCCCCGGCCAGGCGGACATCCAGGCCCTCGTCGATGGTGTCCAAATCGTGGGCGCCCATGGGCAGACGGTGCTTGATGGACACGGCGTTGCCCAGATCCACGGCGGCGTTGATATGGGGGAAGCCCTTGCCCTTGGCGATGCGGGTCAGCAGCGCTTCGATGGAGCACATAAACTTATTGGGGTTGATGCCCAGGGCGGTAAAGGCGGTGCGGTAGGGCACGATATCCTCGGTCTCCTTGGGCTTTTTGCCGGTAAAATATGCCTCACAGGCGGCTACATTCTCCGCCAGCATCTGCTCCAGCTCCGGGATCTCGCGGGTGTTGTCCAATCCACGGACGGCCACTGCGCCGAAGTAGGCATTGGGCAGCTTTTCAAAGAATTCTTTTGACACCTGATAGTACATGACATTTCCTCCTATTGATACTTTACTACTGTAAAGCAGGCATATCTTGCAAGATATGATAGCACGTTTTCTAAAAAAAGCAAGAGCAAATTTGAAATTTGACTTATTTTGTGGAATTCAGAAAATTCCGCTTGATTTTTGGAGGACAGGTTACTATAATATGTTTGCATTTTGCAAGAAGTAACATCTGGGAGGCACCTATGCTCTCTATCAAAAAGCAGTCTTTGGTAGATATGGTCTATGAAAAGCTGCGGGAAGCCATCATTCAGCTCCAGATCCCGCTAGGCTCGAAGCTGAACGTCAACGAGCTGCAAAGCAAAATGGGCGTCAGCTGTACGCCCCTGCGGGAGGCCATCAACCGCCTGCAGCAGGAGGGACTGGTGGTCTATGAGACCAACGTGGGAGCCCATGTGATCTCGCTGGCCCCCCACGACGTGCTGGAAATCCAGCAGCTGGCCATGACGCTGCACGGTGCCGCCATCCGGCTGGCTATGGTCAACGGTGATCGGAGTACCATTATCGCAGAGCTGCGGCAGCGGCTGGAGGAATACACCAACGCCAGGACCGAGCACGACGAGGTGATGGCGGTGAAGGAGTTTATTGGAACGTTTTATCACAACTGCGGCAACCGGCGGCTGGATCGGCACATGCTGGCCATTCAGGGACAGCAGACGCTGCTGCGGTACATCTACGCCTCCTGCCTTCATGAGCGGGCCGCGGACGTAGAGGTGTTCCACGAGATGCTGCTGGACACCATCAACGGTGACGCAAACGCGGTGTGCGACACCCTGCAGCTCTTCACCGACCGCATGACACGAGTTGTGGAAGCCGCCGTGACAGAGCTGTAATGCAGCTCTCATCTTCTCTTTACATGCTCCCTACATAAGGAAAAGCCTCCGGCACGAAATGTGCCGGAGACTTTTTGTATAAAATCAGTGTGTGGGGCAGGAATTAGCCGTTCTGACGCATCTTGGCGAAGCAGTCGCTGCAGTACACGGGACGGTCGGACTTGGGCTCGAAGGGAACCTTGGCCTCGCCGCCGCAGGCAGCGTAGACAGCGGTGAAATACTCGCGGGGACCACGGGCCGCGTTCTTGCGGGCGTCGCGGCAGGACTTGCAGCGCTGGGGCTCGTTCTGGAAGCCGCGCTCAGCGTAGAACTCCTGCTCACCGGCGGTGAAAACGAATTCCTTGCCACACTCTTTGCAAACTAAAGTCTTGTCTTCGTACATGATTTTACCCTCTCTTTGAGAAATATATTGCGTTCAGCCTTTGCTGATATCGCCCGATTGAAGTTGCCGCCCGATCTTGCGGCGTATGCGCTGCACAGCATTTTCCACCGATTTTGGCGGCTTGCCCACAGTTCCTGCGATCTCACGGCAGGTGAGACCGTCCAAATAGTACCCTAAAATCTCAGCTTCGAAGGCGGATAACTGTTTGCATGTGTACTCCAGCAGACCGGCGGTTTTTTCCCTGTCGATCAGCAAAACCTCGGGGTCGACCTGTGCAAAAGCGAGACTGACGTCAAAGAATGAGGGATTCAGGGGGATCGCTTGGTTCAAAGGCTGGTGTTTGCCGGAGGAGGCGGATTTCAGCACCGTATACAATCTGCGGCGAATGCACACTTCGGCAAAGGTGCAGAAGGACGCTGACTGGCCGGGGTCATATTCCCGCATGGCCTTGATCAGCCCTACCATCCCCTCCTGCAGCAGATCCTCGTTATCGCCGCCGGCCAGGAAGTAGGGACGGGCTATGCTGCGCACCAGGCGGTGATACCGGGCGGCCAAGACCTCTTCGGCATTGCGGTTTCCGGTCTGGCAGGCGGCGCATAGCTGTTCGTCGCTCAATGTCTCCAAATAGGCAAAACTAGCCTCTTTACTATTTACCATTGTCTATTATACCTTTTCGATAAATAATTTGTCAAGCCGTCCGCGAAAATTTGTCAAAAAGTTGCGTTTTCTTAGAGTTTTTTGACCAATTCCGCCAAATCTTCCGCCACCTTGCGGGCGATCTCGTCGGTTTTGGCCTCTACCATCACGCGGATCAGCGCCTCGGTGCCGGAGGGACGGATCAGCACGCGGCCCTCGCCGCCCAGCTTCTCCTCCTGCGCCTTCACGGCCCGGGCCAGCTCCGGCGAGGCCATGACGCGCTCCTTCTCGCCCGCGGCCAGGGACAGGGGCACGTTGATCAGCTCCTGGGGATACTGGGCGCAGCAGGCGGCCAGCTGGGAGGCGGGCTTGCCCGACGCCTTCAGGGCCTTGAGGAATTGCAGGGCCGTCAGTTCACCGTCGCCGGTAGTGGCGTACTCCCGGAAGATCATGTGGCCGGACTGCTCACCGCCGATGGCGTAGTCGCACTCCACCATCTTTTCCAGCACATGGCGGTCGCCCACGGCGGTGCAGACCAGGTCGATATGCTCGTTGCGGCAGAATTCGTGAAGGCCCAGGTTGGACATGACCGTGGCCACCACGGCGTTGTTGGTCAGCTTGCCGTCCCGGCGCAGGGCCAAGCCGCAGACCGCCATGATCTTGTCGCCGTCGATGGTATGGCCCTTCTCGTCCACCAGAAGGCATCGGTCGGCGTCGCCGTCAAAGGCGATGCCCAGGTGGTACTTCCCTGCCACGGTCATGGTGGCAAGCTGCTCCAGATGGGTGGAGCCGCAGCCGCTGTTGATGTTGACGCCGTCGGGGTCGATGTTGATGAAGTCCGCCATCACCGGCAGGCGCTGGAACAGGTCGGGGGCCGTGGCGGCGGCGGCGCCGTTGGCGCAGTCCACCAGCACCCGCAGGCCCGACAGGTCGCAGCCGATGGTGTCGATCAGGTGGTTCACATAGTCGTCGTGCATCTCCTGGGCGCCGTTATGGCAGCGGCCCAGCTCACCGCCGGTCTTAACGGGCATCTTCGCGCCGGACAGGATCAGCTCCTCCACCCGCTCCTCCATGGCGTCGGGCAGCTTGTAGCCCCGGGCGTTGAATACCTTGATGCCGTTATGCTCGTAGGGGTTGTGGCTGGCGGAGATCACCACACCGGCGTCCGCCTGCTCCTGCACCGTCAGGAAGGCCACGGCAGGGGTGGGGATGGTGCCCAGCAGCAGCACATCGCCGCCCACGGAGCAGATGCCCGCCGTAAGGGCCGCCTCCAGCATATCCGAGGAGATGCGGGTATCCTTGCCGATGGTGATCATCGGCCTGCGGCCCAGCTCCTCCTGCAATACGACGGCCACGGACTGGCCCACATAAAAGGCCAGCTCCGCCGTCAGATTTTCGCCGACGACACCGCGGATGCCGTCCGTACCAAATAATTTACCCATTTTTCCCGATTCCTCTCATAATTCCATTTGCGTCTGGCCCAGGAAGGCCATGTGCAGGTGTTCATACGCCTTCTGGGTCACACAGCGGCCCCGGGGCGTGCGGGTCAGAAAGCCCAACTGCATGAGATATGGCTCGTACACGTCCTCCAGGGTCACCGACTCCTCGCCGATGGTAGCCGCCAGCGTGTCCAGGCCCACCGGGCCGCCGCCGTAATTCTCGATAATGGCACGCAGCATCCGGCGATCCACCTGATCCAGGCCCAGATAGTCCACCTCCAGCGCCAGCAGGGCGCTGTCCGCCACGTCGCGGGTGATGACGCCGTCGGCCTTCACCTCGGCGAAGTCCCGGACACGGCGCAGCATGCGGTTGGCGATACGGGGCGTGCCCCGTGAGCGGCGGGCGATCTCCATGGCGCCGGCCTCCTCGATGGGCACATCCAGAATACCCGCGCTGCGGGTGACGATCTCCTTCAGCTCCTCCGGGGTATACAGCTCCAGCCGCAGCGTCACGCCGAAGCGGTCACGCAGGGGCGCGGACAGCGAGCCTGCCCGGGTGGTAGCCCCGATCAGGGTGAAGCGGGGCAGATCCAGCCGGATGGAGTTGGCGGAGGGGCCCTTGCCGATGATGATGTCGATGGCGTAGTCCTCCATGGCGGGGTACAAAATCTCCTCCACGGCCCGGTTCAGCCGGTGGATCTCATCCACGAAGAGAATGTCATTCTCGTTGAGGTTGGTCAGCAGCGCCGCCAGATCGCCGGGCTTTTCGATGGCCGGGCCGGAGGTGATGCGGATATTGACCCCCATCTCGGCGGCGATGATGCCCGCCAGCGTGGTCTTGCCCAGGCCCGGAGGGCCGTGCAGCAGCACATGATCCAGGGATTCGCCACGGCGGCGTGCCGCCTCGATAAACACGGACAGGTTGCCCTTGGCCTTCTCCTGGCCGATGTACTCCTTCAGGGTATGGGGACGCAAGGACTTCTCCTGGGCGTCCTCCGGCAGGAAGGAGGTAGATACGATCGGCTCCTCGTAGATGTCGCTTCCGTAGTCAATGCTCACGCTGTCCCCTCCCTTACTTCGCCATGCGCTTGAGCGCCTGGCGGATGATCTCCTCCAGCGGCAGGGTGTCCATGTCGATGCCCTTCAGGGCCGCCGCCACCTCGCTGCCGCTGTAGCCCAGCACGGCCAGCGCCGCGCCGGCCTCCTTGGCCTTGTCGTTGGGCAGCACCATCACCGGTACGCTGCCGCCGGTATCCGGGCCGAAGGAGCTTTGCTCCTTGGCCAGCTTATCCTTCAGCTCCAGAATGATGCGCTGGGCGATCTTCTTGCCGATGCCCGGCGCGGCGGTCAGGGCCTTTTCGTCCCCCATCACCACCGCCATGGCCAGATTGGCCGGGGTGTTGGCGGAGAGGATGGACAGCGCCGCCTTGGGGCCGACGCCGGAAACGCCCAGCAGCAGCTTGAAGCTGTGGAGCTCGCTCTGGCTGGCGAAGCCGTACAGCTCCACAGCGTCCTCCCGGACGTTCATGTAGGTATACAGCCGGGCCTTTTCGCCCTTCTTCAACTGGGACAGGGTATAGTTGGTGGTGGCGCAGGCGTATCCCACGCCGCCGCAGTCGATCACGGCCAGGTTGGCCTCCATTTCGGCCACAATGCCGTTGAGATAGTAAAACATCACACGGTCTCCTTTACGTTGGGATCGGTGCGCCGCAGCAGGCTGGTGGCGCTGCGGGCATGGCAGATGGCGATGGCCAGCGCGTCGGCGGCGTCGTCGGGCCGGGGGACGGCCTTCAGCTTCAGCAGACGGCGGGTCATGTCCATCACCTGCTTCTTCTCGGCAAGACCATAGCCCACCACCGCCTGCTTCACCTGCATGGGGGTGTATTCGTAAATGGGCAGGTGCAGCTTTTCCGCGGTACACAATATCACGCCCCGGGCGTGGGCCACCGCGATGCCGGTGGTGATATTCTTGCTGAAGAACAGCTCCTCGATGGCCATTTCATCGGGGTGAAATTCCCGGATCAGCGCCGTCAGGTCGCTCTCGATCAGCGTCAGCCGTGCCGCCAGGGGCATACCGGCCGGGGTGTTGATGGCGCCGTACTGCACCATCTGCTGCCGCGCGCCGGCGCAGTCCAGCACGCCGAAGCCCACGATGGCCACTCCCGGGTCGATTCCCAAAATACGCACGGCGCTCCCTCCCCATGATAAATCAGTTTATTATACTCTTTTTTTCCGCCTATGGCAACAAAATTTTGTTCGATATGGCACAATAGGCGGAAAAAAGCCGTACAGCGCCTGCGGAAACAGGGTGTACGGCTTTCAGGCACGGGGATGGGCCTTGTTATAGACGTCCTTCAGCTGCTTTTGGATGACGTGGGTGTAGATCTGGGTGGAGGAGATATCCGCGTGGCCCAGCATCTCCTGGATGGAGCGCAGGTCGGCGCCGTTTTCCAGCAGGTGGACGGCGAAGCTGTGGCGCAGGGTGTGGGGTGTGATGTCCTTATTGATCTCCGCCTTCTCCTGGTAATACTTGATGATCTTCCAGAAGCCCTGGCGGCTCATGCGCTCTCCGCTCATGTTGACGAACAGGGCCTGCTGGTTCTCATCGGCGATGATGCGGGGACGGATCTTCTCCATATACTCCCGCAGCGCCTTGACAGCGGCGGTGTACAGTGGTATGATGCGTTCCTTGCCGTGGGTGGTGCAGCGGATGAAGCCCACCGTCAGGTTCACATCCTCTACGTTCAGGCCGATCAGCTCGGACACCCGGATGCCCGTGGCGTACAGCAGCTCCAGCATGGCGTGATCCCGGAAGCCCTTCTCGTCCACGCACTTGGGCTGCTCCAGGAACAGCTCCACCTCGCGGTTGGTGAGGATCTCGGGATATTTGCGCTCCACCTTCTGGGAGGTCACGGCCTTGGCGGGGTTGGTCTTGACCCGTCCCTCCCGCAGCATGTAGTTATAGAAGGAACGGATGGAGGCCGTGGAGCGCGTCACGGTGGCAGGGGATTTCCCTTTACCGCTCATGTATTGCAGGTATTCGTTGACAGTCTCCTTCTTCACCTTCTTCAGGTCGGTGATGCCGTTGGCCATGAGCCAGGTCTGGAACTGGTTCAGGTCACGGGCATAGGAGTTCAGCGTATTCTTTTGTGCGTGCTTCTCTTCCGTCAGATAGCGGCAGTAGTCGGCGATATGATCCGGCATATACGCTTTCCTCCTTTCAGGATAGTTTCGTCAGCAGCAGGGCGAACAGACGCGGCACGGCGGTCACCTCCAGCACCGTGCCCAACAGCAGCAGCGCCAGACAGGCCGCCAGCGGCCCGCGCCGGGATGGCGCCGCCTTTTCGCCCAGCAGGCGGGTCAGAGCCTTGTCGAAGGCCCATTGGGCCGTCAGCAGGGTGCAAGGGATCAGGATCACGCCCCGGATGCCGAAGGCCGCTAGGGACAGCAGCACCCCGTCACGGCCCAGGCTTGCGGCGAAGCAGGCCACGGCGAAGGACAGGGTGAACCCCTGCCACAGGCACACCAGCGGGATCACCGCCGCGCCGAAGGTACAGAATCCCAGCAGGAAGATCACCGCGGGCTCCCGCAGATAGGCGGCGGCCGCCATAGGCAGCGACGCCTGTGTGAGGCCGCTTTCGGCCACCAGTCCGGCATAGCGGCGCAGATAGTCCGCCAGGTCGCCCGCCGTCACGGCAGGCTGCACCACCTGGCCCAGCACGATGCCGGCCGCAAAAAATGCACACAGCGTCAGCAATCGCGTAACACGCGGCTGCGACGCCTGTGCCTGATTCCAAACCCTACGCAGCTTCATGGTATATCACTCACCCCGTCCCACTATATGAGACAAGCCAAGCAAATAGAAGCCATAAGTTACCGTAAATACTATAGGGCAATTTCGGGCAAACTGCAAGGGCTTTCCGTAAATTCCCTGATTTTTGTCAGTTATGTTAAAATGTTATGTAAACAGTATTATGTCTACCATGTAAAACAGGATGAAATACAGTGCTCCCCTGCCCCGTCCGCTCCGAAATGTGGTAAATCCGGCGGACATAGGGCACCAGATATGGAAATCGGCGCATTTTCGCAGGGAACCCAGACAGCGCCGTTTTTTTGTCAAATCATTTTTGCGAAAAACCCGTTTTTTGTGATTTTTGTCATTGACACATTATGTTACCGCCCGCTTGCGGCGCTTTGTCCGGGCATAGGTTTTGCTCTTGCTGCGCTTTTTGCGCTTTCCGCCGCCCGACAGCAGACAGCCCAGCAGCCCGCCGCCCAACACCGCGGCGGTGATCCAGATACCCCGGCCGGCGAGATCCAGCGGCTGGGCCGCGGCCAGCGCCGCGATCCACAGCACAGCGTACAGCAGTGCCGCCACCATCAGCGGCAGCAGCCGCTCCCCCCTCCCCTTTCCGGCCAGGCAGCCGCCCAGCAGCACCGACAGAGCGCAGCCGCCATAGAGCCAGCCGTCCGCCAGCTCCGGCGGCAGCGTGCCCCGCGTGATCAGCAGCGCGCCCAGCATGAGCCACAGCAGCAGCGAAGCCACAGCGGCGGCCAGGCCCAGCCAGGTGCGTTTTCCCAAGATCCTTCTCCAAGACATGGATACTCCCCCTTCCCGTTCTGATGACACTGTATGCATCGGGAGGGCAAAAAAATGACGCTCTCGGATGAGAGCGTCATTTTCATCTGGTCGGGAAATTACTCCTCGGTCTTCTCCTCGGCAGCGGGCTCCTCGGCGGGAGCTTCGGCCTTGGGGGCTTCCACCTCAGCGGGAGCTTCCTCTTCCTTCTTGGCCTTCTTGCCGCCGCGCTGCATGGCGGCAGCCTGCTCGTCCAGCGTGCCCACCTGACCGATCGCGGACTTCAGGAACTCGATGCGGACGCGATCCTCGCTGGTCTCGATGACCACGGTACGGTCGGTAATGGAGACAACACGGCCATACACGCCGCCGATGGTGGTCAGCCAGTCACCCTTCTTCAGGGAGCTGCGCATCTCCTCGGCCTGCTTTTTCCGCTTATTCTCGGGACGGATCAGCAGGAAGTAGAAGATCGCCAGCATGACGACGATCATCAGGATGGAGGACATACCGCCGCCAGCTGCGGTGGAGGTGCCGGATTCGGCATATGCCGTTGTAATCAGATCAAACATAGGGGATACTCCTTTTCACAGATATCTTGATCATTATACAGAAAACTTGTCCGTTTGGCAAGGGCTTTGGCAGCACTTGCCAAGAAATTTTACACTTTTTCTGCCAGCTTGCGACTGTACTCGGCCCGGAAGGCGTCAAATTCGTCCTCGTCCAGGGCGGTGCGGATCCGCTGGGTCAGCTTATTATAGAAGTACAGGTTGTGCATCACCGCCAGGCGCATGCCCAGCATCTCCTGGGCCGTGAACAGATGGCGGAGGTAGGCGCGGCTGAACTTGCGGCACACGGGGCAGTCGCACTGGGGATCAATGGGGCCGTCGTCCAGCTTGTACTTGGCGTTTTTGATGTTCATGGCCCCCTGCCAGGTAAAGAGCTTGCCGTGGCGGGCGTTGCGGGCGGGCATAACGCAGTCGAAGAAGTCCACGCCCCGGGCCACCCCCTCGATGATGTTGCTGGGAGTGCCCACGCCCATGAGATACCGGGGCTTGTGGGCGGGCATATAGGGCTCCACCGCCTCGATGATGCGGTACATGACCTCGGTGGGCTCCCCCACCGCCAGGCCGCCGATGGCGAAGCCGTCGCAGTCGATCTGAGCAATCTGCTGCATGTGCCAGATCCGCAGGTCCTCATAGGTGGCCCCCTGGTTGATGCCGAACAGCATCTGATGGGGGTTCACGGCGTCCGGCAGAGCGTTGAGCCGGTCATGTTCCGCCTTGCACCGCTGCAGCCACCGGAGGGTGCGCTCACAGCTGGCCTTGGCATAGTCGTACTGCGCCGGGTTTTCCACGCACTCGTCAAAGGCCATGGCGATATCGGAGCCGAGGTTGGACTGGATCCGCATGCTCTCCTCCGGGCCCATAAAGATCTTGTGCCCGTCCAGATGGGAGGCGAAGGTCACGCCCTCCTCCTTGATTTTCCGCAGACCGGCCAGCGAGAAGACCTGAAAGCCGCCGGAATCGGTCAGGATGGGTCCGTCCCACGTCATGAACTTGTGCAGGCCGCCCATGTCGCGCACCACCTCGTCGCCGGGACGCAGGTGCAGATGATAGGTGTTGGAAAGCTCGACCTGCGTGCCGATCGTCTCGAGATCGGCGGCCGACAGTGCGCCCTTGATGGCCGCCTGCGTGCCGACGTTCATAAAAACCGGCGTCTGGACTGTCCCATGGGGGCAGCTGAACTCTCCCCGGCGCGCCGCGCCGTCCGTTTTCAATACTTTAAACATCGTGTTCCTCTTCCATCAATAAATATACATCGCGTCGCCGAAGGAGAAGAAGCGGTAGCGCTCCTGGACGGCGATGTTGTAGGCGTTCAGGATCTTTTCCCGGCTGGCGAACGCAGAGACCAGCATGACGAGCGTACTCTCCGGCAGGTGGAAATTCGTGATGAGCGCATCCATGGCCTTGAATCGGTAGCCGGGATAGATGAAAATATCCGTCCAGGCGGAGGACTCATGGAAGAACCCGTTCTCATCCGCAAGCGATTCCAGCGTCCGGCAGGATGTCGTGCCGACGCAGACGATCCGTCCGCCGGCGCGCTTGGTCTCGTTGATCATATCTGCCGTCTCCTGCGAGATCATGCAGAACTCGGAGTGCATATGATGCTCGGCGATTTCCTCCGCCTTGACGGGCCGGAAGGTCCCGAGACCGACGTGCAGCGTGATATACGCCTCTTTGACGCCTTTAGCTGCGAGCTTGTCCAGCAGCTCGCGGGTAAAATGCAGACCGGCTGTCGGCGCGGCGGCAGAGCCGTTCACCTTGGAATAGACCGTCTGATAGCGCTCGCCGTCTTCGAGTTCTTCCTTGATGTATGGCGGCAGGGGCATTTTGCCGAGACGCTCGAGCACCTCGAGGAAGATCCCCTCATAGTGGAACTGCACGAGCTTGTTGCCGTCTTCCTTCTCTCCGACGACCGTCGCGGTGAGCTCTCCGCCGCCGAAGGACAGTTCGGTGCCGGTATGGGTCTTCCGTCCCGGCTTCGTGAGGCATTCCCAGACACCGCTGCCCTGATCCTTGAGCAGCAGCACCTCGACGGCGCCGCCGGTCGGCTCCCGATGGCCCAGCAGCCTTGCAGGGAGCACGCGGGAGTTGTTCATCACCAGACAGTCGCCAGGCTGCAGCAGGTCGACCAGATCATAAAAATGCCGGTGCGTGACCTCACCGGTCTTCCGGTCGAGCGTCATCAGGCGTGACGCGTCCCGCCGCTCCAGCGGCGTCTGCGCGATCAGTTCTTCCGGCAGATCATAGTAAAAATCATGAGTTTTCAACAAACAACAGCCCCTTCTCCGCGCTGATTTTTTCTGCGATTCACATTGACAGGCCAATTGGAATATGATATGATGAGGCCGTTGGAATTCGCGGACATTTGTTCGCCGTGCAGAAACATTTTCTCCTGCACAGACAAATGTATTATATTACATTCCAAAGTGACATGCAACCGGAACTTTCCGGCGAGTTTGAAGATTGGAGCTTTCATCATGGAAAAATTCAGAGTCGGTATCATCGGCGCTACGGGTATGGTCGGCCAGCGGTTCGTCCTGCTGACGGCGAATCACCCCTGGTTCACGCCCGTCGTTCTTGCAGCCAGCACACACAGCGCAGGCAAGCCCTACGCCGAAGCGATCGGCGAAAAATGGCACATGGCGGATCCGATTCCGGAGAGCGTCCGCTCCATGGTCGTGATGGATGCAGAGGCCGACGCAGAGGAGATCGCAAAGCAGGTCGACTTCGTGTTCTGCGCCGTCAATATGAAAAAAGACGAGATCAAGGCGCTCGAGGAGCGATATGCCAAGCTCGAATGCCCGGTCGTCTCCAACAACTCGGCCCACCGCCACACCCCGGATGTCCCGATGGTCGTGCCCGAGATCAATGCGGACCACATCCGCATCATCGACGCCCAGCGCAAGCGCCTCGGCACCAAGCGCGGCTTCATCGCCGTCAAGTCCAACTGCTCGCTGCAGAGCTACGTGCCCGCGCTGCATCCGCTCATGAAGTACGGCATCGAAAAGGCGCTGGTCTGCACGTATCAGGCTATTTCCGGCGCTGGCAAGACGTTCGATACGTGGCCTGAAATGCTTGACAACGTCATCCCCTATATCGGCGGCGAGGAAGAAAAGTCCGAGCAGGAGCCGATGAAGCTCTGGGGCCATATCGAGGGCGATCAGATCGTCAACGCAACGGAGCCGAACATCACCGCGCAGTGCCTGCGCGTGCCGGTCTCCGACGGACATATGGCTGCCTGCTTTGTCTCGTTCAAGGGTGAGAAGCCGTCCGTCGAACAGATCAAGGCTGACTGGGCCGCGTTCTCCGGCCGCGCGCAGGAATTGGAGCTGCCGTCGGCACCCAAGCAGTTCCTGCACTACTTTGAAGAGCCGGACCGCCCGCAGACGAAGCTTGACCGGATGATCGAAGGCGGCATGGCGGTCTCCATCGGCCGTCTGCGGCCGGATACGCAGTACGACTACAAGTTCGTCTGCCTGTCTCATAATACCCTGCGCGGTGCAGCCGGCGGCGCGGTTTTGCTGGCGGAGCTGCTCTGCGCGGAAGGATATATCACAAGGAAATGATCCCGAAGGGAGCGATTCTTTGAAAAAGCCCGTTTTTGAAGGCGTCGCGACTGCGCTCGTTACGCCGTTCAAGCAGGGTACGGTCGATTTTGCCGTCATGAATCAGCTGCTGGATCTGCAGCTTGCCGCAGGCGTCGACGCGGTCGTCGTCTGCGGAACGACCGGAGAGGCCTCCACCATGACGGACAACGAAAAGCTTGCGCTGATCGCGCACACAGTCAAATACTGCGCCGGACGATGCAAAATCATCGCCGGAACCGGTACAAACGACACGGCTCACACCTTGCAGTTGAGCCGTGTCGCTGCGTCTATGGGCGCGGATGCCGTGCTGATGGTCACGCCGTATTACAACAAATGCACGCAGGCGGGGCTCATCGCGCACTATACCGCGGCGGCGGATACGCTCCCCTGCCCGGTCATCGTCTACAATGTTCCGAGCCGGACGGGAGTGGATGTCTCGGTCGAGACCTGCCGGGTGCTTGCCGGGCACCCCAACATCGGCGGCATCAAGGAGGCCAGCGGCAGCGTGCCGAAGACCGCGCACATCCTCGACGCCTGCGGCGACGAGCTTCCGGTCTGGAGCGGCAACGACGATCTGACGGTCCCCCTGCTTTCACTCGGCGCGAAGGGCGTCATCTCCGTTTTGTCCAATGTCCGGCCGAAACGGACGCTGCAGATGGTGCGCGCATGTCAGGACGGAGACTATGCCGCGGCCGGGCGGATGCAGGTCGCGCTCACACCGCTGATCGACGCGCTGTTCAGTGAGATCAATCCCATCCCCGTCAAGCAGGCGCTGTCACTCATGGGGATCCCGGCCGGGCTTCCGCGTCTGCCTCTGACGCCGCTCAGCGCGACGCACCTGCCCGCGCTCGAGCAGGCACTCTCCGCCGCGCCGGAGCCATAACCGCAGATCAGTTCACCATAATGATAACAAAAAAATCTGCGCAAGTAGTTATTCA